>Ga0080007_1054340_pt1 | contig 50952 bp, 49 predicted proteins | sample OctOCTMetagenome_FD_69210 | JGI IMG/M metagenome (GOLD analysis project Ga0080007, IMG submission 69210) | Hot spring and microbial mat streamer communities from Octopus Spring Streamers, Yellowstone National Park, USA - OCT_B (SPADES... | ecosystem: Environmental > Aquatic > Thermal springs >...
TCTTCCATTGCTTTTTCTACTTCATACTTTCTTCTTCTATGCATTAATTCTTGGAAGGGTAACATTTCGTTTGTATTAGGATTTATGGCTACAATTTCTCCTTCTACGATTATTGATTCAGCATCTGTAGCACCTTTAAATTTTTCTACAATATCTGGATAATGATGGGTTATATTTTCTAAGGAACGTGAATAAAGTACAATCTTATCCTTATCTTTATGGATCTGTACCCTTTCTCCATCATATTTATATTCTGCTACAAAACCTTTTCCTAATCTTTCTGTTATTTCATGCTCAGATTCGGCTCTTTCTGCAAGCACAGGCCTTATTGGAATTCCAGGAACTATTTTAACCTTTTTCAAGCCTTCTATTCCTTCACTTAAAGCTACTTTAGCTACGTAACCCAAATCACTTGTTAAGTTGTACGCTCTTTCGACAATAGGTCTAAATTCTTTACTTTTTAAATAAGCAATTGCTATGGCATCAAGTATAGTCATGTCAGCTAAACCTAATCTTAATGTAGCTATTACTGTTCTGGTTATATATTTTGCTTCAACCGGGGTTGCTTTTTTTAACAAGCCTGTTAACAATCTAATTTTTATATCTTGAGCCCCTTCACCACTTGCTTTGCTTACCTTTACTAAAGTATCATATACCTCATTAACCGTTAATCTCTTTACTTCTTCTTGAACAAATTGGAGTATTCCTGTTTGTTTTTTCTTAGTTAATACTTCTTGAGCTACTATTCCTAAATCTCCTTTAGATTTAAGTAATTGGACTACTTTATCGTAATTCTCTCCTGCTGCAAGTGCGATAGCTCTGGCCATCAACTTTTCAGCCACTCCCAACTCAATTCCAAGATAATCTGGATAAATTTTTCCTTGTGTTAAGTAAACTATCTTATCTACATCTTCCTTAGAGGCTTTCTTTAATAGATCTACAAGAATTTCAGTAATCATAATTCTACTAGTGGTAGCTGATATCTTTTCGTAAGTATTAACTATTTCGCTGTAAAGTAAACTCATCCCATCTTAAATTTATTATAATACTATAATATAATTTTTCTTTAAGCAGTTTTTTCCTATCTTAGAGCAAGCTTTTCATTTTAATAATATTTAAAAAATAGTTAATAATTGATGACAGATAAATTAGTGAACAGGAACTTTAAACCTCCAAATAATGATGTAAGCATAAAATCATAGAATCTATTCTACAAATAATAATTCGAGCTTCTAAAACGATATTTCTCACTCAAAGGAATATATTTGTATTCCTTTGTCATATATTCTAGAAATGAGTACTTGTTCAGGCTCCAATCCATTTATCAAGTTATCTAAAATTTTAATTAAATCCTTTTTTTGACAAAAAATAAAATCACAATTCTCACTAACAATTTTAGATATTTTTTCATTTATTTTTTCTTTTCTTATTTTACTCAGAATTTCTTTATTTAGTAACTTAAAATTTTTTAAAAATTTAATTATAGAAATAATAATCATTTTTTTATCTATTTCAGTTTTTTTTATATTGACATTAAATAAATTTAACGCAACCGCTTCTTTATATTTATATAATTGTAAGTTTAAATCAGGAACTCCTTCAGAATTTAAATAATTTGCAACTTCATTTATTACTTCTTTTATTATTACCTCATTTCCGAATATTATCTTTCTAGCTATATTTATTCCTATCAATGTATTATAAAAAGCATTAAATTCCCATGCAAGAGGTGTTTCATAGTATAAATATAGCCCATTATCCATTTTCTTAAACAATACTTTGTAAAATTTTTTAACTTCGTCTAGAAAACCTTTTTCTTTACAATTCGTATTAACCCCTTTTGTATTTTTTAAGATGTATATCGTAGTTCCCTTATCCAATGCGACCCACACTAATTCATTATTATAAATATTTATAGGTACAAACGCAGGTAAAAAAATCGAATATAATATTTTATCTTGAATCATAATATACCAAGTCTAATATGAAACCTATATCATTATTTAAGTATCTTATTGTATTTTTTATATTATTTTCATATATTTCTTTATTTTCATATATTTCTTTAATTTTATTTAAAAAAGTTACTTCATTAAGATTATCTATAAACATATATTCTCCTAATCCTAATTTTTTTATTTTTCTTGAATTGTTAAACTTTTCAGTATGACCTTTTAATAGAAGAATTAGGAATGGCTTTTCATATTGTAATGTCTCAATTAATGTGGAATGCCCGCCATTAACTATTAGTAAATCAGCTTCGTTTATTAAATTAAACTTTTCTTTCTCTTCTTTGATCCATCCATATATAGTAGCTGAATTAATCTTTATTTTCTTTATAAAATTTAAACCTGTTAAAATATTTATATTGACATTTTCGTTTTTTATTTTTTTAATTATTTCTAATAAACTTTTAAACATAATACTTCTTTCTTGTATATTACCAGATAAGATAACTGTACAACATATTTTTTCTGATGGTTTTTTATTATTTATTATTTTTTGATTATGCATTATATTGCCTATGAATTTTAATTTATGTAAATACTGTTCATTTTTAAGTTTTATAGAATATGAACATATTGTATAAGGTGGTTTTAAATCCGGTATTATTAAATATGAAGCATATATCCACATTGTAAATATTAACTCGTATAGTATCCTTTCAGATATTCTTTTTAATAATTTAATTAATTTATTCATTCTTTTAATTCTAGGTATCTCTACGTAAAATTGGTTTAAAATTAATACAAACTTCATTTTAAGCAATCTTGCTGCAACTGCTGTAGAAATTCTACTGTCAATAATAATATAATTTGGGTTGATGTGGATGAGATTTCTCATTTCGGTAATTATTTGTAAAAATAGTTTTATTATTGATGAAAAAAATTGTCTGGCTAAAGTTAATTTTACAGATAAAATTCCTTCTTCAGTAAATATTAAATTGAAACCCTTAGAAAAATAAACATTTTTAAAAAATTTACTTAAATATTCTAACCCTTCGTTGTAAGTAGAAATATAAACTAAATACCCTCTTTTTAATAACTCCTTTATTAAAAGTAAATTTCTAGCTGCATGACCATAACCTATACCGTTGATCGATAAATATACTTTCTTTTTCATTGATCATTTCTATATAAACTTCTTTTTATTATTCTTCCTTTTGGCTCCAATTCAGCAAATATTTCAGCTTGAAAGGTATATACTTTGGTACCCTTTAATAACCATGAATCTGGAGGCAATCCGGCTTTTAGACATGCATTACATAAGAAAGTTTCAGCATCCCATTCATTTTCTACCGCTACTTGTGGCAATAATAAACCTGACATTAAACCCCTTTCAATGATCAGTCCATCTCTTCCAATTTTAATTATTGAAGGAATTTTTTTCCTATCTTCTTCAATTAATTTTGGCTCAGTTAAAATACTTAATTCAAAAACTACATCGTCTAATTCGTTAAATTCTAAAGGAGGAAATCTTGGGTCTTCTGTTGCAGCTAATATAGCAGACTTTATAGTTAAATTGATCAATTCATCGATAGGATAAGGAAAGCCTATGCATCCTCTTAATTCTTTATTTACCGTTCCACTCCTTACATTATAACTTTCTATAGTAGTAAAAACACCTCTCTTTATTCTATAAATAGGGTCAATTTGATTTAATTTAATAATCCTTTCATTTTTAAGATATTCCTCTACAGCTTTTCTAGCTATTTTTACTAAAAAAGAGCCTTGTTGAAGCGATATTTTCATCTATTAACATAATTTAATATTTGTTTTAATTCTTTTTCTATATTTTTCCAATGTGAACCATACCAGTAATATTTGTTGCATTTCTCACAATACCAAAACTCAGAATTTTTTTCGATAGCTTTTTTAGGTAGAATATTAACTACTTTTTCCTTTTCAATCTTAACTAATTGGGTATTACAAATAATGCATCTTGAGCCAATATTCAACTCATCATAGCTTATATTTAGTGTCTTTAAGATTTCATTTAACAATAATAATTTTTTTCTTTTTACTTTTAATAAGAATGCTTGTAAATTTAATTTAATAGCCCTATAATACAATTCTTCATCGCTAGTTATAAGAATAGCTCTATTTTTTTGTGTTACATCTATTAATTCTTCATCACTAATGGTAGCAGAATAAAAAACATCGAATCCAAGTAGTCTAAGCCATTTTGCAACTTTACCATGCATCCCATCCACTACAAACTTCATAATAATGCTACAACTTTAGTTACGTCAGTTTTAGAAATTAATCCTACAATGGATCCTGTGCCATCTACGACAGGAAGAGCTGGAATGTTAAATTTTAATATATAATTCACTGCTTTTTGAAGTCTTTCTTCTTCAAAAATTACTGTATCAATTTTAAACATGAAATCCCTGGCTAAGTTTCCTATTTTTATTTTTTCTTGATTTACGCTTCCTCTTAAATAATCCACCTTACCTTTAATAAAGTCTCTTTCATCCAATGAGGCTAACATTGATAAGGTTATTATTCCAACAGGTTTTTTATTATCTTCAACAATTATCAAATCTTCCCCTTCTTTAACTTTTTCTATTACTTTCCAAAGACTTGTAAGAATATTTACTGTAATAAATTTCTTTTGCATAACGTTTTTAACTTTAATTTCTTCTATAGGATAATCGTTAAATACTCTACAAATGTCTGTTTTAGTGAATATACCAGCTATTTCTTCATTTTCCTCTACTACTACGCTGCCTATTTTATTTTTAATCATTAATAATGCAGCCTCTTTAACAGAAGTATTAGGATTTACTTTAATTACATTTTTTGACATAACATTCCTAATAAGTATTAGGTTTATATCTAATTCGCCGCTTGAAGCTAGTTTGGTTAATACTGATGCAATATCTCTGAGAGTTATTATTCCAACTATCTTGTTTTCTTCATTTATAACCACCACCCTTGAAATTCCATTTTTTAACATAATCTTCCTTGCATAATTTAATGTATCGTTTGGTGTTACTACAAATACTTCCTTAGAAGAATAGTCAGCAACTTTTATTTCTGAAAATTTTCCTTTACTTATCATTACAAATATATTTTGTTTTTAAATCCTTAAATACTTCTTCTTTAAAACTCTTTTAAATTTTTCTAGTATCGGATATTTTTATAAAATTAGTGCCCAGAAAAACCCATAGCTTTAGCTCTGAATGAATAAGCAAAGCTTAAATAGTTGTAAAAATTATTCCAAAGGTTAAAGAAAAGATATAATTATGAGAGATGATAGTTTATAGGCTAAACTAGTATATAAATAGGAACGCTTCCTTAAAAGAGCTCAATACAGCCCATAGATTAATGAGATCTATGGGATGAGAAGTTGTGAGCTTATTAAACTAGCAAATGAGGAGGTAGATGTAAACCCTACTCTAAATGCTGGAAACTACCAACTTTGTCGTGGGGCACTAACTAAAAATTTTCTGGATGAAAGTAGAATTTTCCATTAAATTCATAATTTTAACGATAAAATGAGCATTTTTACAACTATTTAATAATGTAAATTAAGTTACTTACATAATTATTTTTTTATAATTAAATAATACTTAAATTTTTTAAATAATTTTGAATAGAATATTTTTTATATTTTTGGTACTCTGTTAAAATAATTTAAATTATTATTAAAATTTTATAAATAAAATAAAGATTATCTAAACAATTTTTAAAATATTTAAATTTTATAATAAATTAATAAAAGGTTGAATTAAAGCTTGCTTATCTATCATCCCTAAAGTTCTATTATTATTATCCTCATCCACAACAGGTAATCTACCAATCCTATGCTTTAACATTATTTTTATCGCATCAATTACTAAATGATTTTTAGTTACCTTTATTATATTTTTCGATGTCATTATAGAATTAACTTGAATAGTACTATTAGGATCGTTAAGGGTTATGTGTATATGCGGTATTTTAACGGATAATAAGTCATGATGAGTTAGTATACCTACTAATTTTTCTTCCTCGTTTAATACAATTATACCCGTCGATCCGTTTGACTTCATTTTTTTCCAAGCATAAGAAAGTGGGTCTGCATCTTTACAAAAGATTGGTTTGACATTAATTTTATCTTTGATTTTTTCATAAAGCATATCATTATTAATCTTAGATAGTATATCTAATACGTTATCCAATGTTAACATACCTTTAAATTTTTTTCCATTTTTTTCATCTAAAACAGGAACGCAATCAGTATTATTTCTAAGCATTCCTTCCACCACATTTTTTAAATAATCTTCGGAAGTCACTTCGTTCTCTATTTCTTCTATAACATCCTTGACCAACATTGTTGAGCAATTTGGGGCAACTTGAAGTATTTTTACTCTAGTTATGCAACCTATTACCGTATAATCAGGATTTGTCACCGCTATTGCTCTTAATCCTTTACTTTTTATTGTAGCTTTAGCTTTTAATAATAACTCATCATAAAATAAAGGCTTTATATTTTTATCGAAAACTTCACAAACTTTAAATGGTTTTTTATTGTAACCCTTTTCCTTTTTTAAATTTATAAGCTTTCTCGACATCTTTCACATAGTAATAAATCACTTACTTGTAAAAGCACATCACTCCATTCTCCACATCTTTCACAATACCCTTGAATAGTTTTTCCACCCTTTACTAGTTCAGCTTCTCCTGATAATTCTTGTAAAAAACCTATATACGAAGGAGCCACCCTTAAAATATCTGTAACGGTTAAAATTCCAAGTATTTTATCCCTATCTAAAACAACTAAACGCCGAATATTATTTTTAACCATTATTGTTATAGCATGTAGTAAATCAGTAAAAGCTGTAACATATTTCACTGGATAAGACATTATTTCTTCAGCCTTAACTTTTTCAGGATCTTTTCCTTTTGATAAAACCTTTGTTAATAAATCCTTTTCAGTAATAATACCTAGCAATTTATTATTTTCAACAACCAGAACAACCTCTGTATCATTTTCTTCCATAATTTTAGCAATATCTTTCACAGTTATTGATTTATCTATACAAACAGGATTTGGATCCATCACATCTAAAACTTTTAGTGAAATTCTTTCGTTTCGTGATGAACTCATTAAATAATATAATGAATTAAAAGATTATATCTTTATCGTCAAAACAATTGCTTCTTTCTTCTTAATTTATATAATTTTATTGAAGAGTAAAAACCTATTTTTAAAGTGGGGGGAAGAAAAATCAACTAAGATTATTGAGTTTTAAAATAGAGAAACCTCCTTTAGGTAAATTTTTTATTAAAACCTCTTTTACCTCCTTTCTGCTAATTTCCTTTTTATTTCTAATTAATATATCTACTATTTTTTCCGCTATTTTTTCCTTTGTTAAGTTGCCAGGTATCAATAGTATATATTCTTTGTATTTTCTAGCAGAGGTCGCTTGCGGAACTATTTTAACTGTTTTGTTTTCTATAACCACTGCCAGACATAAAGGAACATTTCTTATGTAATTTTTATTTCCATATATTATAAAGGATCCTTTACCTAGATAAGTACCGCTAGGTGCTTTTTTTGAAACTTGGTTTTTATTGACCCAATAAACATCTATATTACTAAAACCTTCCTTCCAAGCACTTGAGTAAGATGCAGTAAATTGAGCTGCTTCAAATAAATCATCATCACTAATAGCAGTAGTATTTTCCACTTTGATTATAGTAAACGGTGAACCATGAATCTCAGCATGAAATATAATGTCATTTTCGCTAGCTCTTTTTTTAATTAAACTCTCGTTTTGAGAAGCATCTCTACCTGCAACAACTAAATTATTATTGGAAGTATAAAAATATAGATAACTTTCATACCATTTTTTCTTTTCTTTTTCCTTTATTTCTATCCCAACTTCTTCCCTTATTTTTTCTTTCGTCTCTAATTCTTTAATTTTTTCTTCAATTCTTTTAATTTTATACTTTTTTTCTTTTATTAAATTATATAATATTTCTAAATTTTTTGTAGAATTCATAAACAAATCTAAAGTTATTATATTTTCTTGAAATTTTATATTTAATTTTTTTTCTTTTAAATCGATTTCATGAAGCATACCCAATTCTCTAGGCCATGAATTAGATAAGAATTCTTTTAGTTTATCCCATTTTTTTTCTTCTATAATCTTAGAAGAATGTGATAAGATATTATCAATTTCAATAATTTTTTCTTTAAATAAATTTATAAAATTATTAAGTACTTCTATTTGTTTTTGTATTCCTGAGATTTTCTTATTTAAGTCACTTATTATAAATAGCTTTTTTTCCTTCTCTTTCATTATTTCTTTTTCCCTTTCCTTTTTCTTCAGATAGATAAAATATTCTTCTATAGCCTCATTAAAATCATCAAATATTTTTTTATTATAATTTTTATATATATAAAAATCTAAATTAGTAACACTTATATATTCATTATTATTTGATATTATATAAGATTTATTATTTTGAAGATAAGCTAAGCATAATTCTTTAATTTTTTTATCTAATAATTTAACTTCTTCAATGGAGATTTTTTTTGCTAATATATCCTTATTTATGTTGCTTAGTAAACAAGCTTCTTCTACAATTTCTGAAGGAATACCAAAAAATTTTATAAGAGTAGATGCAATACTTGCTTTGGAATTAACAATTTTATCGTAGTAGTCAGAAATTGATTCTTCTAAAGGTTTATATTTTAAAATTTCAGGCATAATATATTTTTCATTTTTTATAATATTCCTAATTTTCTCTTTTTTAATTTTTAAAGCACTCAAAATTATATCGTCTTTTGTTAAAATTATATTACCCCCATGCATTATTTCTAGATAAAGTTTAAATCCTTTTTCAAACTCGATTATTATATATCGATCAAAGAAAGGAACTGAAATATTAATTATTCTTTTTCCTTCTAAACTATTTCTGAGCTCTTTTATGAATTGATCCTGTTCTTTCTTTTCTATTTCATACTTTGTTTTGAATATCCATCCTAAATGATTAATTATCAAATCTAATTTTTCTTCCCGTGTTTTAACTCTTAATAAAATACCGAAGTCTGTATTATAAATCTTAGTAGCATAGCTTTCAATTAAAAAAGGTTTTAATCTTTCAACTATTATAATAATATCGAGGGTGTTAAGAGTTGTCTTCAAAGACTACACCTATTACTGATTTTAGTAAACTCGACTATAAAACATTAAACAAAGTATACTATTCAAGAGCTTTATTTGGAATAATAGCAGGTTGTTTAAGTGGTTTGATACCTCCTTTATTTTCACCTATTTCTTTGATAATTTTAATAATTATATTAATAGTTTCGAACGGATTCGCTAAAAAATATATTCTACATGATAAGATAGAACCCCCATTTAAATTTGGAATAGGCGTATATATTTTAGGATGGCTTGTATTTTTAATACTCATCGCCACGTTAATGAAATATACTGTATGGCAAACTCTTTTAATTTAATTTTTTAAAAATTATAATAAATTCGAGATAGTCTCTAAAATATCTTTTAAAGCTTTTTTGAACCCTCTTTCCCATGGTTCATCATCCCATTCATCTTTAATATATTCTCGGATTGATTTTTCATCGTTAAAAATCATATAATATAAATTAAATTTCTTAAATTCTTCATAATTTTTTCTTTCCAAATAATCAACTAATCCTTTAATACATTCATAATACCCTCTTTCGTAATCTGAACTTATTTGAATCATTTTTAACAAAGAAGAAATTTTTTGGTAATTTTTTTCTTTAAGGTACTCTTTTAAAGCATTTTTAATTTTTTCAATGATTATTTCATTCATAATAGGAAATTTTCTCTTTCAAACCTTTAAATCCTGCATCTGTTATTCTAAAAATTCCTCTTCTGTTTTGTACTTTATATTCAGCTAATTCTACTATACATTGGATAATAGAATTATTCTTTTGGAGCAATATTCTTCGATGAACAAATTCTTCTATTAAATAATCGCCTACAGGCTTTATTTTATTATTCTCTTTAAAAGTCACTTGATTGGAAAAAATGATACATGTTCCTTTATCGCAAATTTTTTTAATATAAAGTAATATGTTTTTTAATTCTTTCTCGAATTCTTTTCGTACTAAACCTCTTATATGATAGGCAATAGAATCTATTACTAAAAGAGGAATTTTTTCATTCAAATTAAAAATTATTTCTAATGTTTTTTTAAAATCGTTCAGCGATAATGGTCTAGCTATAATAATTTTACTCAATACGGATTTGAAGTAACCTTCATCCTTAATTTTTAAATACTGCTTCATTTTATCAATATTCTCTATTCTAAATGTCCCATCATTATCTATAAAAAAAACCTTAGAATTTAGCTTATAAGAGGTCATGAAAGTAATTTGATGAAGTAAAATGGTTTTTCCTGTACCTGCCTCGCCATAAATTTCATTTATAGTATAAGTAAAAAATCCACCGTTTAGTATTTTATCTAAAACTTTTGAACCTGTTGGTATAACATTGAACTCCACATTTTCCTGCATTCCCTATAAAAAATTTAATAACAGAATATTTATCTCGTAATAAAAAGAAAACTATAATTTTTAGGTTGTATTTTCAAAAGTAATGAAAGGAGTAATATTAGCTGCAGGTATAGGGAAAAGATTAAGGCCTTTTACTTACTTATTTCCTAAACCCTTATTAAGACTTGGAGATAAAACGATAATCGAACATATTCTTAATTGGCTAAACGCCAACGATATAAAAGAAATATTCATAGTAATAAATTCCCAAGGAAGAATTATAGAAAAAGTATATCACGACTATCCTGGATTAACTTTTGTTTATTCGAAACCTTTAGGTACAGCTGGCCAGCTCTTGGCTGTAAAGGATAAAGTTAAGGAAACTTTCGTTATAGTTTATTGTGATGTTATAACCAATTTTTCACTCAAAGAAATGATAAGTTTCCATTTAAAATCTTCATCAATTTTTACCATTGCTACTCTTGAATTATCTCATCCTATTAGATATGGGGTTATTACTTCAACAAAGGAAGGAAGAATTAAAAGATGGGATGAAAAACCTAAAATTAAAGTAAAAGTAAATAGTGGCATATATGTTGCTGAACCTAAAATTTTTGATTATATAAAACCAAACGAAGTTTATCATATGAATGAATTAGTAAATGAATTACTTAAAGCCGGTTTAAACGTTTTTTCATATAATATTGAAGGTGAATATTATGATATAGGAACTTTGGAAGATTACATTAATATATGTAAAATTTTTGATAAAAAATTGGGAAAGATATGAATTTGGATGCTCTAGTAATAATAATTTCACTTTTTTTAATATTAGTAGGCTTCTTTATTTTATTTATTTATTTATTAAGTAAAGGACAAAAAGCAGATATGAAAGCTGGCGGTTTTATATTAATAGGTCCGCTTCCAATAGTATTTTCTACGGATAAAAAATTGGGCTATATACTTATTATTGCAGGAGCGATACTGACAATATTAGCTATTATTTTATTTATGATACCTTTGTTGAGATGAAGCAAATCATACCTATAGTTTCTTTAGCTTTAATAATAATTGGCGTCCTACTCTTATTTTCCTATTTTGCATCAAAAGGAGAAGCTTCGGGAAGTTTCGTTATAGTATTGTTTTTTGTACCTATAAGCGGAGGTTTTGGTAAATATGGAGATATTTTGCTTATTCTTTCACTTATTTTAACGATTTTGATCTTGTTGTTTAGTTTTATTACTTTAATACGTAGAAGATTTTAATCTCCTTCTATATCTGCAATTCCTCCTTCAGTAATTAAGAAAACTGTTTCACTTTCAGGATGCATTGGCGAATCATATATTTTTATTATTCTTTGATTTTCCTTTCCTTTTCTTATTAATAATCTATATGTGCATCCATGTGCTATTATATGACCTCCAACCGGCTTATTTGGGTTTCCAAAGAACACATCAGGAGCAGCTACAATTTGATTTGTTACTACAACTGCAGCATTATAAAGCATTGCTATTCTGTGTAAATCATGAATATGTTTATTTAATCTTTGTTGTCTTACTACAAGGTTTTCTCTTCCTGGATATTCACTTCGGAAATGACTTACTAAACTATCTACTATAACCAATCTCGCATTAAAAGAAGGCATTTTCTCCAATAATTCTTCAACTATAAACATTTGATGATCGCTATTATATGCCCTAGTATAATAGATTCTTTTAAGAACTTGAGGAGGATCCAGCTTTAAATGTGTAGCAATTTGTATTATTCTTTCTGGTCTAAATGTTCCTTCAGCATCTATATAAATAGCATTTGAATCCAGTCCTCCTTTTTCTTTTGGTAATTGAACATTAACTGCCAATTGGTGACATAGCTGTGTTTTACCTGTACCAAATTCTCCTATTATTTCAGTTATGGCTTGTGTTTCTATACCTCCGTTCAATAATCCATCAAGAGCCTTACTTCCTGTTGTAATATAACCAATGTTTTGTCTTTTCTTATAAAATTCTTCCGCTGTAATAAAACCAAAACCTAACAATTTTCTTGCATTTTCTGTAATTTCTAAAGCTTTTTCATAACCTAAACCGGTAGCATCACTTATTTCTTTAGCTGATGCAAAAGCAATAGCTTCAATTGTTAAGTAACCAGCTTCTTTTAATTTTGCTTCTGTAGCAGGCCCTATTCCTTCAATATCTCTTAAAGAAGGACTTTTTTCTTTCATCACATAAAAATTATTAAATAAAATATAAAAATACCAATCTAATTTAATTACAAGGAAATGAACGCCTCGCCATTCATGGCGAGAAAGACAGCGAAACAAAATTTGATTAAGTTTATATACTCCAATTATAATATTAGTGTGAAATGCCTTCAAAAACTATCAATACAGAGGAGCATATAACGCCGCTTAAATTAATGTTTAGATGTGTTAAAGATACGGTCACTGTATGGTTAAAGGATCATACTATATTACGTGGTAATTTATATCTTGCAGATCCTAATATGAATTTAATATTAATTGATGCCGAAGAAATTAATGATAATGGTGAAGTAAAAGTTAAATATGGTAAAGTATTTATAAGAGGAAACAATATACTTTACATTTCTGTGCCACCTTCTCAAGCAATATTTAAATAAAAAATTTATTAGGATTAAGCCTCCTTAATACTTCCTTCTATTAAAATGAAATCTGAAAACTCATTGAACAATTCTTCTTTTACCGTTCTACCAAAATCACTATAAACGCACCACATATTAAATCCTCTTATTTTTTGAGCTCCTACAAGGTATGTAATTCTTTTACCTATAATTTCGTTTGTCACAGCTATAGGTTTCGTGAGTTTTTTTACTTCTTCATCTATTTCTTCAAAAATTCCGCATTTATAAGGTATAGAATCTGGCTTTGATCGGTATATGTAAACTATACTATTCAGAAAGATTTGTAATATGAGTTTCCGATTTTCATTATCTATCTTATAATGAATTACTTTACTTTTATTACTGGTAAGCAAATTTTTAAATTGATTCCAATCTTCAATTATAATGTATTTCATACTGAAATTAAAATCTTAAATTTATATTTTAAGTTTACGATATTCATCTAACATTTTATATAATTCATTCCTAGCTCTTTCTCTTATTTTGCTAATTTCGATTTCTTTTTCTTTAATTTTCAACTCTAACGAATTTTTGTTAAAGAAATAAATATTCTCTGCTTTATAATATTCTATTTCATTTACTGGTAGAACAATTACATCTTGCTTTTCTAAATTTTGTTTTATCTTATTATTAAAATCTTCTAAATATAAAATACATTTTACTTTATTTTTAAGCAGAAAGTTAATTATCTTTTCATCAATTTTTACGCATTTTTTAATAAGAACTATGTTTTTTATATTCGTTTTATTTACGATATCTTCCAATTCATCATTTAATTCCAAAATTATTAATTTATTATCGATTGCTTCCTTTATCTTATTTAATATTTCTCTCGAAAATTCTTTGTAGTAATCTCTTTCTAATTCGAGTTTTTTTATTTCGTTATACAAATTTCTTATTTGTTCCTTTAAAACTAAAATTTCTCTATTTTGCTTTATTTTTAAATAACTTTCTTCTTTGATTTTTTCGATCTCTTTTTTATATCTTTTTATTTCTTCTTCCCTATTGTGAAGTTGTCTTAGCAGAAAATCTACGTCATTTTCAAGCATTTTAATTTTATTTTTTACATCAATCTCAAGCGATTTTTCTTCAGTAGGTTTTAATTTAGGCTTAATCTCCTCAATCGTTTTTAATTTATTAGTTATTTCTTCTTCGATTGCTTCTTTAATATTTTTATTGTATTTAACTACTTTTTCAAATACAATATCTGGGTTTAAATCTAATCCTTGTCTATTTATTTCTTCTTTTATTGTTTTATAAATTGGGTAAAACTTGTTATATGCTACGATTGCTGAAGCCAATGAGTCTCTTTTGTGTGCATCTAAACTTAATTTTTCGATTCCTTTATTTTTTAAAAAATTCTGCGAAATTTTTTTCTTCTCTTTTATTTCAAGATCTTTATCAGGCTTAAATATAATAGCCCCAAAACTTGAAGCTAATTTGCTTACCATCCAAGGAACTTCTGCTTTATCTGTGCTAATTATAATAGGTTTGCCTATTTTGATTATTAGATTCCTTAAGTCCTCTATACCTGTATATTTGGTTGATATTAAATCTTTAATTTCTCCTTCAAGATTTAAGAAAGCTAAACCCACCGTTAATCCTGGATCGTAACCTAATATTAATAATTGGTTTGAAGGATTAAGAGTCTCTTTTGTAAAAATTTTTCTTTTAATTAAAGGAAGGACTTTTATTTGAATACCATATCCTTTATAAGGCTTTACTATTTTTCTTACTTTTTCTATATTCTCTTGAACAATAAATATTCCTCTTTTTTTAGAGAAAAAGAAATCATAAGGAATAGAATTATTATTTAAGATGCTTTTTATAGAATTTGTAGCTTGAAGAATGTTAGCATAAATGTTTCTTTTGTAACGATTTTCGCTCATTCCTCCTCCTGAAGGTTCTATTTTCTTACCAATCAATATTACGGTTTCATTTTCGTATAATTTTAGTTTATAGCCATATCCCTTCAAAGCTAGTTTGGCGAGAATGATTGCTGTATCTTTTGGTGATAACTTTCCTCCTTTATATAAGTTTTCTTTTTTTGCTATTTCTATTAATTCCTCTTTTGGGGAAGAAGGATTACCGGTTATTTGTACAATTTCAGTTTTAAGTGGTAAATAATAAACTAATCTTTTTAAATCTATTTCATTTTCTACAAGTTCAAAAATATTATCAGTAGCTAACATTTTAGGTTTGACTTTTTTTATGTAAATAATTAAATCAAAAATTGTAGAATCTTCTTTAATATCTAAAATTTTTCCTTCATTATCCAATAATGCAAAAGAATAAAGAGGTAATTCTGATTTTGAACCTGAATATCCTTTCTTTATATCAATACCTAACACTGTTAATTTTTCTTCCATTAAACGATTAAAAATAGAAAAATAATGATTAAATTTTTATCGTTTTAACTCTTCATATAATAACTTAGGTATTTCGTCAGGTTTATCTGCAACTTTTATTCCAACTTTATTAAATGCTTCAATTTTTTCTTTTGCGCTACCCATCCCCATTGATATAATTGCTCCAGCATGGCCCATTCTTTTACCTTCAGGTGCAGATTTTCCTGCTATAAATGCTACTACAGGTTTTTTATTTTTTAAACTCGAATAATAAGTCGCAAATCTTTCTTCAAGGTCTCCTCCTATTTCTCCTATCAAAACTATAGCATCTGTATCTTTATCTTTAAGGAACATTTCATAGATTTCTATAAAATCTGTACCTATTATAGCATCTCCTCCTATTCCGACTGCTGTACTTATTCCTAAATTGGCCTTTGATATTTTATATGCAATTTCATAAGTTAATGTTCCACTTCTAGAAATTATTCCAATTCTTCCTTCTTTAAATACATGAGCAGGCATTATTCCTACTTTAGAGTATGGTGGTGATATTACTCCTGGACAGTTAGGTCCAATTATAATTGTTCCTTTGATTCTAGCGTAATTTACAAATTTAGCAGCATCATGCATTGGGATTCTTTCTGTAATAACAACTATTAATTTTATATTAGCTTCTATTGCTTCAAATATTGCATCTGTAGCAAAGCTTGCGGGAACAAATACTATTGAAGTATTAATTTCTGGAAATTTTTCTAAAGCATCAAATACGCTATTAAAAACAGGAACACCATGAACATATTGTCCGGCTTTTCCTGGTGTGACACCTGCAAGAATTTTTGTTCCATATTCTAACATTAATTTGGTATGGAAAGAACCTTGTTTTCCTGTTATTCCTTGAACTAAAACTTTAGTATTATTATCTATTAAGATAGCCATGTTAAGTTCTTACAACTTCTTTTGCAGCTTCTTCCATTTCATCATAAGTAAATATTCCAACTTCATTAAGCATTTTTTTACCAATTTCTTCATTAGTTCCTTTCATTCTAACAACAATTTTTTTATTTGTTTTTATTTCATTTAATGCTTTTATTATTCCTTTTGCTACTTCATCGCATCTTGTTATTCCGCCTAAAATATTAATAAATATACTTTTTGCTCTAGGATGTTTTAATTGAATAAGTAAAGCTTTATAAACAATTTCAGCATCCGCTCCTCCTCCAATATCTAGAAAATTTGCAGGTCTACCGCCATAATATTGTACTATATCCATTGTAGTCATCGTTAAACCGGCTCCATTACTGATTATACCTATATCACCATCATGTTCAACATAACTAAAACCTGATTCCCTTGCTATCATTTCGAATTCATTCAATTCTCTATCAATTCTTTCACCAAATTTATTTTGTCTATATAAAGCTGAATCATCAATAATGATTTTAGCATCTATAGCATAAATTTCATTATTATTAGTTATACCTAAAGGATTAATTTCTGCTAATTCGCAATCATATTTTGTAAATATTTCATATAACGCGTAAACTATACTTTTAATGTTTTTTAACGAAAAGAAATCTTCAATTTTTCTTATGATAAAATCTTGTAAACCGATCAAAGGATTTACGTGAATTCTTAGAACTTTTTTTGGATCTTCTTTGGCTATTTGTTCTATATCTATTCCTCCTTCTCTTGATGCTAAAATTAAAGGTTTTCTTGCTGTTCTATCCATAATAAGCGATAAGAATAATTCTTGTTTGATATCAAGATATTTAGAAATTATTACTTTACTAACTCTCTCTCCTTTTATGGTTAAATTTAGTATTGAATTGGTTACGTTTATTAATTCCTCTTCATTATTTGCAAATTTTATTCCTCCAGCTTTTCCTCTGCCCCCTACTAAAACTTGTGCTTTTACAACTACAGGAAAGGAAATTTCCTTAGCTATTTTTAATGCTTCTTCTGCATTTGATGCTAAACCCCACTTAGGTACATGGATTTTATATTCTTCAAAAATTTGTCTGGCTTCGTATTCATATAGCTTCATATAAATAAAAATAATATTAATTTATTTAAAAAAAGTAAATCTATGTGGATCGCCTTAGATTATCATATACATTCATATTATTCTTACGATTCATTAAATGATCCAAAAGAAATATTAAACGTAGCTTTGAATAAAAAAATTAAAGCTATTTCAATAACAGATCATAATACACTGGCAGGTTCTAAATTATTAATGAGTTATGATAGAAAATTTCCACAGATTATCAAGGTAGAGGGGATCGAACTCCATACAAATTTTGGTGATCTAATAATATTAGGTTTGACGGAAAGATTAAAAACCAAAGACATGTTAGAAATTTTAGATTGGTCAAAGTCTTATGATTTTGTTACAATTTTACCTCATCCATATGTTAGGCATAACGTTGATGATGAAACTTTTTATGAAATAATAAAAAAAGTAGATATAATTGAAGCATTTAATGCTCGTTCTCCTGCATTTTTAAATGCTAGGGCATATAGACTCGCCATCAAACTTAAAAAACCCTTTAGTGCAGGTAGCGATGCTCATATTTTAAGAGAAATAGGAAACGCTATCACGCTCGTTTATGTAGAGGATTTCAATAAAGAAGCTTTAATTAAATCCTTGAAAAAAGGTTTTTGCAAGGGAATTTTATTAAGAAAATCTAATTTTTTATATCGTATAACTACAGGATTAATTCAAATTGCAAAATTTAATTCGAAGAAACTTTCGAATAAAAGTATCTTTTAATTCAAGAAACGATTGAAGAATATAGTTTATTCGAATAAAGCATTAGCTTCATTAAAGCTTGTTGCTTCTGAGAAATTTTAAAAGCGGACAAGAAGATTATAGTTATGCTTTTCTAAATATTGAGCTACATTCTCTTCCTATCTTTTATACCGTGTTACAAAGAAATGAAAGCCTCGCCCTTTAGTATGAAGTAAGATTTAATATTTTTAAAATATATTTTATTAAGCATGGCAGCATCGTTTCTCTTCAGCTCGAATGAGGGCTTTATGGGACTGGTGGAGAAGCATCCAGTATACAGTAAACCTTTAATTTTGTTTTTATATGAGGGATCCCTTGTTAATTTTAAAATTTCGGGATCCTGAGAAATATAAATGGGGGTGGTTTTCTGTGCCACCTTACTGCTCCTCAAATGCAAGATGTAGCTACGAATCAATGAGGGAAACAATGACACGCTTTGAAAAAGGAAAACCTCGACCTTTTCAAGGCGAGGAGGAAGTCAAGTTAATTACGCTGATTTCTTCTTAATCCTTAAGGGCAAAATTATCACCATTCTGTAAAATTTTGAAATCATGTTTAATTACCAAATCTGCATATTTTTTAATCTAAGACTTTATTGTATAGTTATTAAAAATGGAAGCATATGATACTAGATATTTACAAGAAATGCTTAGAGGTTCTTCTTTAATGTTAATTTATGTAATAGTATTAAATCTCTCAGGAATAATATATTTCGTTGTAGCAACTAGAATTCTATCAATGTTTGAAGTTGGTGCATTGCTTTTTGCAAGTGTTATTATTAATTTTTTACCTATACTATTTGGTTTAGCATTATCACAAGCAGCATCCAAATTTTGTGCGGAGAATTTAAAAGAAGGAAATAAAAGGGAAACTACAGAGATATCAAATTTAATATTTGCTTTAGGATTAATTCTATTCCTTTTATCTTTAATAATTGGCTATTTTTTAGTTTTTGTTATTACATCACCGTTATTACCTTCATCAATTTTATTTTATTATGCTCTTTTTGTAGCTTTGGATGGTTCTTTAAATTTACTCTTATTTATATTTTATGGATTATTTATTGGTAATTTGAAATATTTCACTGCAGTCTTTTCCCTTTCTTTGGCAAGCTCGTCAAGATTCATCATGGCAGCCTTTGTTATTTATTTTGGAGGAAAAATTCTTGATATATTAAAATTTTGGATAATAGGAGATCTTCTAGGGATTTTATCATTTTTAATTTTTTCTAAAGGTGTTATTTCGTTAAAAATTAAAATAAATTTTACTCATACAAAACGCATACTTAGTTTTGCTTTGCCATTATATCTTTCTCTAATTCTTAATTATATTTTTCTTTACATTGACAGATATCAGGTAGTGTATGCAGTTAGGTTGGAAAATTTCTCTATATATGGTGCTGCTATGACTGCAAGCATGATTTTTGTAAATATTCCTCCGCTTATTTCAAACGCTCTTGTTCCTTATTTTTCTTATGCATACGTAAATAAGAAAGATGAATTTAACTTTTATTTAATTTCCATATCAAGGTTGGTAAGTTTAACTTTTCTGCCTTTATTGGTTTTAATATCAATGTTGGCTGAACCCATAATTTATTTATTCGCAGGAAGCAATTATGTGGAAGGTTGGATTACTTTCTTTATAGTTACGCTTATCGTTGCAATAAGTTTTCCTATAATAGGAATATATGCCTACTTTTTAGCTGTAGGAAAAACTAAGGTTGTAATGTATTCTTCGCTTGTTTCCATATCTATGGGTTTTATTTTAATTTATTTGCTAACATTTGAATATGGCACATTTGGAGCATCCATAGGTAGAGGTTTGATGTTTGCTGTAAACTTTATCTTTTTAGCAGCTTGGTTATATTATAAAGAAAAAGTCGATTATGGGGTTTCTTATCATTTTAAAATATCTTTAATTACTTTTTTCCTATTCTTGCCAATTTTAATATTTAATACTTTAATAAGAGCGCCTTTTTATCATGTAGCAGTAGTTGTATCTTTAACCGTGTTGGCTTATTTATATTTTCTTAGAAGATATAGTCTATTGGTTTTTGAAGATTTAAGAAGACTTTCCTTGATTTTGCCTGATAGTATTAATAAACGTTTAATTAACTTTTTCAATTTTCTTTTGTTAAAAAAGAACAAAAATAAAAATTAACTCTCTTATAAAGAATTGTGTATAAAGTTTCAGTTGTAATACCTACTTATAATGAAGGAGAAAATATAGAAGCTTTACTTAGAATTTTAACCGTTGATTTTAAGTTCAATGAGATAATAATAGTTGATGACGGAAGTACAGATGGAACAATTGATATTGTTAAAAAGTTTAAACTTTCTAATCCTAACATAATGCTAATAGAACGTGGAAGTAGAAAGGGTTTAGGTAGCGCTTTAAGAGAAGGATTTCTCTTTTCTAAATCAGAATATATAATAACAATGGATGCAGATCTTAGTCACAATCCCTATGAAATACTTAAATTTTTGTCAAAAATTGGGGAAGCTCACATAATAGTCGGCTCAAGACATTTAAAAGATTCAAAGATAATAGGCTGGAATGCCTATAGATATTTTATTCATACTGTTGCTAATTTATTGGGAAGAACATTATTAATGATAAATTGTTCAGATATCACTTCAGGTTTTAGATTGTATAAAAGAGGCCCCATATTGAATATTATAAAGTATACTAAAAGTAAAGGTTTTAGCTTTCAAATCGAAGTTTTGTATATTGCAAAGAAACTAAATTATAAAATTTCTGAGGTTCCCATAACATTTATCAACCGTAAAAAAGGAAAATCTAAATTTAATTTGAGAGAAATTTTAGAATATTTAAAAACAATTTTTTTATTAATTAAAATAACTAAAGAAATTAGATGATTTCTGTTTCCCTCAAGAGCTTTTCTGCTGAATTATAACTAATTTCGGTATCACCTAATATAGTATATCTATCTTTTCTTAATTGATTAGCCATCATTAATGCCTTAATTAGATATTTAGGCTCTATTCCTAATTCTTCTGCATTAGTCGGTAAACCTGCTTTCTTTAAGATGTTTTTAATTTTTAACCAATTCAGATTATGTAATTTACTCATAATAATTGTACCAATACCGCATTGCATGCCATGCATTGATGGTTTAAATCCTTCTTTTTCTGCTAATAAATCTAAAGCATGACTGAATAAATGTTCAGAACCGCTAGCTGGTCTTGTGCTTCCTGCAACACTTATCGCTATACCGCTTCCTATTAACGCTTTTATTATTATTGCTACAGCTTTTTCTCTATTTTTTACTATAACATTGATATTCTTTTCTATAATTTTAGCACTCATTAAAGCCATTGAAGCTGCATATTCGCTAAATTCTTCTCCTTTTAATAAATTAGCGAGTCTCCAGTCTCTTACAGCGGTTATCTTTGCTATTAAGTCTCCTATCCCTGCGTAAATGTATTCTGGAGGACTTTGTGCTATAATTGATGTATCTGCTACTATTGCTAAAGGAGGTTTCAGATTGTACTCAAAATTGTACTTTGACTTAAGTTTTAAATAAGCTATAAAAGAAAAAGTTGGGGAAGAAATTCCATCATGTGATGAATTTGTAGGGTAACTTATATATGGTTTATTTAAGATTAAGGATAAAATTTTTGTGCTATCAATAACTTTTCCTCCGCCAATGCCAATTAGAAGCTTAACGTTATTTCCCTTTATTTTATTTCTCTTTTCATCAAGATTTTTTATTAATTCATTAAAGCTCTCGATATTTACATCTATTATTTCAATTCCTTCATTTTCAATTTTAGGCTTTATTAAATCTAAACCAATTTTTTTTGTAAAAGAAGAACCTGTAATTATTGCTATTTGTCCTTTATGATATCCCATAGAATTTAAGATGCTAGCTAGTTGGGATGTTATTAATGGACCAGTATAAACGTATTTTGGAAGTTCTATTTTATTTATGCTCTATTTTTATCACCTTATAATTAAACTCATTAAATTTTTATTAATTTAAACTGTTTGATTATCATGAGAGGGAAAAATAAGATTTTATTTATACTATTAGACGGAGCATCCGATGGTTTAAATTATCCAAAAACATCTTTGGATGAAGCTAGAACTACGAATTTATCAAAAATTGCCAAAATTTCTAAAGGAGGATTGGTTTATACTATAGCTAAGGGAATTTCTCCTGAAAGTGACGCTGCAGCTTTATCTTTTCTAGGTTACAATCCTCTTGAAGTTCAAATAACAAGGGGTGTTTTGGAAGCTTTAGGAGCAGGATTAAAATTTAATGAAGGAGACTTAGCTTTAAGATGTAACTTTGCTACAGCAATAGGCGATGAAATTTTGGATAGAAGAGTTGGAAGGTCTCTTTCAGATGAAGAAGCGAAAGAACTAGTTAATGAAATCGTCTCTAATGTTAATCTTAATTATGATTATGAATTAGTTCATACGATAGGTCATAGATGCGTATTAGTAATAAGAAAAAAAGATAAGAATTTAGGTTCAAATATAAGCAATTTAGATCCTGCATATGTAAGAAAAGGTACTATTGTTCATGCCTCAGCTATAATTGATAGAAAAATTAAGTTATGTGAAGCCTTTGATGAAGAATCCAAAATATCTGCCGAAATTGTAAATGAATTTTTCATCGAAGCAAGAAAGGTTCTAGAAAATAGTAAAATAAATCTAGAGAGAAAGAAAAAAGGATTGTTACCTGCTAATATTTTACTATTACGTGACGCAGGATCGTCGATTCCAAAAGTACAAAGATTTGAAGAAAAGTATAAATTAAAAGCAGCAGCTATTGCAGAAATGCCTGTTGAAGTAGGTGTAGCCAAATTATTAGGTATAGATGCCTATAAAATAGAATATGTAAAAAGTCTTGAGATTTATAAAACTAAAGTTAATTTAACATTAGACCTTCTTAATAAATACGATTTTGTTTATGTCCATATTAAAGGACCTGATGAACCTGCACATGATGGAAATTTTGAGTTGAAAGTTAAAGCTATTGAAGAAATAGATGAGTATTTCTTTGGGGAATTATTAAACAAGCTAGAATTAGATAGGATTTCAATTTTTATAAGTTGCGATCATTCAACACCTGTTTTCTTAAAATCTCATAGCGATGATCCTGTACCTTTTATATATTACAAGCCTGAAATTAAGCCTGATGGAATATTAAAGTTTAGTGAAAAAGAATGTGTTAAAGGATCTTTTGGAATTCTTGAACATGCATACGAAATCCTAAAAAAATTTTTATCTTAATTTATCTTGTAATTTCAAAACTTTTAATTTCTTCTACGAGTTTTTTTAATGAAGGATATTCAAAATGCTTTCTTATAGGTTCAAGTATTTCATTTAAAACTCTTGCGACATTTTTCTTCAAATCTAAAGGATGCAAATTTCCATTAATATAATCTTTTTCTAGATCATAATAAGAATAGTAAGTAATCTTTCCTCCGTATTTTGATTCTCTTTCTACTTCGAAGCTTTTTCTTTTATTGAATATTACATACTTAACAATCTCAAGTATTGGATTCATCTCAACCGCTTTCTCTGGGCACCATGCTCTAAGGATCTTTTTTTCTATTTCTTCTTCTGTATCATGAATAAATATAGCTGTCCATGGTTTAGATTTACTCATTTTATAAGCTTCTACCAGCTCAAACTTATCTTTAAATTCCTTTTTTGTAGGTTCCCCTAAGCCCATAATTAGGTGATGATGCAATAGTATAGGTTTTTTCCAACCCAATTTAGGGAAGACTTCTCTACATAGTACATGGACTTTTCTTTGATCCATTCCGCCATGTGCTATATCTTGACCCAGGTATTTTACATCTACAGCTTGCATTGAAGGATAAATGTATTGAGCAAAACTAAGATTTTCTTTTTCGCTTCTACCCATTATAGATAAACATCTAGTTATTCGTGTTAAATTTACTTGAGTAGCAAATCTGATTAAATCTTTCCAATATTCATTATTATTATAATAAAATTGACTTCCTGAGACAATGTTTACTCCTGGGCAATAAAAATTAAAAGCTTCTTCATAATATTTGGATGCTTTAATTATATTGTCCCAGTTTTCTCCTAATTTTTTATTTATATAACTATGCCAATCAGCTAAATAGACTGTACAATTTACACCTGCTTTAATTAAATCGTTAATTTTATCTCCACATATTATTAGTGTTCCAAGATGTAGCAAACCTGAAATCTCAAAACCTATATAATGTTTAAGCTTCTCGCCCGTTTTTAATTTTTCTCTTAATTCTTCCTCCGTTATTATTTCTTCAGTAGGAGATTTTTTAATTAGCTCGATCTTTGATTCAATATCCATCTAACAAAGATTAAAAGGCTTTATTTAAAAAATCTTGCTTTCTAACCAATTGGTCATTTTTGTGCAAAATGTAGGATCTAAATTCTTATCTTCACCACACGTATTAATATCTGGACATGTAAAGCAAACTATATCAAAGATTTCATCTAAGGGAACGATTTTAATTTTAGGGGTTGCCAAGCTTAAAAAATAAACTTTTTTTCCATTAATATGTTTGATTTCCCTTTCAATTTTTCCTTCTCTTATTAATTTAAGTAAAATTCGCGTACCTATTTCACTTTTTAAATTAAGTTTTTTCCATAGTTGCTTTTGTGAAATAGATTTTTCTTTCCTTATTTTTTCTAAAATTTTTTCACGTATTTTATTTTCATCTATTTTTTTCCTTTTCTTCACAATATTATCTCTACATCTATCCTACTAATAAGCTCTTTGCATCTATTCCTTAAAGTTACTTCTGAAATTTGTGTGTAAATTGCTATTTCTTTTTGTGTTTTTTTATTGTTTGTCATTATACATGCTAAATAAACAGCAGCAGAAGCTAAGCTTTTGGGAGATTTTCCTGATGAAATGCCAGTTTTCATGGACATATCTAAGATTTTCATAGCCAATGTTACTGTTTTATAATCGAGATTTAAATCATTAGCTATTTTTTCAATGTATATTTTAGGATTATTCGATTTGATTTTGGAAACCAGTTCCTTTTCGTTTTTAATTATTTCTAAAACAAAACTGTAACATTTTGATATTTCTTTTTTATCAACTTTAAACATGTCCGCAATTTCTTTAATTGTAATTGGCAAATCATGAATTTTATAAGCAAAATAGAGAGTAACACCTAATGTTCCTTTAATCGATTTTCCTTTTATTGAATTATTTTTAATAATCTTTCTGTAAAGAATTGCACAGGTTTCGATTACTTCTTTCGGTATATTATAATTGGAAGAAATTCTATCCAATATATCAAATGAAGTATATAATCTTCTTTCTTCACTTGTTAAAATTTTTGTTCTTTTCTGAATTAAATTAAAACTATTTTCTGCTATTTCTGAACCAACTCCTTTATCATGTAAAGCAAAAGTAATAGGAGCACCTGTTCTTGCTTTTTGGCTTTTATCTTCAAAGAAAATTCTCCATTCTCTTCCAAAATCTATACTTTTTCTCTCTATTACAGTTCCGCAAATCTTACATATGTATGAACCAGTTAAAGTATCTATGACTATTTCTGAATTTTTACAAATATTACAATTAAGATTCGACGGGAAAATATTTATCATTTTATGTAGACTTTCTTGTTAATAAAACGCTCTAAATTCTCTTTTTTATATGGTTTAACTGAAATAAATGGGCTATTCACAGGACCCATTATATCTATAACCATTCCTATAGGTTCTTTTTCCTCGCTAAATACTTCGGAATTTAAAATAGGTATATTTTCTGCTTTAATTATTATTTTTTTGCTTTTGCTTATATGAGACACAACACCAACAAGTTTCATAGGAAGAGCAATTATTTCTAATGCATTTAAATATATAAACCTTTTGATTTGAAGGAAAGCTGTTAAATAATGGTTACTTGACTTTTCTCATATCTTTTATCGTTATGGCTAATTTTCTTAAAAGTTCTGTTTTCTTATCTTTTTTAGGATAAATTATAACGCAGCCTTTTTCCCACCAACTTTTAGGATAAGATTTTTCTTGAATTATTTCTCCTTTATATCCTAATTTTTCTGCAGCCAATAAAATTTCCGATAGTTTAATCTTGTCTATTGATAATCTTAAGTTAACTCTCCTACCTTCTCGCCTTTTCTTTGAGGCTTCAAAATAAGCGGGCCAAATTACATAATAATCCCGTCTTTTTCTCATTTAGTAATTAATTTTGCATTAATTATTCCATCTTGGCCTGGTCTAGAGGTTACTATAGCCTCACCTAGTTTTGTTCTTATTATTGCTCCTTTTGTAATAATTTTTCTTCTATCATAATCGACATTTGCAGGATTCTTAACAACATCTAAAATTTCTACTTTTTGTACTTTACCTGTATTAGGATCCAAGACATTAGCAAATTTTTCTTTTACTAATTTAATTTTATAATTCCCTCCATAGCCTCTTTCTTTTTTTATTTCTCTTTCTCCGACAATAGTTAAAACAGGAAACCCACCCAATTCATATCTTCTTGTCTTTCTAGCGTTGCCTTTTTTACCTCCCGTTGGTTTAACTAAATCGTTTGAATGTTTTATAACCATTTAATTATACAACTTCAATTCGAAATATAAAAAATTTTTGCCTCGGCCGGGATTTGAACCCGGGATCTTAGGCTTGAGAGGCCTACATTCTTAACCAGGCTAAACTACCGAGGCACTAATATAAATATTGACAATTTTAAAATTAACTTTTGCCCCCGCCGGGATTTGAACCCGGGATCCTTGGCTCGAAAGGCCAATATTCTTATCCGGGCTAAACTACGGGGGCATCCGACAATATTTTAATATTTGAGATCGTGAATTTTAATTTTTCTTTTTTAAGTTATCTAAATTTCCTTTGTAAATGGTTGATTTTTAAAAACTACTTTTAAACTTAAGCGCAATAACTAGAGTATATAACTATAACTATTTGAAATCGAATAATGTCATTTCTTTTTTATATTTCTTAATAGCACTATTTGCTTTATCTAGAATTTCTTTTAATTTATCTCGTAACATTTTTCTTGCTTCATCATATCTTACCCATTTATATTCAAGATGTTCATCGGAAATATTAACATTTTGATTCAAACATTCAGCTAAAAAGAATGTAACCTCTTTATTTATTAGTTCTCCATTTCTTCTATAAAAATAATCGATTTTTTCTATGAAATTTTTAATAAATCGTATATCTCTTATACCAGTTTCCTCCCATACTTCTCTTTTAGCAGCTTCCAAAGGATTTTCGTCCTTTTCCTCGATTAAACCCTTTGGGAATTCCCAGTATTCACTCTTAAATTTTGCTCGTAATAATAAATAGTAAATTTCACCGTTTTCTTTTTTAAATATTATAATACCTGCTGATCTTTCTTTTCTCATATCATAATAACGCCTCCATCTGCAACTATTGTTTGTCCTGTAACAAAAGAGAAGCTTTCACTTATTAAGGAAGATATAAGTTTGGCTATTTCAACAGGTTCACCCCATCTTTTTAATGAAGATTCTAAAGCTAATTTTTTTCTTTCTTCTTTTGATAAAATATAATATGTTGACTTTGTTCTTATACTTCCCAAAGCTATTGTATAAGCTCTAATATTATATTCTCCATATTGAATAGCTATATTCTTAGTTAGTATTATGTTTAAAGCTTTAGCTAATGAATAAACAGTGCCTTCCACGTCTCCACTTAATGCGGGAATTGAAGAAATATTAATAATTACCCCCTTTTTTTGTTTCATCATTATGGGAAGGGTTTCTTTAACTAATCTAAATGTACCAAAAAAATCCACATTCATTACTTGATTTATTTCTTCTTCATTTATTTCATGCACTTTCTTCTTCCATAATTTTAAGTCTAAAGGATATCCAGCTAAGTTAATTAAATAATCTATTTTCCCAAATTTATCTATTACAATTTTTACAGCATTTTTAACGCTCTCTTTAAGTGTTAGATCAGTTAAAATAGGTAAGACTTGAACTTTTGTTTCTTTTTCTATTTTATTAGCTATTTGTTTACAAACTTGATAGGATCTGGCTAATAAAGCAAGGTTTATTCCTTTTTTTGCAAGTTCAAAAGCAGTTATTCTTCCTATACCTTTTGATGCTCCTGAAATTACTGCAACATCATTCATGGAATAAGTTCATCTAGAGTATATTTTTCTATAAGTATTTTATAAGGAATTGTAAACCAAGCAGCAAACTTATACTGAGATAAGTCGATTCCGTTAAACTTCACAAATTTAAACTCCGATATTTCATTTGAATTCATTTTAATTGGTCCATCGTATTTGCAAGTAAAAACAACACAATGTTCATTTTCAACATCTTTTTCTCTTTCTCCTTTAACATTATAATTAAAGGAAAAAATTCTTTTAAAGGTTAGTCTATAATTTATCCCTAATTCTTTTCTTAAGGTCCTAAACAAAGCTTCTTCCCATGATTCTCCATAAAAAAGATGGCTTGCAGGTATTTCCCAATATTCGGGAAATCTTTTATTCTCTGCCCTCTTTTGTATTAAAATTTCCTTATTTGAATTAAAAATAAATATTACAAAGGCTAAATGTCTTAAACCTTCGCCTTTATGTCCTTCTTCTACCGTTGCTTTTCCTATGGGATTTCCTTGTTCGTCACAAAGGATTAAATATTCCATTAAAATGATATATTGCTTTACTTTAATATATTCTTAAATCTTTATTAATAGCAATAATAAATTAGTAGTGCTGGTTCTAAGATATGTAGTCTTAAATGGAATTACATGGTTCTTGGAATTCATTAGCCTAGAGCTTCTCCTGAGTTCCTTGTTCTCTAGCCAGTCTCTTCTCTATCAGGGTGAACCCACTCTTTCTCCTGATAAGCTCATGCTTTGGAGAAGGAGAAAGACCCCCATTTGAAGGTTTTACTCCTTTCGTGGTATTAAACATACCGCATCTGGAGCATCTTTTTGTAGTATTCATTAGTATATTAATTATTATTAAATCTGCCTATTTCGAAACTGCTGTTTTTAGGCTATTTATTTAAATCGTAAAAATTAATTATGTTGGAATAAAATAATATGCGGCCACCGGGATTTGAACCCGGGCCCTCGGCTCGGGAAGCCGATATCCTAACCTGACTAGACTATGGCCGCTCTAATATAATTATTATTTAAAATAGTTTTAATTTTATACTAACTATTCTATGTGAGGTACTTCGCTCTAAAGGGCGAGTTTTTTATTCGATATAATCTTCTGCTTTAGGTAATTCTAATTTTAAACCCTTTCTTTCTCTAATAGCCATTATTATATTCATTGCTAAGCTTTCAGGGACTGGACTCCATTTATAAAATTCTGTGGCCCAAAATGCTTTTCCTGCTGTTTGGCTTCTCATTTCATCAGCTAAATCTGTAGCCTCAGCTACAGGTATTTCTCCTCTTATAAAAGCAAGATTTGTTTGTTGTTCAACGGTCAAGATTTTTCCTCTTTTAGTAGTGATTATCTTTAATACGTTACCCATATAATCTTGGGTTACCTTTACTTCAATTTTATATATAGGTTCTAATAAAACAGGTTTAGCTGAAAGAAAACCTGCCATAATACCATTTTTAAGAGCTGGCATTAGCTGAGCAGGTCCTCTATGAACTGGGTCGTCATGAATTGTAGCATCTAATAATCTTACTAATACACCTCTCATAGGTTCATGAGCTAAAGGCCCTGCTGCTACGCTCCATCTGAAACCATTAATTAAAGTATCTTTCACTTCTTTTAGATACTGAACACCTTTTGTATTATCCACAAATATATTTAAATTATCATCGATAGCCCAAATGTTTCTTGCATCATCAGCATCCCATCCTGCTTCTTCTCTTAATATTTTTGCTCTTGTTCTCCAATCCTGATCTTCAGTAACTCTTCCTTCTTGTAATAATTTTAAGGTCTCTTCATTTAAACTTTCTACAGCTACAACTAATCTATTATGTCTATTTGGACTTTTTGTTTCAAATGAAGGAGACTTTACCCTTATACTTTCCCTATATACCACCAATGGTTTTCCTGTAACAAACTCTATATTTCCAGCTCTTTGTTTAAGATCCCATAAAGCTATTTCTAGATGTAATGTTCCCATCCCGCTTATCAAATATTCTCCTGTTTCCTTGTTTATTTTTATCTTTAATGTAGGGTCTTCTATAGCCATTTTTTGCAATGTATCGATCAACTTTACAAGGTCGGTTGCTCTTTTAGGCTCAATAGATATCGTTACTACAGCTTCACTTATATATTTCAAAGCTTCAAAAGGAGTCATCATATTTGAATATTCTTTATTTACAAGAGTCTCTCCAGCTCTTGCTGTTTCTAAACCAAGTAATGCTGCAATATTTCCTGCTGGAACACTAGGTACATTTTCTCTATAGGGACCCATATAAATTCCTGTTTGAAGTATTCTTTCAACTCTCCTACTTCTTATTAAATATATTTCCTGTCCACTATATACTCTTCCACTATATACTCTTCCAGTAGTAACCAGACCTGCATGTGGATCTTCGATTACCTTGTTTACGCAAAGTATGGTAGGGCCATCGGGGTCGCATTCCAATAAAGCTTTACCTATTTCGCTATTTAGGTCTCCTTTCCATATCTTAGGTATTCTGTACTTTTGAGCAACATGAGGAGGCGGAATATGTTCTACAGCCATGCTTAAGATTGCTTCATATAATGGTGCTTCTTTAGAAAATTCTTCAACTGCTTCTTTTCCTCTATTATAGGCTTCTATTATATCACTAAATTTAAATCCTTTCTTTTGTGCGATGGGTATTGTTAGGCCCCATTTATGTAGTGCTGCACCAAATGCTACTTGTCCTTTTGTCGGATCTACTTTCCATATTTTTTTAAACTCAGGTTCAGCATGTAATTCAACCAGACTGTTGAACTCTTTGATTATTTGTAATAGTCTTCTTTGTATTTCTTCAGGTGTTAATCTTAATTCTTTGATCAATCTATCAATTTTATTAATATATAATAATGGCCTTGCTCTTTCTTCTAGACTTTGTCTTAAAACAGTTTCTGTTTGTGTCATTACACCTTCTACAGCATCAACTATTATTATAACGCCATCAATAACTCTAAGACTCCTCGTTACATGACTTGTAAAATCAACATGTCCTGGCGTATCTACCAGATTTACTACATAAGGCTTTTTTTCAATTTCATGGTATAATGACACATTAGCTGCTTTAACAGTCATTTGTCTTAGTTGTTCAATTTGCACATAATCTAATGCCAATGCTGTACCTGCAACTTTTGGCGATAACATTCCTGCTGCCATTAATAAAGAGTCCGATGTTGTTGTTTTACCGTGGTCAACATGGCCTATTATACCTATATTCCTAATGCTATCTAAATTATCCATTAACTTCAGGACTTCCTCTGTCTGCTTAAATCTTACCATGCTTACACCTGATGTTATTTATTTTTAATTTCATTTTTATAAACTTATTCCTTAAAACTTTTATGTTTCATTTTTAAAATATTTAGCTAAATATTAAGATTTTCTGTTTAATGATTGTAGTAGGTTTAGATTTAGCAGCAAACCATAAAAAACAAAGCGGTTTTTGTATATTGAATGAAAATCTTGAAGTTAAAACGTTTTTGTTATTTACTGATAACGAAATTTTAGAATATGTTAAGCGTTACGATCCTGAATTAATAGCTATAGATGCTCCTTTATCTTTACCTCTAGGACGAACATCTTTGGAAGAAAAATCTAATATTCATTTAAGATTATGCGATAGGGAATTATTGGAACTGGGCATTAAATTTTTTCCAATTACTTTGGGTCCTATGAGAAAATTAACTGAAAGAGGAATAAAGCTCAAGCTAATGCTTGAAAATCTAGGATATAAGGTTATAGAGGTTTTTCCTGGTGCTACGCAAGATATTTTAGGATTGGTAAGGAAGAATCAAGGTGTAAATAAATTAAGAGAAGGTTTAATTTCGCTAGGAATAAAAGGAATAAAGAATGAAATGAATGATGATGAATTAGATGCTATAACTTGTGCTTTGACAGGTTTATTATATTTAAGAGGAGAATGTATTGAATTGGGTGATAAAAAAGAAGGAATATTAATCATACCTAAATTCAAGTATTAATCATTGTTTATATTTTGAAGGCCACCAGTTCCATTTTTTAGCGATAAGCATAATTGCAGGGACAAAGAATGGAATAATAATTAAGGAATCAAAAAGTACAGCTAAACCCACGGTAAATCCAACCTGATTAATTAAAGGAAAGTCTGGAATCATTAAAGTTAAAATTGTCAAGGATAATATCAATCCAAGTACTATTATTGTAGTTCCTACTTTTTCCAATGCAATTTTTATAGCTTCTTCATCAGTTTTTCCTTTTATTTTCTCTTCTTTTATTTTGGTAACTAAAAAGATATCATAATCTACTCCTACAGCTAACATTGTAACTATTAAAAATAAAGGAACGGCATTTATCAAAGGAAAATTGAGATATAAATTATAAACTATAAATAATAGTGCTAATGACCATACCATTCCTGCTGAAATAGTTAGTATAAGTCTTATAGGAATTAGAACAGAATATAATTGAATGAATAATAGCAATATAATTATGAACGATAATGAGAAAATAATTATAGGATACGCATGATCAGTTACATCTTTTGAATCTTGGGACACTTGGGTAACACCGCCATAATAAATTTCATATTTTGAATTTAACTCGTTAATTTTAGTCTTTATTTTCTTAAGAGTTTCAATAGCTTGTAAACTAAAAGGTTGTTTATCTATTGTTACTAAAATTAAAAAACTTCTGTTAGATTTTCCTATAAATCTATCAATTATTGGAAGATAATTTTTACTAAACGTCTCATTTTTTAGCAGTTCATTAATGTTTTCAATAATCTCCCCAAAAGGAGAAACAATTGTTTCAACATATATAACCTCTCTAACTTCTTTTATTTTCTGAACAATTTTATATGAAAATTCTAAAATTGAAGGATTAACCGTTGAATTTATTAATATTTGTTCATTTGTTTCAACTAATATATAGATTGGGTTTATAGTATTTCCAAATTTTGAATAAACCATTAAGGTCGCTTCTTTAACATCAGAATTGGACATTAAAGGAGGTATGTCAAGCACTGTTTGAATATTCAAAGCATAACCTAAAGCTAAAAGAGTAACAATTACAAGTACCATGGTTAATTTTCCTTTATTTTTCTCATCAAAGGATGCTATTTTTGTGAAAAAGGAATGGTTTTTTCTTCTGTTATTAATTTTTAATGGCCAAATTGCTTTGTCACCTATTATAAACAATAATGAAGGGAGCAACAAAAGATTTGTTAACAATGTTACACCTATGCCTATAGTATTGGCTAATGCTGCATCTCCAAATAAAGGTATATTCATCATTGTTAAAGTTAAATAAGAAAATAAAACTGCTAAAGCACTTACAAATACACCTTGCGAACTCCATATGCACATTTCCTTTATAGCTTTGCTTTTTTCTTGTCCATTAGTTCTTTCAATTTTATATCTTCTAATCATATAGACAAAATAATCACTGCATAATCCCAATATCAAAATTGTTAATATGGATGGGGAAATGTAGCTTAATTTATGACCAATGATTACTCCAATAATTAGGTAAACCAAAAAATATGTTGTGGTTATTGTTGTAACAAATATTAATAAGGATAGTAAACCTGTTATGATAGATCTAAAGTATAAAGAAACTAATATAAATACAATTAGTATAGCTAAAGGAATAACTGTTTGAATTGTAATAAAACTGGATTTTTTAAGCTCATTAGAGATAGCTGGAATGCCTGTAAGGTATATTTTTTGGCTATATTTTGTTTGAATTTCATTTTTTATTTCATTAACTTTGTTTATTGTATGATCTGCAGGTTGCTTTTTGAGTATTAAGGCAATGATGAATATATCATCTTTGACCAATGTATTTATAATTTTTTTATTTAATTTAATTGGATACTCGTTGATGTTGTTTTTATTTATAGTATCTTCAATTATTAAGGTAGAATTATTATTAATTATTAATTTCTTTAAAAATTCTTTAAAGTTATTTGAAAAGGAAAAAACATTATTTTCAATATTCTCTATTTCTTTACTTACAAGATTTACAAAATAATCTAAAATTATATCTTCTTGATTAGTATTTAATAAAACTAAATCGTAAACAATTTTATCAATATTAATATTATTTAAAGGATATTTTTCTTTAATATATACTAAAGTTAATTCATATGTGGCAGTATTTATATCTTTTTCATTATTTATTATTTTCTTTATATAATTTAATAATATTTCTTTTTGAATCAAAGAATTATTTAAATACTTAGCTAAAATTTGAAATATTAAATTTTCTAACACTTTTTTATCTTGCCAATTTCTTATTGAAGTATTAAGCAGAATTAATTGTAATAGTAAAGGATCAATTGCATTAGCTAAATATTTGTATGAGATGTTTTTAATTACCAGATCTGAAGCATCTATTATATTTGAGTTATTCTTTGTTACAAGATAATAAACTTTTTCATAATATTCTTCGAAATATAACTTTAATGCAGGGTCTTTTATTTCTACTCTATTTATCACGCATTCTTTAGCTTTAACTAACCTTTTTGCGATATCATTTTCAGTAGCATAATTGTAACATTTAATATAAATATAAGGTAAATAGTATAAAAAATTTAAAATATTAGTCAAAGTAGAATTTAAAACAAAATAATTGTCTAAAATCAAAGTAATATTTTTCTTAATTAAAAATATATTTTTTGCTAAAATTAAAGTAAGATTATAGAAAGTTCTTAACTGATCGTTATATTTTAACGCTATGTCGTTAAGTATGCTTTTGATAATTGAGTATATATGAACAACTGCACCGTCTGGAATTTCCTTTTTGAGATCTTGTTCTAATTCAAAAGCAATTTCTTTGATTTTATCAGAAAACGGGTCATCGGTTTTTAAAATTATATAAAAGTTATAGCCTGTTAATACGCTTAAAAATGGCATAGAATAATTTTTCTTTGCAAACTCATCTAACAACTTATCTATCGTAATCTTAGACATGCTGTTAGGAAGTGTTATTTCTACTTCGTAAACCACAATTTCGTTTATTTTATTTACAAAGAAAGCTGAGATGATGACTACAATTATCCAAAATATCAGAAGTAGTTTGTAATTTCTTTTAATAAATGTATAATATCTTTCCATTAACCTTTCCATAACCGTTTTAAATTAAGGTTTTTTAAAATAAAAAATTATATTATTGAGACATGGAAAGTATCAAGTTTATCATAGAAGTATGTGAACCTTTTATAAGTAACTGGTTATTACTTGAAATAAAACATTCTTCTATTATTGTAGGTAAAGATAAATTGTTAATTACCAATGTAAAAGAAAATTATGTTCAATATTTAAGTAAGTATGGCAATGTCTCTTCATCTAGCATTATAGACCTTAAAGATCTTCATGACAAAATAATAATCTTAGATCCCTTAGCTGATTTAACTCTTACACCAGAGGAAGCCTCTAATCATATGTTGGTTATTGGAGGTATATTAGGAGATGATCCTCCTCGAGGAAGAACTTTTAAATACATTACTTCAAAGTTGCCTAACTGTAAAGCAAGAAACCTTGGCAAAAAACAATTCTCAATAGATGGGGCTATATATATTGCTAAATTAATTAATGAAGGGAAAAAATTGGAAGAAATACCAATAATGGAAAATTTAGTAATAAAAGTCGATGAGTTTCATGAAATTATTCTTCCGTATGTTTATCCATTAGTAAATAATAAACCTTTAATATCTGATGAATTAATTGAATATCTTAAATACTATATAGAAGAAGATGAAGAAATGTTGTTAAGTGGAAAAATTCCCCCTTTGAGATATTAAATTTTCAGATAAAAAGGCCCCTATAATTAAAAATATTATAATTAATATTATAATAAAAATTAATTGGGAAGTTTTTAAATTAACATTGTTATTAGTTTTAATTAAAAAATTATCTAAATTAAGTAATTGCAAAATAAATATAGTAAATATAAATAATCCTGTTAATAAAACAAATAAAACTGGTTTATTCATTTTATTAATTCTTCAATTAAATAATTTAAATTTACATCTTTAAATCTATATTCAATATCATCAAATTCTTTCCTTAATTTAATAACATCTTGTCTTACTTTTTCAATATCTTCACCTTTATAAACTCTTTCTATAAGCTCTGCTATTCTTTCCATTTCTTTTTCCTTCATTCCTCTTCTAGTCACTTCATTAACTCCTAATCTAATTCCACAGTCTACTATAATATTAGCTTCCTCAAGCCTTTTAGCGAAATCCACGTTCTTTTTATAATCTTGGAAAATCATTAAAACTTGATGAGATTCCGTAAATCCATATTCTTCTCCAGTAATAGGAAATTTTCTTTCATATAGATTTTTAGCCAAGGCTTGAGAATTTTTAATTATTTGATGCGCATATTCTTTTCCAAAATGTTTCATTTCCAATAAAGCCCAAGTTAAGGCTGCTATCCTATTCCAATGTGCATTATCTACTAATTTATGCAAAATCATTTTATCTATTTCAAGATCTTCATTGCTTAAAAATATTCCCCCTTGAGGTCCAAAGAAACTTTTATGTGTTGAACCAAATAAAGCACTTGCTCCTTCTTTAAGTGGATCTTGAAAAGTCTGTCCTGCGATTAAGCCAAGAACATGAGAACCATCATAACCTACAATAATATTTAGTTTTGCTAATTCTTTTACAGGTTGTTTAAATAAAATTAAACTTGAACCTAAAATAGCTATTTTAATTTTATTTTTTTCTATAACTTCAATGGTTGAGTTTAAATCTATTTTGTAATTTTTCACTGCAGCATTCATAACTTTTAATCCTAAGATGTTAGGCAGTTTTTCTTCTGATAAACCTGGATAACCGCCATCTTTTGGAGAAATACACAAAATTTTATCTCCTTTTGTTGAAAAATTTAGCAAAAATGTAAACAATGCTATATGACCTGAAATCATTCTTAAACTAACAAATTTTGCATTAAACAATTCTTTAGCTATTTCTTTTCCAAAGCTTTCAATTTCATCAATGTATTTAGTCCCTCTATAGAATCCTTCATCAGATGTATATCTGTGAAGTAAATCTGAACCTAATAATAATCTAACTTCTGGACTGCAAATATTTTCAGAAGGTATTAAATTGATTGTTTCTTTAAATCTATATTTTTGGTGGAAGATTACAAGTTTTTTTAGGAATTCTTTGTCTTTTTCCATCAATTAATTTAAGATTTAATTTAATATAAAGAATGGTTTGCATAGAGTTTTTTCTTTGCCTCGTATATTTCGATCACTTTTTCTAATGTATCAATTTCCTCTACACTTTTGTCAAATCTAATTCTTTTTATTCTAGGAAATCTTAACGCAAAACCACTATCATGTCTATCGCTTCTTTGTATAGAATCAAAAGCTACTTCAATAACAATTTCTGGTCTAACAATTATTTTATTCCCTATTTCTGTTATTGCTAAGCTTCTTAATTTTTTATCAAGAAATTCCATTTCTTCGTCAGTTAAACCTGAGTAAGCTTTACCTATTATTTTTAATTCTCCATTTTTATCTTTTACTGCAAAAGTATAATCAGATAATATTCCAGCTCTTTTACCATGTCCATATTCAGCTGCAACAATTACTGCATCTATCGTATCGAATTCTCTTTTTAATTTTATCCAATGTTTACCTCTTTTTCCTGGTGTATATATAGAATCAGGATCCTTTATTACCAATCCTTCAAATCCGCTCTCTAAACTTTTTTTAAATAATTCTTCTATTTCATTAGGATTTTTAACAGCAAAAAATTTAGCAAATAAGATAGGTTCGTCAAAGTTTAACTTATTTAATGTCTCTTTTCTTTGTTTTAGGGTAAGATTTACACAAGGATTAGTTTCAAAATATAAAATATCGAAAATAATTGCAGATAAGGGTATTTCTTCTATTAAATTTTGGTCTATGTTTTTTCTGCGTAATCTTCTTTGAAGTATGTTAAAAGGTAAAGGTTTTCCATTTTTAAATGATAAAATTTCTCCATCAAGAATAAAATCTCCATTAACTTTTTTAAGAGCTTCTTCAATTTCTGGCACAAAAAAAGTTATATCTTCTAGTTTTCTTGAAAAAATTTTAACCGTGTTTCCTTTTTTATGAATTTGTGCTCTTATTCCATCATATTTAAATTCCACGTATAATTGCTTGTTAAAGTAACTTGTTATTTCTACACCACTTTGCATGGCTTCTGCAAGCATAAAATTTGTAGGTTTAAGAGGGGTTATGCTTACAGAACTTAGTTCATCTTTTTTAGCTAAAACTGCAACTTCGCTTAAATCTGGTAAAATTAAAAATGCTTCTTTTATTTGTGATAAAGTTTTATTGAATGCATAAGCTATTGCTTCTTCTATTAATCCTTCATGCAAACCTATCCTTAGTTCATTTGTAATTACTTTTACTAAATATTTTATTTCAATCGGTTCAGAATTTAAAAATAATTCTCTTATTATTCTTTTTTTATAATAATAAGAATTCTCTCCTTTATATTCGCTTATTTTATCAAGTTTTTCATAAATTTCTTTTAAAGTAAATTTTTTTTCTATTAAAGGCTTAAGCTTTTTTCCTTTATTAAATACAAGGAATGCTGTTTCGCCTAAATCTCCTTTTTTTACTAATAAATTCAATATGTTTCCCTTTGCTTCCCCGCTAATCTCAGATATAGTATATAAAATTGTTGAATAACCTATTTGCAACTCTTTATCGATCCAAGGCGGAAATATTTTTCCTGAAAGTAATTTAATTGATATCTTCAGATCTTCTTCCTCCAAGTCTTTTAAAAAATTTCCTAATAAACTTATCTTCTCTAATTTACTAGTTGTCGATCTTATCTTCTCGCATAGTAAAGCTAACCCTTTGAAAGGAACTGACAATATTCTTCTAAAATATTTTTTGTTTGTACGTTAAAAATATTTAAAAAGTTAATGATAATTTATCAATAAAAGCATGGTTTCAAGAAACAAATTCGTTTTTACTTTTGAAGAAGCCGATCATAACAATAAGAAAATATTTGGTGGAAAAGGAACAAGCTTAATATTCATGACAAAGTTAGGAATGGAAGTTCCTCCAGGGTTTATAATACCGACCTATGTTTGTAAAATGTATTATGATAATGGTAGAAAATTACCTGATGGATTAATGGAAGAAGTTAAAGAAGGTATTAAATATATAGAAAATAGAACTGGTAAAAGATTCGGAGATCCTTCAAATCCTTTATTAGTCTCTGTACGTTCTGGAGCAGCAGTTTCAATGCCAGGTATGATGGATACCGTATTAAACCTAGGTATCAATGATGAAGTTATAGAAGGGTTAGCTAAGATATCTAACGAAAGATTTGCCTATGATGCCTATAGACGTTTCTTAAATATGTTCGGTAAAATTGTTTTGAAAATCGATGAAAACCTATTTAAAGAAAAATTGGAAGAAATAAAGAATAAGTATGGTGCTAAATACGATTCTGAATTAGACAGTTATGCTTTAAAAGAATTATGTTTTGAATATAAAAGAATAATTAAAGAGGAATTAACAAAAAAAGGGGAATATAGAGAAGAAGAATTAGAAAAAATTTTAAACGATCCTTGGAAACAATTGGAATTATCAATTGCTGCTGTTTTTGATTCATGGGAATCTCCAAGAGCAAAATTTTATAGAGAAGCAAATAAAATAACTCCAGATATAGCTGATGGTACTGCTGTTAACATAGTAACAATGGTTTTTGGAAATTTAAATGAAAATTCAGCTACAGGAGTTTTATTTACAAGAAATCCTTCTTCAGGAGAAAATGAATTATATGGGGAATATTTAACATTAGCTCAAGGAGAAGATGTTGTTGCAGGAATAAGAACACCTAAACCAATTCAAGAATTAAAGAAACATATGCCTGATGTATATGAAAAACTTTACAATTATGCTAAAACTTTAGAAAAAGTTTCCAAAGAAGTTCAAGATGTTGAATTTACTATTGAAAACGGTAAATTATACATGCTTCAAACTAGAGATGCAAAAATGAATCCAATAGCTAAGATTAAAACAAGTGTTGATATGTATAAAGAAGGAATTTTAACAAAGGAAGAAGCAATATTAAGAGTTAAGCCATTTGATATATTGCAGTTACTTTATCCAAGAATAGATGAGAAAAAAGTTAAAGATAAGCCAATAGCTAAAGGTTTAGCTTCTTCTCCAGGAGCAGTTTCTGGAAAAGTTGTTTTTGATGCAGATACTGCTGTTGAATGGAATAGAAAAGGAGAAAGGGTAATTTTAACTAGAGAAGAAACTAAACCTGATGATGTTCATGGATTTTACGCATCAGTTGGGATTCTAACTTCAAGGGGTGGGATGACAAGTCATGCAGCAGTTGTTGCTAGAGCTATAGGAAAGCCTTGCGTTGTAGGATGTGAAGATATAAAAATAGATTATAACAAAAGAATTTTTGTTGTTAAAAATATTATAGTAAAGGAAGGAGATTATATTACAATTGACGGTTTTACTGGTAACGTTTATTTAGGAGAACAGCCTACTGAAATTCTTAAGCCTATAAAAGAATTTGAAGAATTTATGAAATATATTGATGAAACAAGAAGGCTTGGAGTAAGGGCTAACGCTGATACTCCTGAAGATGCTGAAATTGCTAGAAAATTTGGTGCTGAAGGAATTGGTCTATTAAGAACTGAAAGAATGTTTAGAGCTCCAGGAAGATTAGAAATATTTAAAAGAGTAATTATGGCTGAAAATAAAGAAGAAAGAGAAAAAGCTTTGGAAGAACTTTTACCTATGCTAAAGGAAGATTTTAAAGAGATTTTAAAAATCATGTCTCCTTATCCTGTAACTATAAGATTATTTGATCCTCCTCTTCATGAATTCTTACCCAAACCTGAGGAAATATTGATTGAATTGTATGAAACCACAGATGAAACAAGAAGACAAGAACTTAAGAGGCTATATAATATTGTGAAAAAGATGAGCGAAGCTAATCCTATGATGGGCCAAAGAGGAGTTAGAGTTGGAGTTCTTTATCCTGAAATATACAAGACGCAAGCTAAAGCAATATTTTTAGCAGCTTATGAATTAATGAAGGAAAAGATTCCTGTTGATATAGAAATAATGATACCAAATGTTTCAGATTATAATGAGTTGCTATACGTAAAATTAAATGCAATTGAACCTGCTTATGAAGAAATAAAAAGAATTTACGGAATTGAAATTCCTTACAAATTTGGTACAATGATAGAAACAGTTAGGGCATGTCTTACTGCTGATAAAATTGCTACTATTGCAGATTTCTTCAGCTTTGGTACCAATGATTTAACTCAAGCATGTTTCTCATTCAGTAGAGATGATGCAGAGAATAAGTTTTTACCAGTATATCTTGAAAAAAGAATTTTAAGCAAAAATCCTTTTGAAAATTTGGATATTGAAGGAGTAGGAGAATTGGTAAAAATTGCAGTAGAAAAAGGAAGAAAATCTAATCCAAATCTTAAAATAGGAATATGTGGAGAACATGGCGGTGATTACGATTCAATATTTTTCTTACATAAATCTGGGTTAAATTATGTTAGTGCTTCACCATACAGGGTTTTAGTGGCAAGATTGGCAGCAGCGCATGCAAAAATATTATTAGGTTAAAAATACTTTTCAATACTTTATCGATAAATTTACTTTAGTAATTCCTTTTATATTTGTTTTAATCAAATCTTCAAACAATCTTAATGCTTCTTTTAATTGCTGTACTTTTATTTCTCCATCAACTTCAATGGTAATTTCTGCTATAATACCTATTCCTACTTTTCTTAATTTTATTTCTCCTATACTTTTTATTAATGAAATATTTTTTGTTAGCGTCTTAATTTTTTCATGCAATGCAGGATTATGGCATGCATCAAGTAATACTAAAGAACTCTCTTTCATTATTATAATGCTTGCATAAAAAACTAATCCAGAAATTACTAGAGCTGCTATTAAATCAAATATTGCATAATTAAATCCAGTTAAAGTTAATCCAAATATTGCTACAATCGAGCCTAATGAATCTTTAATAGAATTGATCGCATCAGCTTTTAAAGATAATAACCCAAATTTTTTTGCTAAAGCTAATTTATAAAATGCTATTACGAATGCTGTAATTGCAGATATTGAAGCAGCAATAAAAGACAAATATATGTTACTAACTGTATGGTGTTCATAAACTCTAAGTATAGCAAAATAGCTTACTAATGATATCATAATTACATTTATAATTGAAGCAAATAAGGCAAATAACGATTCAAATTTGTAATAACCAAAATTGAATCTTAAGTCTGGTGGTTTAAATGCATAACTTAAACCAATTAATACGGTTAGACTAACTAAAAAATTACCTATGCTATCTATTCCATCTGCTAAAACTGAAAAACTGCCAGTATATAAGTAACTTATAACTTCTATTACCGCTACCGTTAATGATATGAAAATTGAAATGACCAATAACTTTTTTATAAGTATATACGAGTCGTTCTCTCCCATTTGATTAAATACTAATAATAAAAGATAATTTTTGCAATATAAAAACTTGATGAGAAGAGGAAAAATTAAAAGTGACTATATTGTTAATTTGGATCATACTTTTAGCTCAGGTCAGATCTTTAGATGGTATAGTTTAAATAAAGGATGGATCGGTGTAGCTTATAGTAGTATAATTTATCTAAGACAGATAAGTGACAAAACTATCGAATATAAGATTTCTGGAAAATTGGAAAAAGAAGGTTTAGAAGAATTTTTAGGATTAGAAGATGATTATTCTGAAATTTTCGAAAACGATACATTAGAAAAAATCTATAAAAAATATATTGGGCTAAAACTTTTAAAGCAGAACAAATGGGAATGTGCAATTTCATACATTTGTTCAAGTTATAATAACATAAAAAGAATAAATAGAATCATAGAAAATTTGTCTGTCCTTTCAAGAAGAAAATTAAAATTAGGAGATATTATTATGTATGATTTCCCTTCTTCAGAACAGCTTAAAAAATACAATGAAAAGGATTTTTTAAAATTAGGCCTAGGATTCCGCTCATCATATTTGGTTGATTTCTGTAATAAAATTAATGAAGAAATACTTGAAGAGTTTGAAAAAGAAAAAACCGAAACAATTAAAAAATTTTTTATGAATATAAAAGGTATAGGTAACAAAATTTCTGATTGTATTTTATTATATTCTTTTAAAAGACTTGAATGTTTTCCCATAGATATATGGGTTGCTAGAGCATTATTAAAATTTTTTAATAAAGAGTTAAAAAATATTCTAAAAGAGATAAATGTTCAAAGTATATTTAAAAAATATAATGAAATAAGTTCATATTTTAATAAAAGATATAATAATAAATCAGGATATGTACAACTATTACTTTATAAATATATAAGAGATTTTAAATAATTCTTATAAACTTATTTATATCTTCTTTGCTTTTTAATTCACTTAATTTTATATCTAAAAAAGCAGCTTTTTCATTAAAGTAAGGTGCTCCTTTCCTCGAAAAAACCGTTATAACCATATTATCATGTGTAATGTAATATCCCTCTCTTGCAGGTTCATGTCCTCTTATAAGCAACATTAGGTTATTCCTTTTCAAAAATTTTTCAGTAATATCTTTCCCAAAGAGTTTTCCAGCTCCTCTATATGAATCCTCTATTCCTTCTCCTTCTTTAGGATCATTCCATAATATTTCTTCTAGTAAAGATTTTTTAGGATGCATAACTTTAGCCTTTGCAATATCTTCTAATGTTAATGCTTTAGAAGGAATTCCTCCATGCAAAACTATGAATTTACCTAAGACAACAAAAGCAAGATAAAATTTTTCAAATAATTTTTTAATATGCATGTATATTTCATGACCTTTGCTGCCAAATTTTTCAATTAAGAATAAAGGTAAATCGTGTGGATAAGCCATTAAGTCATGAGGCCCTTCATGATTACCTCTTAATAAAACAATGTTGTTTTTATATTCAAGTTTTAGCTTTAAAATTACGTAATATACTTCAGGAGATTTTTCTCCTCTATCTCCATAATCACCCAAAAATATTATTTTATTTCTTTTATCTTTCATTCTATCTTCAAAATTTATATGTTTTAAAATTTCATACAATGTTGTTAAATCTCCATGTATATCTCCAATTATAGTACAGTTTTCTACATCAGATGGACTACACAGTATTAGATCTTCGTTAACCAACATGCCATTTATTTCCTTTATCTTTCTTTCACTTTCTAGCAAATTGATAGCTTTTTCTATAAGAATTTCCATTTCTTCGCTGGTCATTTTTTGTGCTTCTTTAAAAATTTCGTTAAGCATCTTTAAAAGTAATTTATATTACAGAAATATTAAGCTAATAGTTAAAATTTAATTTGATGGACGAATATTGGGAAGAAAGAAAGCAAAATCCAAAATATATATTAATCATAGGCATAACTTTATTAGTCTTTTCAATATTTCTTTCTTTGTTATCATCAATTGAAACCAACGAAATAAAAACAATTTCTGGAGAAACCGAACTTTCAAAAAACTCTTCGAAGGAAATAATATTAGTTAATCCAAGCCAAGTTTCTTATTCTTATATTAAAAGTGGAAATATAACTTTTAATTCTAATTCTTCTTTTTATGTTTCATTTTCAGATGAGAATAAATATTATCTAGTTTATAAGAATGCTTCTATTAATTTAAAGAAATTTTCCTTTACCGTTTTTATTTTAAATCAAGAACCTGTTAAAATAAGTTATAAGGCAACTTTTCAACTTGTAACGAAGCCCTACATTTATTTAGCATTACCTTCTTTATTTATGGTAATTGCGGGGGCAATTTTAGCATTTGCAGGAATGTATATGGTGGCTTTAAGAAGATATCATTACTGATGATGAAAATTTTATTCTTTTTAATTTTTGATTTATAAAGTTTTCTATTAATTACTTTAAAGGTTTTCTTTTTGTTTCTTTTTCAAATTAAATTTTTAAGCCAAAAAAACAAAATAAAAAACAATGAAACCTAAAATAATTGCCATTTTAATGGTAGCAATTTTCATAGCAAGCATACTAGCAATTAACTTTGCAAACGTAAGCAAACCTGTAGTAGCACAAGAATTAAAAGGACCAAGGAGCGACAAATTGATATTTAAACAAATTACTGATGATGTACAAGCTATGGAAAACGTAAAACTCGGAGGTGATAGAGGAGGTACTGATATACATTTCTTCAGAGCACCATTCGGTACAATAAAAGCTTTGTTAGCTGAGGAAAGAGTTGTTGTTGTTTTCAATAAAAGAGGAGGTTATAACTCTTTAATTTTCAATCCAGTTCCAATGAAGGAAACTGGAAAATTCAATCCTTTTGAATATAAAGAATTCAGATGGGCTATGCAATTTGCTGCACAGAGACTTTTCAAGGTTTCAGAAATTATAGCAGGCTATGGTACTCCAATGCTTTCATATATTACTCCTTATGATCCAGACTGGGTTTTAGTAGCTGATGTTATTGAAGAATATGGGTTAAAAGATGATTTAGCAAAAGTTAAATCTTTAGCTGAACAAGTTTTAATAAAAGCTGGAGCAGTTAAAGGACCTGATGGAAAATGGAGGTATGGTGGAGAAGTTGTAAAGTTAAAGATCTTTATAAGAGCAGATGATGCTACAAGATTCCAGTATGGTGAAACTATTGCAGCTTTCTTGGCTGATTTAGGATTTGAAGTTGAAAAAATATACGGCGATCTTATTAAAGCATTTTATGATGTATATGGCTCAGATCCAAAAGATCTAAAATGGCATATTTATACTGAAGGATGGGCGGTTGTCGCATTTACTAAATATTCAGAAGGCGGTTTAGCTGGTATGTATGCTCCATGGGTAGGAAATATGCCTGGCTGGGCAGAAGCAGGATTTTGGAATTATCAAAATAGCACAATAGATGAAATAACTCAAAAATTAGTAGCAGGTAATTATACATCTAAGGAAGAAAGAGATCAATTATTAATAAAAGCATTAAAAATTGGTATTGAAGAATCTGTAAGAATTTTCACAGCAAGGTTGTATGATGCATATGTATATAACAAAGAAAGAGTTAAAGGTTTTGTAAATGAATATGGTGGAGGTTTAGTTAACAGATTTACTAAATGGAATATCGAAGCTGTACGTAACCCAGACAAGCCTGTAATCATCGGTGTTAAATATCTAACAAGAGGTGCTTTCAATCCTGTTGGAGGTTTACAAGATTATTATACTAACACAATATATCGAGCAATATCAGCTCCATCTTTTGTAAGACATCCTCACAATGGTGATATCATTCAATTCCATACTCCTTTTAAAGTAATTCAAGCTTCAACAACCCCTGCAGTGGATGTTCCTGCTGATGCTATTGTATGGGATCCTGAAGCTCACCAATGGAAACAAGTAGGACCTGGGTTAAAGGCTAAATCCGTAGTTGAATATGATATAATTTATAGTGATTGGCATGACGGTAGTAAAATGACTATATACGATATATTGTACGGCTTTTATTTTGCATGGGAATGGTCTCATAAGGCTGGGCCTGCTGATCTTAGATACAGTGCTCCGTATGCATCGGAGATTGCACCACGATTGAAACAAATAAAAGGAATAAAGGTAGTAAGTGAGACAAAGGTTCAAATATATCTTGACTATTGGCATTTTGATAAAGAAGAAATAGGAGTTTATTGGATGCCTTGGACTTCTACACCATGGCATTTATTGTATGCAATGGAACAAATGTTTTTAGATGGTAAAGCTTCATGGTATGTATCAGAAGCAGTAGCAAGGGGAAATGAATGGCTCGATCCAATTTCTCCTGTTCATGCTGCATTGCTTAGAGATTATTTGGATAGTCTCTATTCTGCTAATAAAGTACCTGATGCTTTAACAGCTGGACAATTACCTGTACCTCCTATAACTTTAGAAGAAGCTAAACAAAGATATTTAAATTCAAGGAACTTTATAGCACAATACGGTCATGCTATGATTACCAATGGACCATATATTATGACAAGATACCTAATTAATAACGTTATTGAAGTTGTTGCCAACAGGAATTATCCATTTGGACCTGAAAAATGGGCTGGTTATGCTGTAGAAAGATTAGTAAAAGTTGTTGATGTATCCTATGTCAAACCACCAAAAGCAGTAACTGTTGGAGAAACATTCAATATTGATTTAAAAGTAAATATTTTGGAAACACCTGCTAAGGCTCAAGATGTAATAATTAAATACTGGTTCTACAATCCTAAAGGTGCTATAATAGCTAAAGGAGATGCAACATTCGTTTCAGACGGTCTTTTCAAGATATCATTATCAACAAGTGGATTAACTCCAGATATATATAGCTTTAAGATTTATGCAGTTTCAAAATATGCATATATGCCTGAATTTATAGAAGGAACATTTATATTAGCAGCACCAACAACACCTCCACCATTTACTCCAACACCAACACCAACACCAACACCTTCACCAACAGAAGTTCCAACATTGACTCCAACACCTACTCCAACACCAACACCTACTCCATCTCCACCAATACAAACAACACCAACTCCAACACCTGATATTGGACTCCTTGAGATTTTAATAATAGTACTAGCTATTGTTATAATTGCAGCATTGGCAGTAATTTTCTTAAGAAGACCAAAACCAGCAGCTTAATAATTTTATAAGATAAAAATTTATATTTTTTTCTTTATTTTCTTATTATATTAACAATGGGAATCTATAAATATTTAGCTATCAGAACATTTAACATGGTTCTTATAGTAATTATTGTAATGGCTTTAACCTTCGTTATGTTTTATGCATTATATGTTGATATAAAAACGCAGGAAATTAAACAAATAGTAAAAATGGAAGTTCAAAATATGATAAGAGAAAGTCCAATGTCGCCTGAGGAAATTAAAACGTTTATGGAAGAGAGAGAAAAATATTATCGTTGGGTATATGGATTAGATAGAGCGTGGTATGAAAGAATATGGATAGTACTGTACGATCTTCTTACGTTTAATTTTGGTAAAGCATATTATTTACAATCAGAAACCGGTAGCAGGGATGTAATAGTTATAATTTCAGAAAGAATACCTCGAACAGTTTTATTATTAGGAACATCTACATTGATCACTACAATACTGGGTTTATGGTTAGGATTGTTAGCTGCAAATAGACCTCAGTCTGTATTAGATAAATCAGTAATTATAGTAGGATTAACTAGTAATGCTTTTGCAGCTTGGTGGGTAGGTTTAGCTTTACAATTTTTATTTGCTTATAATCCTTTAATTCCATATGAATGGAGGTTGCCTGCTTTTGGTATAATAGATCCAACAAAAACTTATACATCAGATTTTGAACTTTACCTTGATGTTATGAGACATATGATTCTTCCTGTTTCAGCATTGGTAATTGTTTCATTTGGATCATGGGCACTTGTTGTTAGAAATCTTTTAATAGGAACATTAGCTGAAGATTTTATTATGGTAGCAAGATCAAAAGGTTTACCAGAAAATAAAATATTATTTGGTCATGCATTAAAATCTTCAGCTCCTCCAATAATTACAATATTAGCTTTCTCTGTAGCAGGAATTTTTGGCGGTGTAATAATTACTGAAACAATATTTCAATGGAATGGAATGGGAATGTTAATATGGGAGTCATTAATGCAATGGGATATACCAATAATTTTAGCTTTCTTTTATATATCTACATTACTTATAATTTTAGCTAATTTTGTTGCTGATATATTATATGGAATATTTGATCCTAGAGTAAAAACAGGTTAAAAAATGAATATAAAAAAAATAAAAGAATTTTTTTCTGAATTCTTTAAAAGAAAATTAGGAATTATAGGCTTAGGATTATTAATTTTTTTCATAATTTTATCCATACTAGCTCCTATAACAGCTCCTTTGGGATTAAATGATTGGGTATTACTAGATAGGTGGAAAGATAATCCAAGGCTTACTCCGCCAGAATGGTTTATGTACGTTACAAATCAGCCTTATTCAGCTACTATAATTTTGAATAATTATGAATATAAAGCAGAAATGATACCTGGAACCAATTTATACAATATATCAGCCAAAATAAAATTCAAATATGATTATTCAGGTTTACCCACAGCTTTTTATTTATATATAACTGTAGAATATTATCAAAGTATATCTTCTTCATTGTATGTAAAAAGACCTGATGGTGAAATTATTGAATACAGCTTGACACTTTTTAACTCATCTCAATCAAGGATTGCAGACCTAGATTTTAGAAAGGTATTTTATGAATGGATTTCTAAAAAACTAGGAAGCGATTATTTGAAATCGGAAGGAATTACAGCTTATGAAAACATATTATCTGGGCATATCTTGTTTTCCCAATTAGAAGAGGGAATTTTAAAACCTTCAACTGCAAAAGTATTAAAAGGTAACTATGAATTTGAATTAATTATCCTCTCTAACGCTCCTGTAAAAATAAAGGAATATGAGATAAAAATAATCGGTAATTCATATGGTCTAATGGGTACAGATGGTAATAAAAGAGATTTTTGGCTAGGAATAGTTTGGGGAGCTCCAATAGCATTAATGATAGGTTTTCTTACATCTTTAATTTCAGTAGTAATAGGAATAGTTTACGGAACAGTTTCAGGATATTTTGGAGGAAAAGTTGATGAATTAATGATGCGTATTGTTGATTTATTGCTTGCTTTACCTGTTTTTCCATTATTAATACTTCTTTTAGTTATAGCAGGACCAACTAGATCTATCTGGATTATAATTTTCTTAATTTCAATTTTCGGATGGATGGGCATAGCAAGAGTAGCTAGAAGTATAACTTTACAATTAAAGGAAACAGCATTTATAGAATCTATTAAAGCCTTAGGTGCTTCTCCATTTAGAATAATGTTTAGGCATATAATGCCTCAAATGTTACCTTATGCTTATGCTAACCTTGCTTTAGGTGTACCAGGTGCAATATTAACTGAAGCAGGTTTAAGCTATTTGGGATTAGGAGATCCTACATTACCTACATGGGGACAATTATTAAGGCATGCAGTTGAAGTAGCAGCTGTACCAAATGGATATTGGTGGTTATGGGTTACTCCTGGATTATTAATAGCAGGAGTTTCTGTAGCTTTTGTATTTATTGGGCATTCAATAGATGAAATTTTAAATCCAAGGATAAGAAGATTATAGTTATATGAGCTTATTGGAAATAAAAAATCTCAAAACTTATTTTTTTACAACAAAAGGAATTGTTAGAGCTGTAGATGATGTAAGTTTATCTTTAGATAGAGGAGAAATACTTGGTCTTGCAGGAGAATCTGGATGCGGTAAAAGTACATTGGCATATTCAATTATAAGGTTAATTCCTCCGCCAGGAAAAATTGTTTCAGGTAAGATATTATTTGAAGGAGAGGATATTTTAAGCTATAGTGAAGAAGAATTTCGCACGAAAATTAGAATGAAAAAGATCTCTATGATCTTTCAAGGAGCTTTACATGGGTTAACT
>Ga0080007_1061777_pt1 | contig 50856 bp, 37 predicted proteins | sample OctOCTMetagenome_FD_69210 | JGI IMG/M metagenome (GOLD analysis project Ga0080007, IMG submission 69210) | Hot spring and microbial mat streamer communities from Octopus Spring Streamers, Yellowstone National Park, USA - OCT_B (SPADES... | ecosystem: Environmental > Aquatic > Thermal springs >...
GCACCGATTTGAACAAACTTGGCAACAAATCCCTGGCAACCCGCCAACGGTTGACTGGTATGACCCGTTGAGACCGTAACAGAATTTTGAGGGCGGGGGCAAAATCAATTTGCCCCCGCCTTGATTGAAATCCGACGGGAGGCGTGAGACTGATGGGATACTGGCGCCAGTTGGTTTTGTCGCTTGGCAGTTTGATGGCTATCGTTGCCGTCACGGCAGCGTTCGCTTACTTTTTGAAGCGCAACGGAAGCGGGCTGCCTGTCTATTGGGCTGTCCCTGATTTTCGCCTCACTGCCGACGACGGCAAGCCCATCACCCTCTCCGACTTGAAGGGCAAGATTTGGGTCGCCGAATTCTTTTTCGCTTCCTGTGCGGGCATCTGCTTGGACATGAACCGTAACATGGTGCGGGTGCAAAAAGCCTTCGCCGACAACCCCGATGTCCGCATCGTCAGTTTCACCGTTGACCCCCAAAACGACACGCCCGAAATCTTGCGGGAGTATCGCAAGAACTTTGATGCGATGGATGGCAAATGGGTTTTCGTGACGGGCGACAAAAAAGCGATTTACCGACTGGCTCGGCACGGCTTCAAGGTGGCGGCGGCAGAAGTCAAGCCGCAGGAAGAAGGCGGCGCTACTGATTTCATCCACAGCGACCGCTTCATCCTCGTAGACCGCAAGGGTCGCATTCGGGGCTATTACAACGGGACGGACAAAAAGCAGGTGGACAAACTTATCGCCGACATCCGAAAACTGCTGCGGGAGTGAAAGAATGCTGGACATCCAAAACTTGCCGACCCTCAACGCCTTGCTGAATGCGACGAGTGCCACCCTTCTCATCGCAGGTTACATCTTCATCCGCCGCCGCAACATCGCCGCCCATCGCGCTTGCATGCTCGGGGCGGTCATTGCGTCCGCCGCCTTTTTCGTCAGTTACGCCATCTATCACGCCCACGCAGGGGCGACGAAATTTGCGGGAACAGGATGGGTTCGCCCCGTCTATTTCGCCATCCTGATTTCCCACACCGTTTTGGCTGCCGTCATCGTCCCGATGGCGCTCGTCACGCTCGTGCGGGCGCTCCGCAGCGATTTCACCCGCCACCGCGCCATCGCCCGCTGGACATTCCCTCTTTGGCTCTATGTCTCGGTCACGGGCGTCCTCATCTACCTGATGCTCTACCACTGGTTTCCGTCCCGATGAAAACTGGTCAGCGGTCGGAAGGGGTAAACGGTGATTCTCATGACCGTGATGGGCATTGATTTGGCAGCGAGCGAACGAAAGGCGAGTGGCGTTTGCCTGCTGCGGGGCAAGCGGGTGAAAACACTTTTGCTGCATACCGACGACGAGTTGGTGGCGTTGGCGAAGCGGGTTCGCCCCGCCCTCATCGCCATTGATGCGCCCTTGTCGCTGCCGCCTGACCGAAAAAGCATCCACGACCGAACGGGGACGCATTTGCGCTTTTGCGACCGCGAGTTGCTGAGACGAGGCATCCGCTTCTTTCCCGTCACCCTCGGCGCTATGCGCCCTCTGACGGAGCGTGGAATACGGTTGAAAGAGCGGCTGCAAAGGGAAGGTTTTCGGGTCGTGGAAGTTTTTCCCGGCGGGGCGCAAGATGTTTTGGGGTTGCCCCGCAAGCATCACAACCTTGACGGCTTGCGCGAAGGCTTGCGGCGGCTGGGGTTGCGGGGCATCCCTGACGACGCCACCCACGATGAACTGGACGCCGTCACCGCCGCTTATGTCGGTTGGCTCTTTTTGCGCGGGAAGGCGGAAGTGTTGGGCGAGGAAGGGGATGGCATCGTCATGCCGTTGCCGTCACCCTTTATAGCGGTCAAACTGAAGCAAAGAACGAGGTGATGGAGATGATGCCAAGCCAAGCGTGGCAACGGTTCGCCGAGTTGGCGCAAACTTTGGAGCGCCCCCAGTTGCCCCGTAACATCCACAAGAGCACCGAACGCCTCGTCTTCTGCTATCAGTTCTACAAAGTCCGCCCCGATTGGTGGCAGTTGAGCGACGGCGAACGGGCGGAAGGCAAGCAGGAATTTCTGGAGTTGTTGCGCGCCTTTGAGCAACCCCTCCTCATCCGCTGCTACTCCACTTTAGGCTTGAAGGCGACGACCGACTTTTTGCTCTGGCTCATCAGCAAGGAGATGAAAGGCGTGGAGTTGTTCACGGCAGCCCTCAACCATTCCTTCGTTGGCATCTACTTGGAGCGAACCCACACTTACCTGACCCTCACACGCCCGTCCATCTACTTGCGCCACCCGTCCCGCCAGCGGCAGGAAACTACTGTGAGCCAAGAGCAACAAGGGCAAGGCGAGCACGAACAGGAGTTCACAGGCGAAGCGCCCTACTTCTTCATCTACCCGTTCACCAAAACCCACGAGTGGTATCAGTTGCCTTACGAGCAGCGGCGCGAAATGATGCTGGAACACTTCCGCATCGGCAATCAATTTCCGACGGTGCGCACCTACACGAGTTACAGCATCGGCTTGGACGATTACGAGTTCGTCGTGGCGTTTGAAGCCGATGACCCTAACGAGTTTCAAGAGTGCGTCCTTCGGCTGCGGGAAGCGAAAGCCCGCCCTTACACCCTCGCCGACACGCCCCTCTGGACTTGCCTGAAACGGACGCCCGAAGAACTGGTGGAACTGGTGTTGTGAGATGAGCCGCTACGATGCCGATGTCCTCGTCGTGGGCACAGGACCGGCGGGAGCGACGGCAGCAAGGTGGCTGGCGGAAAAAGGTGTCGCTGTCTTGTTGCTGGAACGGCAGCGGCTGCCCCGCTACAAACCCTGCGGCGGAGCACTCACCCGTCGCACTTTAAAGTTGCTGACACCGTTGGATGTCACTCCCGTCGTAGAAGCCGTCGTCCACGCCCTCACAGTGGAAGCACCCGATGGCGACCGTTTTACCATCACCCTTCCTGAACCTCTCATCGCTACCGTCATGCGTGACCGCTTTGATGCCTTCTTGACAGAAGCAGCGACGACAGCGGGTGCTCGCTTGCGGGAAGGCGAAAGCGTGACCCGATGCGAAGTCAGTGAAGAAGGCGTCACGGTGACGACGAACCGACGCACCTATCGCGCCCGTTTCCTTGTCGGCGCAGATGGCGCTAACAGCGTCGTCGCCCACCAACTCGGCTTGCGCCCACACCATCGCGCCCTTTCCTTCGTCGCCGAACTGACGCCCGATGCAAAGGCAAATTGGGACGGAAGCATCCATTTGCTCTTCCCATCGCAACTCAACGGCTATGCGTGGTGCTTCCCGAAGGGAGCGCACCTTTCGGCGGGCATCTACTCCTTGCGCCCGATGCTACCCGATTGGCAAAGATGGCTGACGGGCTATTTGAGTCGGTTGCGGCTGAGCGATTGCTTTCAGCGCCATCGCTTGCAAGGGCATCCCGTCCCGCTGGCAGACAAGTTCGCTCAGTTTCATCGGAAGACAGCCCTCATCGTCGGTGACGCAGCGGGCTTGGCTGACCCCTTCACGGGCGAAGGGATTTCGTGGGCGATTGAGAGTGCCCAGATGGCGGCGACCATCCTTTGGCAGAGCCTCAACGGTGACCTTGACAGTTTGCAACCTTACACCGACGCCGTTCGCCATCGGTTGCTTCCCGAACTTCGGGCGGCGGTTTGGTTTGCCCGCCTCCTTTTTGCCTTCCCGCAGGTTTGTTGCCGATGGTTTTTGCGCCACGAAGATGTCCTGCGCAATTTCGCCCAGTTGCTCAGCGGCGAAGTGACTTACCGAACCCTTTGGCGAAAGGTTTGGCGCAAAGGCTTCATCTTGCTGCGTCGCCCGAAAGGTTGAAGGGCGGGATGACAGTGGACGCTTTGGGTTTGTGGGCATTGGGGCTTGGTGGCTTGTCCTTGCTCACTTACGGCATCTGGCGCTGTGTCTTCGTTGAACCCAAGCGGTTGACCGTAGAGCGGCACTGGCTCAAAGTGCCGCAGTTGCCGCCAGCGTTGGATGGGTTGACCGTTGCGTTGCTCGCCGATTTGCATTTGTTGCCCAACGGGTGGGGCGTGGACATCGCCGAGCGAGCCGTTTTGCTCGCCAATGATGCCTCTCCTGACTTGGTGCTTTTGGGTGGCGATTTGGTGCATTGGTCTGGGGCAGTGCCGCATCTGATTCCCGTGTTGCGTCGCCTCCGCAGTCGCTATGGTGTTTTCGCTGTCTTGGGCAATCACGACCATCATTGCCCTTGGCGGTGGCAGCGCCCTGCTCCTTGGGGCGGGAAGCCGTTGAGTGTCGCAGAGTGGCGGCAAGTCCTTGCCCAAGCCAATGTTCGGTTGCTCGTCAACGAAGCCGTCCCGCTGACGATCAACGGGGCAACTTTTTGTCTGGTCGGTGTGGACGACGCTTACACGGGGCGGGCAAATTTGGCGCAAGCGATGGCGGGTGTGCCTGACGGAGCGTTTGCCCTTTTGCTTTCTCACTCGCCCGATATCATGGACGACCCGTTAGTTCATCGGGTTGCCGTCGTCTTTTGCGGGCACACTCATGGCGGTCAAATCGTGTTGCCGTTGCTTGGACCGTTCCTTGCCCCATGTCGGCGAAAGAGGGAACGGGCGCAAGGGGTTCGGCAAATCAATGACACATGGCTTGTCGTCTCGCGGGGCATCTCGGCGGGCATTCCCTTCCGCTTCCGCTGCCCTCCCGAAGTCACCATCGTCACCTTACGCCTGTAGGAGCGTCAGCCGCAAAGGAAAGTTCGGGGCTAACGCCTCTCCCACATCGTCCTACTTCAGCAATCGTCGTTGCACCCACGCATAGAGGGCTTTCCATTCAGGAGCGTCGCGCCGCTCGCGCCAACGGATGCCGCCAGCGTGGGGCACGCCCGTGTCAGGCGAACCTTCTCTGGCGCTGATGGGCTTTTTCAAAATCAGGCTGTTGAGCGGGTCGTCCACATCCACGACTTTCAAGGCGTTGGCATAGTTGTGGCGGGCATCCGCCAGCGTCCAAGTCCCGTCAGGTCGGAGGGTTCGGATGTTGAAGACGGCGTGGGTGTTATGGCAGTTGGCGCAAGAGGAACCGTCCTCGTCCACCTTCACCAACATCGGTTGGATGTTTTGGACGAAGAACTCAAAGTCCAAGAGCGCCCGCAAGGAGGCGTCCAGTTTCTCGCCCTTCAGCCACGCCGTCAGCAATTGCCGCTCCATGCCGTTTTCATCCATCCAAAGCGCCCCAACGCCACCATGCGGTTGCGTCACCTTTTGCACCAGCACGCTGTTCATCGGCTCGTTGAGGTTGAGGGTTTGCAAAGTCGCTTGGTAGTTGAGCAGGGTCGCTTGCAGGGTGAAGCGCCCATCGTCGTCGGCAGGTTGCAAGCGATAGCGGGTCGGCTGTTTGGGGTCGGCGTGGCAACCGATGCAACTTTGCCCGTTCGCCGCCGCCAACGGTTTTGCCAACATCGGTTGGATGAAAGCCGCAAAGAAAGTCAAGTCGGGCGCATTGGCAGGGATGGTCAACAGCAACGGTTGCGTTGCGCCTTGCGCGTTGCCCGTCGGCGTGGCGGGGAGCAATTGGGCAATTCGGTCTTTCAGCGCCCCGTCCTTCTCCGCCGCTTTGGTCAGCACCTCCAGCATTTTCGCCCGTTGCTCATCCAATCGGCGGATGTGAGCGATGAGGACTTCGGCGGCGGCGTTGCGGACGCGGGCATCAGAACTTTGTTGGGCAACTTCCGAGCATGCCGCAAGGATGTCAGAGTGTGTCCGCAAAGTTTCCGAAGCAGCGATGACGCCCAATGCCGCTGCTGCCGTGTCAGGGTCGGGATGCTTGACGAGTTTGGGCAACAAAGCGATGAGGCGTTCGTGGCGATGGAGGGGCGAGTTAGTTTGCGCCGATTGGCGCAGCACATTCAACGCCTCCAACCGCACCGCTTTCTCCTCGCCCGTCAAGGCTTGCACCAAGCGTTCCAGCGCCTCGGCGTTTTGCGCTTCCTCAATCAGCCACCGCAAGTTGCGGACGGCACGCAAACGCACCTCGCCATTGGGGTCTTGACAGAGGGGCAAAATGAGCGACGCCAGTTGCGGGTCGTGCGTTTTTGCGTCGCGCAGCAGCCAATCTAACGCCCCGATTTTCGCTTCGGGCATTTCGCTGCGCAGCAGCGTTTGCAATTGGGCGACGACTTGCCGAACGGCTTGTGGGTCAGCGCCCAGTTGCTTCAGGCGCACCTCGTAATCCGTCCCTTGTTGGGCGTGCAATGCGAGCACCAACGCCCAAGCGCAAAGCAAGACGAAAGTCCATCGCCCCTGCCGCATCGCCGAACCTCCTTTCGGGCTCGCGATGACTTTTCCCGCACAGCAATTGTGTCACGCTCACCCGTCGCTTTCCGCCAACATCGCCTCCGCCACCCGCCGTTCTACCACGAGGCAATTGACCAGCCCATTTTGGCAAGCGACGACAGTTGGGCGGGCGCGTTGTGGAATGGCGACCAAGCCGACGACGGGCACACCACTCGCCACCAATCGCCGCACCGCTTTTAGCGACAAGACACCGATTTGCTCGTTGATGCGTTCACCGACAGGTTGCCCTTTGGCATCAAAGGGTTGGCTCAACAGCGTCCCGACCACGCCCTTCAAACCGTCGGGGTTGACACCCGCTTCCTGCAACATCTGTCGGTCTCGCTCATCAAAGTGACCGATGGCGGTGAAGAGGGCATCCAAACGCATCGCCGTCGCTTCGCCTTCAAAGGGGCGACATCGCACCCGTTGAGGGATGCCGAATTGGTGACAGCGCATCGCCACCGCATCCAAGATGTCGTTGATGCCAGAGCCCCAATGGGATTGCTGAAAGGGACGCCGATACAGCGCCCAAAGTTCCAATTGCCGCAAACGGGGCAGACGGGCGAGGGCATGGGGCAAATTGAGGGCTTCCATGAACGCCCGCAAGGCTCGCCCGCCACCCAAACCGAGGGCGAAATGCTCCATTTGCTGCAGCCAATCCAATAGCAATTGCGCCGCCGCCATCCCGACGGCAGGGTAAGCCCACTCCGCCCGCCCCGCTTCCACGACCCGTGCTTCCCGCAAAGCAAACTTTTGAAGCAACGCCATCTCCAACTCCAACATCGGCATCGGTTCGGGCAAAGGCGCCACGACTTGCAACCGCACCAACGATGCTTTTGCGTCCCTGCCATAGATCGCTTCGTCCAGCAACTCACTCGCTCGTTCCCGACTGACGCTCAAGCGTTGGGCTAATTGTTGGCGGGAGAGGTGATGGGGCGAACTGGCAAAGTAAAAGTGAGCCGCCCAAAACCGCAAGCGCTCTCGCTGCCATCCGTTCGGTTCATCGCTGCGATCGGGCTCATCTCCCATTTGCCGCAGCAATGCCCTTGCGCCCTCTTCATCCGTCACCAGTGTGTTGAAAAGCGAACCGCCTGCCCGTTGGGCACGATAAAGGGCGCTGATGGCTTTCGCCCCTCGCTCACCACCTGCCATCAGGACAACGGTTTTGCTCGCCTGCACCATCGCCCGAAGCAACCGCAAAGGCACCGCTCGCAACCGCAAGGGACGCAAGGGCACCGAAGGCGGCAAGCCATCGGCACAAAAGAGGTGACCGAGCAATTCCGCCACGACCTTCGCTCGTTTCGCCGCTGCGACATCAAAACCCACCGCTTTCGCCCAATCTGCGAGGACTTCACCTGCATCCAGCGTCCCGACTTGCAGGAAAGCGAAGTCCAATTCATCGGGCGTGATGGCGGTGGGGTCAAGGAAACCGCCCGCAAAAGGGTTTTGAGGGAAACGGTCTTTCGCCAACGGGTGCCAAAGGTGGCGGGCGATCAACTCGCCGACCAACCCTTCGGCGGTGAAACCGAAAACTTCAGGCGGGTAACGGGTGAGGGCATAAAGGCGCAAATCGTTCACTTCATCGGGGGACAACCGCAGCGCTGTGACGAAGGCGTAAAGGGCTTGCCCATCGGAAAGTCCGATCCTCTACCCGCTGCGGAAACGAGGGGCAAAGGCGTTGGCAGCGGCGACGCCCAAGTAATGCGTTTGTGCCCGTTTGTCAGGGATGGACGGGATGACGATGGCTTCCCGCAAACCTGCGAGGACATGGCAAAGTTGGGCGCTGAGGGTTTCATTGACGGGTGGGGTGATAGTGACGGAGAGCAAAGTGCGGGCACGAGGGTCAGCAAGGGCGCGCTCCATCAGGCGGCGCAACCGCCGCTCCGACCAATTCGCATAAGGCAGCCAAGTTTTCAAGCGGGCGAGGACTTCTCTGGGGCGTAGGGGGCGGGGAGCGAATTTCAAATGCAGGACGCGAAACAGTTCCCGCAAAGTCAAAGGCGCTGCCCGCACCGACGGCAAGGAAGAAGCGGGACGGCGAACGGTAACGCCGACAACCTTTCGGTCCGCCATGAGCGACCCTCCCGCCAGTCAACTTTGTTTCATCCGTCGCGCCTGTTAAGCGCTTCAACAATCCCGCTGTCCTATCTGCCTTTCCGCTGCCGTTTCATGCGCTTTGCTCTTGCCCTGCTGCCGTCCGTCATCGGCTGCGAAATTGGCTCTCTTTGGGGCATCTTGCCGCCAGCATTTTGCCGACGGGGAAAGGGTTGGGCAAGGGGAAACCCAATCCCACAAATTCCCGCAGGTTCGGAAAATTGTCGCCCCTTTGCCCTTCCCCCGTTGACGCTTCCGTTAGCCCGACGCATCCTTGCGGGCGAGCATAGCCGTGGCAAGGAGGGATAGACGATGCGCCGAGGTAACCGATGGGCATCTGTTCAGCGCCATTGGGTTGGTTTCACGCTCATTGAATTGCTGGTCGTGATCGCGATTATCGCGATCCTGGCCGGCATCCTGTTCCCAGTGTTCAGTCAGGCACGGGAGAAAGCGAGAGCCACTCAGTGCCTTTCAAACTCCACCAACTTGGGGCGGGCTATGCACATGTATGTCCAAGACTACGACGAGCAATTCCCTGCCACATGGTATGCCCCGATGGGGCATTGGCCGAATGTCATCCTGCCTTACATCGGGCAAGGAGGGCAGCGGAACCCGACGACAGGTTGGGTTGGCGGGACGGCAGGCATCGCCGAATGCCCCAGCGCCCGCTTCCAAAATCGGTCTGTCACCGGTTGGGGACAGGAAGGATGGGCAAGGGGCATGAACACTTACTTCAGTCGGCTTGCTTTAGCACAAGTAGCAAAGCCTGCCGATGCGATGGTCATTTTGGAGGTCGGGCAAGTGCCGCTTTGGCAAAGTTCAGCCGCCCACGCTGAGGCGAGGATGGATTGTTGGGGCGGCTACAATGGTGTCGGGTTAGAAGTGACCACAGGTCCGCTGCCCCATGTGGATTTTGATGATCGGTGCCCCGACAATGTTGGTCCTGCAACCCATGCGGGATTTATTCCGAGCGAATGTGCCCACACCTGTTACTCCATGCCCCGTTATCGGCACTTGCGGGCAGGTAACATGGTTTTTGCCGATGGGCACGCCAAAGCCTTCGTCAGAGGGCGCATCCGTTGGTGCCGCAACATCTATCCTTTCGGCGACACACCACCGGGCGTCCCCGCTGGCACGCCTTGCGAACCTTGAAGGCGTAACTTGCCCCCACGATCACAAAATTTCGGCATCATCGTCCGAAGGCGGATTTGACGGCGTTGCGGACGGCGCCGTGACCCTTCATCCCTGCCCCCTCGGTTGCTACCCTTGCCAGCGAGGTAGCGGAAGGAGCAAGATGGTGCTAAACTTGTAGCGCCAGTTTTTGAGACCTTTCCACCAATCAAGGGCGAACTATTGAGAAGGTGACAGCCCATGAAGGCAGCCCAACGGATTTTGGAGCGGCGCCGACCGATTTTGCCCAGCGAGGGGACGCTCCCTCAACGGGTGCGGCAATTTTTGTTGGAGTGTTGGGAAGAGGTCAAACGCGCCCAGCGCCCCACCCGTGAGGAAGTCATCCGAGACAGCATGGCAGTGTTGTTGGTCGTCGTCGCTGCCGCCCTTTATCTGGCAGCCTTAGATGTTTTGCTGGCGAAACTTTTGGCGTTCCTGCACTGAGGGGGCACGATGGAATGACGATGGTGCAGCCGATGATTCGCAAGCGCTGGTATGCCGTCCATGTCATGACGGGACAAGAGGAGAAAGTGAAGCAACTTTTAGAGCGACGGATCAAAGCGGCAGGGTTAGCGGAAAAGTTTGGGCGCATCGTTATCCCGAAGGAACGAGACCCCCAAGCCCGTCGGGGGAGTGGGGAGCGGCGGATTTTTCCTGGCTACATCCTGATAGAAATGGTGCTGGACGAAGAGACTTGGCACTTAGTCCGCCGAACGCCAGGGGTGACAGGGTTCATCGGGATGCAAGCGGGACGGGCGGAAAAAAGTGGTTTGCCCAATGTCCAACCTTTGCGGGATCAAGAGGTGGAAAGCATCCTGAGGATGATGGGCGAGGAACCTGTGCGTGCCCGTCCCATTTGGCACAAAGGAGAAACGGTGCGCATCAAGACGGGTCCTTTCGCCGACACCCTCGGGCGGGTGGAAGAGGTGAACACGCAGCGCCAGACGCTGGTCGTGATGGTCAATCTTCTGGGTCGGGAAACCCCTGTGGAAGTGGACTTCACGAATGTGGAACGGGCATAAGGGGGGTCTTGCGTTGTCCCTTTGCCCTCGTTACAATTTTGCCTTCGGCTTTTTGGGCATTGACGGTAGGAGGGTTGATTCGTGGCGAAGAAAGTCGTGGCGACGGTTCGGCTGAACCTGCCAGCGGGGAAAGCCGCCGCAGGTCCGCCCGTTGGACCAGCCCTTGCCCCTTTCGGCATCAACCTGATGGAGTTCATCAAGGCTTACAACGAGGCGACGCGGGAAATGATAGGGACGGTCGTCCCCGTAGATGTCACCATCTACTCGGACCGTTCCTTCACTTTTGTCCTGCGTCGCCCTCCCGTTGCTGAGTTGCTCAAGAGGGCAGCGGGGGTAGAGAAGGGTTCGTCAGCGCCGAACCGAATCAAGGTCGGGAAAGTGACCCGACAGCAAATTCGGGAAATCGCTCAACTAAAAATGCCTGACTTGAACACCGACGATTTGGAGGCTGCCATCCGCATGGTGGAGGGGACTGCCCGTAGCATGGGGATAGAAATCGTCCCATAAACGCTTCGTTCGCACCGCTATGGCGCGACATTGACCTTCAGGACGGTTGGAGGGAACCCTGAATGGCGAAGCGAGGGAAACGCTACCGACAGTTGGCGGAAAGTTACGACCGACAAGCGCTGCATCCTGTCCAAGACGCCATAGAGTTGGTCAAGAAATTGGCGACGGCAAAGTTTGATGAGAGCGTGGATGTGGCGATCGTGCTGGGCATTGACCCAAGAAAGAGCGACCAACGGGTTCGGGGCGTCGTCCAGTTGCCCTACGGGACGGGGAAAAAACCCATCGTCGCCGTCATCGCCAAAGGCGAGAAAGCGAAGGAAGCGGAAGAGGCAGGGGCGGACTATGTGGGGGCGGAAGACTTGGTGGACCGCATTGAGAAGGGCTTCAAGGATTTTGACTACCTGATCGCTACGCCCGACATGATGCGTTTGGTCTCTCGGTTGGGTCGGAAGTTGGGTCCGCTCATGCCCAGCCCCCGAACGGGAACGGTCACCAACGAGGTCGGGGAAGTTGTCCGACAGATCAAAAGCGGTCGGCTGGACTTTCGGACCGACCCACAAGGGGTCGTCCATGCCGTCATCGGTAAAGTCTCTTTCCCGACGGAGCAATTGCTGGAAAACTTTCGGGCGCTTTTGGACGCCTTGTTGAAAGCCCGACCCGCCACGCAACGGGGACAATACATCCGCAGTATCACCCTTTCGCCGACGATGGGTCCCAGCGTGAAGGTGGATGTCGGGCAAGCCCTCCAACTGGTGCGATAACGGCGGCGAGTAGCGAATAGCGATTAGCGAATAAAGGACGGTGCGACGATGAAAAAGGCGGAAAAGGAGAAGGTCGTTCAAGACTTCGCCGAGAAGTTGCGCCGCTGTCAGGGGCTCGTCGTCACGACCTACATGGGTTTGGACGCAGGGCAGATGGCGACCCTGCGGAAGCAGTTGAAGGGGCAAGGGGTGGAGTTTCGGGTCATCAAAAACACCCTGTTTGCCCGTGCCCTTGAAAAGGTCGGCTTTGACGGCGAACTCCAAAAACGCCTGAAAGGGCCTTTGGCGATCGCCGTCGGCTATGACGACCCACTGACGGCGGTGAAAGCCCTTCATCAGTTGCGTAAGGATTACGAGGTCTTGTCTTTGCTGTGGGGGATCGTGGAAGGGACGGTTTATGAGGGTGGGCAGTTGGAAGCCTTAGCGAGCCTTCCCTCGCGCGAACAGATGATGGCTGAGGTGCTTCAGGCGCTCTTAGCGCCCCTTTCTGGGTTGGTGAGTTTGCCCATCCTGATGCTTTGGGAACTGACGGCGGTGTTGGACGCCGTCATCCAAAAACGCCAAGAAACCGACAAAGAAGGAGGGTCTGAGATGGCTGCCGTAACCCCGAAGGTGCAAGAGTTGGTGGATGCCATCAAGGGCATGACGCTGATGGAACTGAAGCAGTTGCTGGATGTCCTGAAGGAAGAGTTCGGCATCACGGGCATCGCTGCGCCCGTCGCCGTCGCCGCCCCCAGCGCTGCTGCCCCCGCCGCCGAGGCGCCTGCGGCGGTGGAAGAGAAGACCGAGTTCAAAGTCATCCTCAAAGCGGCAGGTGACCAAAAACTGCAGGTCATCAAGGCTGTCCGCGAAGTCGTCCCCGGCTTAGGGTTGAAGGAGGCCAAGGACTTGGTGGAGCAAGCCCCGTCGGTGCTTCGGGAGGGTGTCAGCAAAGAGGAAGCCCAGAAAATCAAGGAGAAGTTGGAGGCGGTGGGGGCAACGGTGGAAATTGAATGAGCCGTTTCTCCCGCCGCGCTCTTTCGTTCACTTTCTGAGGCAAGGAGGCGTCAGCCACGATGGCGGCAGTGACGACGCGCCCTTCGTCGGCGCAAAGTGCTTTTCTCCGCCGCGTGCGAGAGCGACAACAACGCTGGCAAAAAATCCTTCCCCCCGTTGACCCACCCAACCTTTTGGAAGTCCAGCGGCAATCCTACGAATGGTTTCTGACGGAAGGGCTGCGGGAGTTGTTAAGGGCTTTCTCGCCCATTGAGGACTACACGGGCACTTTGGTCTTGGAGTTTCTGGATCACCAGTTGGACATCCCTCAACCTCATCCCGGTTGCGAGGCGTGTCGGCAAGGGGCATGTCACCAACACAAATACTTTTCGCCCGATGCCTGCAAGGAGCGGGGTTTGACTTATGAAGCGTCCCTGCGGGCAAAAGTGCGCCTCATTGACAAAGAGGCGGGAGAGGTGAAGGAGTGGACGGATGTCTATTTGGGCGAAGTGCCCCTGATGACGCCTCAATGCACTTTCATCGTCAACGGGACGGAACGCGCCGTCGTCGGGCAACTCAACCGCTCCTCAGGCATCTACTTCTCCTCCCACCTGCACGAATTGACAGGGCGGGAAATGTTCACCGCCCAAATCGTCGCCCGATCGGGCAATTGGCTGGAATTTGAAACCGTCGTGGAGACCAAACAAGAAGACCGAGGACGAGAACGCGTCGTCATCCGTGTCAAAGTCGGTGGCTCCAAACCCATGCCTGCCACCTTGCTCGTCAAAGCCTTCAGTGCCTTGCGGGAGACGCGGGGCATTCCGCCTATCCCCCGAACTTTCCCTAAGACCGACCGCTCGCTGATTGGAAAACGCCTGTCCGAACCTATTTTTGACCTGCAGACAGGGGAACTGCTCGCCCAAGAAAACACCATCATCACCCCTGAACTTTGGGAGCGTTTCCAAAGTGCCCACATTGACCGCGTGACGGTTTTGGACGAGCGGTTGCCATGCAGCACGACAGCGGACATCGTTCGCCTGTTCAGCGTCCCGCTTCAAGTGACTGCGCCTTTGGATGTGTCGCCCGAGGAAGTAGAGAACCAACACCTTTGGCTACTGGATGATGTGGTTGACCCCCGCACTCGCCGTTCCCTGATCAAAGCCCCCTTGCGGCTGACGGCGGAGTCGTTGGAGCGTTTGAACCGCTTGTTGGAAGCGGGCTTGAGTCAAGTCACCCTGTATCGTTGTGACCCCTACATCAGCGACACCTTAGAGGTAGACCCCGCCCCCGATGAGCGGACGGCGTTGGTCACCGTTTACCGAGTGCTGCGTCCCTCAGAGCCGGCAACTTTTGACGCCGCCCGCGAATTGCTGCACGGTTTGTTCTTAGACCCTCGGCGCTACGATTTGGGCAAAGTCGGGCGCTACTTGCTCAACCGCAAATTGCGCTTCACCGACTGGTTGGGCGCTGAGCCCCCCATTGATTGCGTCACCTTGACTTTGGAAGATTTGGTGGGCACTTTGCGGGCGCTCCTTTGCTTCCGCGAGAAAGTGGAGAGCATGGACGAAAAGATGGGGGAGCCTTTCTGGGGCTTGTTCCGTGCGCCGATGAACGGAGGCGAACTTGTCTTCCCCACCATCTTACAAAAAGCCGACTGGATGACTTTGCTGCAAGACGATGTGGACCACCTGAAAAACAAGCGACTGCGCGGCGTCGGTGAGTTGTTGCAGTCACAACTGCGCGCTGCCTTCCTGCGCATGGAACGGGCGATCAAAGAACGGATGGCGACGGTGCCCAAAGAGCAACTGTCGCCCAACCAACTGCTGTCCATCAAACCCTTGCAAGCGGCTATCCGCTCCTTTTTCGCTTCAGGGCAACTTTCCCAGTTCATGAGCCAGCACAACCCGTTGGACGAGTTGGAGCACAAGCGCCGCATGACCGCCCTCGGTCCTGGCGGCATCTCTCGTGAAAGCGCCAAAGGCATGCTGCAATTGCGCGATGTCCATCCCAGCCACTACGGGCGTATTTGCCCCATTCAAACGCCCGAAGGTCCGAACATCGGGCTGATCTCTCACCTTGCCCTTTTTGCCAAAGTGGACGAATTCGGCTTTTTGCGCACGCCTTACCGCGTCGTCAAGAATGGGCGGGTCACTAATGAAATCGTTTGGCTTGCCCCCGATGAAGACGAACGCTATTTCATCGCCCCCGCCGATACGCCTGTGGACGAATCAGGGCGCATCATCCCTGACCGGCTCATCGTGCGCGGACCGAAACCTGAAACAGGGGAATCGGGCTACATGTGGGTGGATCGCTCGCAGGTGCAGTTCATGGACGCTTCACCCCGCCAATGCTTTTCTGTCGCCACCAACCTCATTCCCTTCTTAGAGCACGACGACGCCAACCGCGCCCTCATGGGTTCCAACATGCAGCGGCAAGCCGTGCCCCTCGTCCGCCCTGAAGTCCCGTTGGTCAAGACGGGGATGGAAGGGCGTGCCGCTCAAGATAGCGGTGCCCTTATCATCGCCGATGTGGACGGCGTCGTCACTTATGTGGATGCGTCCCGCATTGAGGTCACGACGCGCTCTGGGGAACGCAAGATCTACGACCTTCGGATTTTCCGTCGTTCCAACCAGGGCACTTGCTGGCATCAGCGCCCTCTCGTGTCCAAAGGGCAACGGGTCAAAAAAGGCGACATCCTTGCCGATGGTCCCGCCACGCGCAATGGGGAACTTGCCTTGGGACGCAATCTCCTTGTCGCCTTCATGGTCTGGGAAGGCTACAACTACGAGGATGCGATCGTCATCAGCGACCGATTGGTCAAAGAGGACTTGTTGACAAGCATCCACATTGAGAGCCACGAGATCACCGCCCGAGACACCAAACTCGGTCCTGAGGAAATCACCAGAGATGTCCCCAATGTCGCCGAAGAACGGCTGAAGTTTTTGGACGAAAACGGGATCGTCGTCGTCGGCGCCGAGGTGAAGGACGGCGACATCCTCGTCGGCAAGGCTGTCCCCAAAGCCCAGACGGAACTGTCCCCGGAAGACCGCTTGATGGTCGCCATCTTCGGCAAGAAAGCCGAGGACATGAAAGATGCGTCACTGAAAGTCCCGCCCGGCGAATGGGGCACGGTCATCGGCACGGTCATCCTTGCCCGCTACAAATATCGCTGCCGCAAGTGTGGCGAAATCCTTCACCACTGGAAGAAATTAGAGCGGACGGAGCACAGCCGCTGTGGCGGCAAATTGGAAGCCTTGCCGGGCGATGAACTGAAGTCAGGGGTCAACATGATGGTGCGGGTCTATGTCGCCCAGCGCCGCAAAATCTCCGTCGGCGACAAATTGGCAGGTCGGCACGGCAACAAAGGGGTCATCGCCAAAATCTTGCCGGAAGCCGATATGCCCTACCTACCCGATGGGACGCCCGTGGACATTATCCTCAGCCCCTTGGGTGTGCCATCCCGCATGAACATCGGGCAACTTTTGGAGACGCACTTGGGCTGGTTGGCTCGGTTCTACCAAACCTCCTTTGAAGTGCCGCCTTTCCTTGGGTTGGTCAAAGAAAGCGACATCATGGAGGGGCTGCGGGAAGCCATCAACGAGTTGCACAAAGACGCTTTGCACACGATGGCGACGGAGTGGCGGCTCAAAGTCCGCAAACCCCAATGGGGCGAGCCTGCTCAAGAATACGCCGAAGAAGTAGCGGCTGCCTTATTGCACCAACCCAGCGAGGAACGGGACGCTTTGCTGGCAGCCCTTTGTTTGCCCTCTGAAGCGACGAAAGCCGAAGTCGCCGCCGCCCTTTTAGAGCGCGCCCGCCACCGTGTCGGCTTTGACCCTGAAACGGGCAAGTCTATCCTCTACGACGGTCGGACGGGCGAACCCTTTGACCAGCCTGTCACCGTCGGTTGGATGTTCATCATGAAACTCATCCACATGGTGGAAGACAAAATCCACGCCCGTGCAACTGGACCCTACTCGCTGGTCACGCAACAGCCTTTGGGAGGCAAGGCACAATTTGGCGGGCAGCGGCTGGGCGAGATGGAAGTTTGGGCACTAGAAGCCTACGGCGCCGCTTACAACTTGCAAGAGATGCTCACTGTCAAGTCCGACGATGTGCAAGGGCGTGTCCAAATCTTTGACGACATCGCTCACGGGAAAAACATCCTGGAAGCGGGCGTCCCTGAATCCTTCAAGATCCTCGTCAAAGAGTTGCAAAGCCTTTGCTTGCAAGTGACGGTGGAGACGCGGGACGGTGTGCCGGCGGAACTGAGGGACGAGGAAGAGCATCGCGGTGAAGGGGCTGAAGGGGGGCAAGGTTAAGCCGCAACCTCAAGCGGGTGTTCGTCTCGGAGGCCGTGCCTCACGCCCGCTTGGGATACATCCGTTCGGAGGTGACCGATGTTGGAGACGAAAAGCCAGCGCCAGACCGCTTACTTTGAAGTCGTCCGCATCGGTTTGGCGTCCCCACAAGACATCCGCTCTTGGTCTTACGGCGAAGTCAAGCGCCCAGAGACGATCAACTATCGCACTTTCCGCCCCGAAAAGGACGGGTTGTTTGACGAGCGGATTTTCGGTCCGACGAAAGATTACGAATGCGCCTGCGGTCGCTACAAAAAACGCAAGTTTGCGGGCATCGTCTGCGAGCGCTGCGGCGTGGAAGTGACCAGTTCCCGTGTCCGAAGGCGCCGCATGGGACACATTGAGTTGGTCGCCCCTGTCGCCCATACCTGGTTCTTCCGCAACACCCCTTCCATCATCGCCTTGCTCTTGGATATTTCCCCCAAATTGGTGGAGCAAGTCGTCTATCTGACGACCTACATCGTCATCCAAGTAGACCACCGCGCCATCCGCCAAGAGCGGGACAACATGCAGAAAGCCGTTGAAATGGCGAAAGCCGAGATTGACCGTCAACTTAAAGAAAACATCAACCGCTTGCGCCGAGAACAAGAGGCTTTGCGCGAACGGGTCAAAAAGGGCACCCTCTCCGAAGACGAAGCAGAAGAACTCCTTCGGGCGCTGGAGAAGGAAATCCAATCGGAAGAACAGCGAGCCGAAGAGCAAAAGCAGGAATTGGACAAGGCGTTTGATTTGCTGCAAGGCTTACAACCCAAGCAAGCCCTGCAGCGTGAGGAGTTCCTCTCCCTCACAGGCCTTTTGAAAATCTTGCAGGACAAATTGCAACGCCCTTACGACCACCTCTTCAAGGCAGGCACGGGCGCCGATGCCCTGCGGGAGTTGCTGGAAGAGTTGGACTTGGAGCGGTCCGCCCGCGAGTTGCGCCGCACCTTGCAGGAAACGACAGGGACAAAACGCACCCGCATCATCAAGCGGTTGGAAATCGTGGAAGCCTTCCGCAAATCCCGGAACCGTCCTGAATGGATGATTCTGGAAGTCCTGCCTGTCTTGCCACCTGACTTGCGCCCGATGGTGCAGTTAGATGGCGGACGATTCGCCACCAGCGACTTGAATGACCTGTATCGGCGGGTTATCAACCGCAACAATCGGCTGAAAAAGATGCGGGAAGTCCGTGCCCCTGAAAGCATTATCAACCACGAAAAGCGCTTGCTGCAGGAAGCCGTGGATGCCCTCTTGGACAACGCCCGAAAACCCCACCCTGTCCTCGGTCCGACAGGGCGCCCCCTCAAAAGCCTGTCAGACATGCTGCGGGGCAAAGAAGGGCGCTTTCGGCGTAACCTGTTGGGTAAGCGGGTGGATTATTCAGGGCGTTCCGTCATCGTCGTCGGTCCGCATTTGAAACTGTATCAATGCGGCTTACCTCGGGTGATGGCGAAAGAACTCTTTCGCCCCTTCCTAATGCACTGGCTGGAGCGGCATTCGGAGCAAACGGGCATTTACACCCTCCGCAGCGCCCGACGGCTGCTGGAAGAGGAAGACAACGAGTTGATCCACGAAGCCTTGGAGCATGTCGTCAAGGACCACCCCGTCTTACTCAACCGCGCCCCGACCCTGCACCGCTTAGGCATCCAAGCCTTTGAGCCCGTTTTGGTGGACGGCAAAGCCATCCAAATTCACCCCCTCGTTTGTCCGCCTTACAATGCCGACTTTGACGGTGACCAGATGGCAGTGCATGTGCCCCTGTCAGTGACGGCGCAAACGGAAGCGCGCCTTCTGATGATGTCGTCCAACAACATCTTCTCACCCGCCAATGGTCAACCCTTGATGGCGCCCGGCTACGACATCGCTTTGGGCTGTTACTACTTGACCCTCTGGCAGGAACTGCCCGAAGAAGCCCATATCACCTACGAACCCCACCGACGCCAGTTCGCCACCCCCGTGGAAGTGTTGCTGTATGCCCGCAAGGGCTTGTTGAGCATGAACGACGAAGTGACCGTCGGCAGCGAAAAAGCCCCTGTCTATCGCCACTTGCTGCACTACTTGGCGCCGCGGGGGCGCGCCTTCGCTTCCCCTGAAACCGTGCTGCGGTTGCTGGACACCAAGCAACTGCACTGGCAAACCGACATCTTGGTGCGTCACCCCGCCGCCGATAAAAGCGGCTGGCTCCTGACGACGCCAGGACGATTGCTCTTCAACACGCTTTTGCCCAGCGATTTCGGTTACATCAACGAGGCGGTCACCAAGAGCAAATTGCGCGACATCGTCATCCAACTCTATGAGCGCTACGGCAACGCCCGGCTCGTCCAGTTCTTGGACGATGTGAAAGATTTGGGCTTCCGCATCGCCACCCTCTCAGGGCTTACCTTGTCCATCGCCGACTTGCGGGTGCACACGGAAAAAGAAGCCCTCGTGCGCCAAGCGGAAGAGAAAGTCCGCCAGATAGAAGCGGCGTATGCGGAAGGGCTGATGAGCGCCTTTGAACGGGAAGAGCAAATCTATCGGACATGGATGGAAGTCGTGGAGAAGGTGACGGAGCAGGTGATGAGACACATCGGAGGGCACAATCCGCTGGCGATGATGGCGGAGAGCGGGGCTCGCGGGCGCAAGGAACAAATCGTCCAGTTGGCGGGCTTGCGCGGGTTGATGACGACGGCGGTCGGCACAATCATCAGCGACTTGCCCGTCAAGAGCAACTTCCGCGACGGGCTGAGCATGTTGGAATACTTTGTCTGCACTTTCTCGGCGCGACGCACTTTGGCGGACACGGCTTTGCGCACTTCCGACGCAGGTTACCTGACCCGCCGCTTGGTGGATGTCGCCCAAGATGTCGTCATCAAAGCCTTAGATTGCGGGACGACAGAAGGCATAGAGGTCACGCCCATTGAGGAGCGCCAACAATTGGACGAACATCGCGAACAAGTCGTCACTGTCGTGCCCTTGTCCGAACGCATCTTTGGGCGCATCGCTGCCGCCAATGTCGTCCACCCCAAGACCAAGAAAGTCTTGGTGGCAGCGGGTGAGATGATCACCCGCCAGAAGGCGAAGGAAATTGAAGCCGCAGGCGTTCGTTCCGTCAAGGTCCGCTCGCCCCTCACCTGCGAATTGCCTCACGGCATTTGCGCCATGTGCTATGGCATGGACTTGTCCACGGGGCGTTTGGTGGAGTTGGGGGAGGCTGTCGGCATCATCGCCGCCCAGTCTATCGGCGAACCGGGCACCCAGTTTACTTTGCGCACCTTCCACACCGTCATCGGTCAAGGCCTCGTGGAAATCCGCCAGTTCAAAGGGCACCGGGAACGCGCCCTGCGGGAAATCATCCGCCACTCCCGTGCCGCCGGTGGCGAAATGAGCCTGAAGGAAATGATGGACGAAATCAAACGCGCCTCCCGCGGCGCCGAAGAAGAGCAAAAAGAGCAGCGGATGAAATGGTGGACGCGCTTGCATGTCCCGCGCCGGCGCGGGTTGCTGCGGGTGGAAGAACTCTTTGACGCCCGTAAGCCCCTCGGTCAAGCCATCGTCGCCGAGTATGACGGCACGGTCGTCGGCATCTCTCGGCACGGCATTTGGCGCGTCTTCGTGGATTCTCGCATCCCCGAAAGTGACTGGCAGCGCCACCTGAACGAACCCCTCGCCCAAGATGTCAAGGTCAACGGCACTGTCCTTATCCCGCAGGGCACACCGCTGACGGAAGTCGTCATAGAACAACTGAAAGCAGCGGGCGTCAAGGAAGTCGTCATCCGCAAGGGCTATGTCGTTCCCTTCAACGCAGACTTTAAAGTGCGCGTCGGCAGCCAGGTTAAGGTGGGTGACCCCTTGACCGAAGGGGCTATCAACCCCCAAACCCTCCTATCGCTGCGAGGCGTCAGGGCTGTCCAAGATTACTTGCTTCGGGAAATCCAGAGCATCTACCGTTCACACGGGTTGGACATTCACGACAAGCATGTGGAGATCATCATCCGCCAGATGCTTCGCAAGCGCCGCATCGTGGATCCCGGCGACACCGACTTTTTGCCGGGTCAACTCGTGGACCGCGCCATCTTTGAACTGGAAAACCGCCGCGTGATAGAAGCGGGGGGCAAACCAGCCACCGCCGAATGGGTGCTGATGGGCATCATGCGAGCCGCCGAGACGACGGACAGTTGGCTTTCTGCGGCGTCTTTCCAACGGACGACGCAAGCGTTGATGGATGCAGCGATTCGGGGGAAAGCCGATTACCTCGTCGGGCTCAAGGAAAATGTCATCATCGGGCGGTTGATCCCGGCGGGCACGGGCTTCGTTCGCCCCGGCAGTGTGGAGGTCGTGCGCGGCGAAGTAGAACAACTTCCTCACATCGGTGAACCTGAAGAAGCCCCCAAACCCCGCCGACGCCGCCGAACGAAAAAGGACAGCGAGTAGCGAATAGCGAATGGCAGGGGCGAACGGCGGTTTGCCCTGAACAGCCACGACAGAAAACGGCATCAAGTAGCAAATGGCAAGTAGCAAGGGGGAGTGGCAGTTAATTCGCCATTCGCCCCTTTCTGTTCGCTGCCGTCTTCGCTTGTGGCTGATAGCCACTCCAACATCGTTGCTTTTCCGGTCGCCAGTCGCTATTTGCCAGTCGCTGCCGTTTTCAAAGGAGGGACGGGCAAAACGATGAGCGACGAGAAGGCGACGGCAACTCTTACGGAAACGGAAGAAGTGACTGCCCCTTCCGACTATCAAGCGGAGCACATTCAAGTCCTGAAGGGCTTAGAGGGCGTCCGCAAGCGACCAGCGATGTATATCGGCGACACGGGCAGCCGAGGCTTGCACCACTTGTTGGAAGAAGTCGTGGACAATGCCGTGGACGAAGCGTTGGCAGGTTATTGCCGCCGCATTGAAGTCACCCTACACCAAGATGGTTCGGTCAGCGTCACCGACGACGGGCGGGGCATCCCTGTGGACATCCATCCCGAAGAGAAACGCCCCGCTGTGGAAGTCGTCTTGACGATGCTTCATGCAGGCGGGAAATTTCAGACGGGCGCTTACAAAGTTTCAGGCGGTCTGCACGGTGTCGGTGTCAGCGTCGTCAATGCCCTCTCCGAATGGCTGGAAGTGAAAGTCAAGCGGGACGGCAAAATTTGGTGGCAGCGTTACGAGCGGGGAGAGCCCGTCACTCCCCTGAAGGTGATTGGCAAAGCCACCAAAACAGGCACGACCATCACTTTCAAACCCGACCCCGAAATTTTTGAGACGACCCAATGGGATGCCGAACGCATCAAGCAACGGCTGCACGAATTAGCCTTCCTCAACCCGCAAGTTCGTTTTATCTTCCGTGACGAGCGCACGGGCGAAGAAGCGGAGTTCCATGAAAAAGGCGGGTTGGCTGCTTATGTCCAACACCTCAACCGCAACCGAGAAGTCCTGCATCGCCCCATTGCGTTCAGCGGCACCCGCAAAGTGGAGCAGGATGGAAAACTGCTGGATGAAATCAGCGTGGAAGTCGCCCTGCAATATCACGAGGGCTACCAAGAGCAAATCCTCAGTTTCGCCAACGATGTTCGGACGGTGGATGGTGGCACGCACGAAAGCGGCTTCAAAAACGCCCTCACCCGCGCCATCAACGCCTACGCCCGAAAAGTCGGCTTGCTGAAGGAAAAGGATGGCAACTTGACGGGCGATGATGTGCGGGAAGGGCTAACGGCGGTCATCTCCGTCAAACTCATGCGCCCGCAATTTGAGGGGCAAACCAAACACAAACTGGGCAACAGCGAAGTGGAAGGCATCGTCTTCAGCGTCGTCCACGAAGAGTTGACGGCTTACTTTGAGCGCAACGGCAGTATCGCCCGCCGCATCGCCCAGAAAGCCATCCGCGCCGCCCAAGCGCGAGAAGCCGCCAAGCGCGCCGCCGAACTCGTCCGACGCAAAACCGCCTTAGACGATGCCCGCCTTCCAGGCAAACTCGCCGACTGCACCGAGAAAGACCCGTCCCTTTGCGAGTTGTTTTTGGTGGAAGGGGAAAGTGCGGGCGGAACCGCCAAACAAGGACGCGACCGACGCACCCAAGCCATTTTGCCCTTGCGCGGGAAAGTCCTCAATGTGGAAAAGCATCGGTTGGACAAAGTCCTGAGTAACGAAGAAATCCGTGCCATCGTCACGGCATTGGGCACGGGCATTTGGGTGGAAGACGGCAAACATCGCCGACGGGGCGAAAGTGCCGAAACGGGCTTTGATTTGAACAAGCGCCGCTATGACCGCATCATCATCATGACCGATGCCGATGTGGACGGCAGCCACATCCGCACCCTGCTTTTGACCTTCCTCTTCCGTTACCTTCGCCCCTTCGTGGAGAACGGGCATGTTTACATCGCCAAGCCGCCCCTCTACCTGATCCGCAAGGGACGAGAAGTCCACTACGCTTTCACCGACGAAGAGCGGGACGAATTGGTGCGCAAGTTGGGGCGGGGCGTCATCGTCCAACGCTTCAAAGGGCTGGGCGAAATGAACCCCGACCAACTCGCCGAGACGACGATGGACCCCAAAAAGCGGGTGTTGGTCAAAGTCAACTTGGACGATGCCCGCAAAGCCGACGAACTCTTCACCATCCTCATGGGCGAACAAGTAGAACCCCGCCGCAAATTCTTGGAGCAACACGCCAAAGAAGTCGCCGACGAACTGGACATTTGAACGGCAGCGAGTAGCCAATGGCGATTGGCGAAGGGTAGGGGCGAGGGGCAGTTTGCCCCGAAAACTTTGGCTATCAGCCACGACAGTCAAGCAGCGGGATAGGAAAGGCGTGATGGCAGGAGAAGACCCTCTCCATTGCCCCACTTTCAGGGATGGCGCTGGGCAATTTGTTGGGCGAGGCGCAGCAAAGTCTCCGAAGGTGCGTCACCGATGACCACGATGGGGCGAGGGACGCTGATGACCACGACGGTCATTGCCCCCAACCGTGTGGCTCGTGGCGCCCCTTGAGGAAACTGACAACAAGGGCAGCCATGCTCTTGAGGCGTTCCCGTCGGCAAGTAAATGGCGACATCTGCCATCCCGTCCGTCGCATGGATTATCTGCATCGTCATGCCGCAAGAGCAACACTCGCAACGAGCGGTCACCCTTTGAACAGGCACAAAGCCATCCACCCGCCATTGGCTTATCCCTTCCCTCAGTCCCTCGTTCTCCTGCCTTGAAGTGGGCAAGCGAAAGTGGGAGCGATGTTTTCCGCTCACTTTCACCCATTCCCATCGGCTGAGGACCGTGCCGTCGCAGTCCAACACCTCTTGCGCCAGCACCATTCCCGTTTTGGGTTCAATGGCTAACCGTCGGGCAAAAGCGTTTGGAGAGCGGGGCGCAAGTTGAACCCATTGAACGAACCGACCCGCCACTTCCGATGCCTCGTCTAACCTCGCCCGATAAGAGCGACGCAACAAACTCCATCGGTCTGGGGCATGGGGCAACCGCTGAGCGCTAACGGGCACGATGCGCAAGGAGGTCATCCCTTTGGTGACCAACTGACAACCCGCAAGGCGACAGACTAATTCCGCCCCTTGCCCGTGCACTTGAAGGGTTTGCCCCGCAAGGGAGATGCGCCCTTGCCGCTCCACCCATCGCCCTTGAATGTCACGGAATGCCCAACGAACTTGACCAGTGACAAGCCATCTCTCCTGAAAGCGCAAGGCTTTGTGCACTAAGTCCCACGCTTCCCGTTGACGGATTTGCCCTTGCCACCACCAGCCCGCCAAAACGACCAACGCCAAAATGCCCGAAGCGATGGCGAAGCGTCGCCATTTCATTGCCCCTCACCACCCGCAATCATGCCTGCCGTGAAAGTGAGGTTGTTGAAAGGCGACGAAGCCGTCACCGCAACATGCTGATGGAGCACCGCTATCGTAAAGGCGTCAGGGGACGCAACGGTGACAACGGAAGGCGACGGGGAAGGCAAAGACCGCCACCAAAGCCACGCCCCCAGCAAGATGACTCCCAACGCCGCAGCGGCGACTGCCTTTTGCCACGAGCGATGCGTGACGCCCCACACTGAACCCTTGCTGGGTTGGGGAGCGAGACGCTCTCGCGGTGCCATCCGTTCTGCGATGCGTGCCCACAAATCCGAAGGGGGCGTCGCCCGCTCTGTCGCTGCTTGTTGCAGCCAAAGGGTCAAGCGCTCATGCTGCCGCCACAAGTGGGCACATGCGGGACAACGAGCGACATGCCGCCGAACCCACCAAGCAATCGGTGGCAGCGCGATGCCCTCGGCAACTTCAGGCAAAAACCGATGCATCCATCGGCAAACCCAACGCATCGTCCGTTCACCCACTCCCAAAGGATAGGGCGCTTCCCGCCTCGGTTCCCTCAGGCAAGGGGGCTGAGCGTGTTCGGAAATTGAGCCCGATGGGAGGGCGAACCTCCCAGTGAGCCTCATTCCCCCGAACTGCCCAACTGCCTCTCTGCCGACCTGACCATCTCACGACCTGCCACTCATTTCAACTCGGCGGGAGCCTCGCCCTCCCTTTCCGAACACCCTCAGGGGGGCTTGACACGCCTCCCCCTGTGCGCTAAAATGGCAGCGACTGCCGATAAGGCAGCAAATTCAACGCAAGGAGGTTGATGGTCATGATGCGGCGAACTAAGCGCCAAAGGTGGTCTTTCGTCGGTAATGCTTGGGTGGGTCATGGTCACGGCTTCACCCTCATTGAACTTTTGGTCGTGATTGCGATCATCGCCATCCTGGCGGCGATTCTGTTCCCCGTGTTCTCTCGCGCCCGCGAAAAGGCTCGGCAAAGTTCCTGCCTTAGCAATGTCCGCCAAATCGGTCTGGCAATCGCCCAATACACTCAGGATTACGACGAACGCTTTCCCTTGGCTGGCTACCGCCTTGATCCGGCTGATCCGACGACTTGGCGTCCCCTGCATCAAATCATGCTACCGCCTTACATCCGCAACAACCAAATTTTTGTTTGCCCATCGGCTGCCCAATGGGGCATTTGGGGTTACGGCTACTACGGCGCACTGGCAAATCGGAGTTTGGCGGAAGTCGGTTCTCCCGCTGGGACAGTGATGTGGGGCGATAAAGCGCAAGTCGGTGACGCCAATGGAATCTCCAGCAGCACAGGCAACCCCCTTGACCCTGCCTCTTGGCGGGAAGTAGGTCACGGGCATTGGCACATGGCATACGGGCGCGCTTTCACCAGTAACGGTCAGGGTTCAAGTGAATGGTGTTGGACGACTTATGGCTATCGCCGTCCTGCCCCTCGTCACTTTGACGCCCCAAACATTGCCTTCGTGGATGGTCACGCTAAGTTGATGGAGATTAGGCGCCTCATCGGTCCGCTGGTGAACACCAGTTGCGGAAACCCCTACACGGCTGAGGGCTACGCTTACGGCGACCCGCAAAACATGTGGGATAACCTTTGACGGGTTAGTCATTGCCTTGCCCTCATTGCGCCTGTGGGGATGGCACGACGAAAGTGCCTGCCATCAAGTCGTGCCATCCCTGCTTGTAGGGGTCAAAAATCGCCCACACAACCCCTAAACCGCAAACGCACAATGAAAGGACAAAGCCGATTTCACGAACCAAAGCGCGCCAAAATCCGCAAGGTCGTCCTTCCCTCGTCACCACTTGCAACCCCAGCAAGGCTTTGCCCAAAGTGCGCCCTGCGACGGCGTGAAGGGTGAAGCGGTAAATCCAAAAGCCCGCTACCGCCAAGGTTTGCAATAGTTGTCGCTGCTCCACTTCCGTCCAGACCCACCAAGTCGGACGGTTGGTCAGCGACGCTGCGGCAAAGGTGTAACCGAGGGTCATCACCCAACTAACGGCGCACCAAATCAGGATGTCCAGCAAAAAAGCGATGCCCCGTAACCACACGGGGGCGATAGGCATTGGCAACGATGGGGCGGCGGAACGGTTCGGGCGGGGCTGAGGCGAAAGTTTGCGCGCCCGTGACGGAGCAGGGGAGTGGGATGGGGACGATGGGGAGCGGGCGAGAGAGGGAGAGCGAGATGGTGAGAGGCTCGCTTCCAAGGCTTGCTTCATTTGGGCTGCTGAGGGGAACCGTTCGTCGGGCGCAACCCGCATCGCCCTCAAAATCACCCGTTCCACATCGGGCGGGATGGACGGGTTGAGATTGCGAGGCGGGATGAGTTTGTCGGTGCGACCCGTGATGCGCTCAATGGCTTCGGGGGGCACTCGCCCCGTGACGGCGAAATAGAGCGTGGCGCCCAACGCATAGATGTCCGACCGCTGATCCGTCGGCGCCGTGCCGTATTGCTCTGGCGGTGAATAGCCGGGCGTGACGGCACGAGCGCCCGCTTGCGTTCGGTTGCCCGCCCGCAAGACTTTGGCGATGCCGAAGTCCACCAAATAAGCCCGCCCATCAGGGCTGAGTTTGATGTTGGCGGGTTTGATGTCCCGATGGATGATGGGCGGGTTTTGCGAATGCAGGTATTGCACGGCGTCCAAAACTTGCAAAAGCCATCGGACAGCCTCCTGCGGCGGCAGCGGACCGCGCTTCTCCACGACTTCCTCCAAGTCTTCGCCAGCGATGTAGTCCATGACGAGGTATTGCCGTCCATCAGCGACGAAGAAATCCTGCACGCGGGGCAAATGGGGATGGCGCAAGGTCGCCAAGACGCGGGCTTCCAATTCAAACTGCTGCTGGCTTTCGGGCGACATATCCAAGTTCTCCTTGACCGCCACCTTTGAGCCTAACCGCAAATCCGTCGCCAAATAAACCGCTCCCATCCCCCCGCAACCTAAAACCCGCTCCAAACGATAACGCCCATGCAAAATCGTTCCCCGCCCCCGCAGGCGCCGAAGGGGCGTCCCGCAGCGGAGGCAAAAGCGTGCCGTATCCTTGTTGTCCGCACTGCATTCAGGGCACATTTGCATGGCAGTCACCGAAGTTTGGGCTTCCATCGCTTTCCATTACCGCTCTACGATGACTTGCTGCCCCCGATCAAAGGTCACCCGATAACGGTCAAGAACCCGCCGTCCCAAAAGAAACTCGTCGCCTAAAGTGAGGAAGCGAACCCGCAAGGGTTCGTCAATGCCAACGATGGTCAGTTGACCAAGATAGGTCGCAACCTGATACTCTTGTCCGTCCGCCGTTCGCACGGTTGTCTGCATATCTTCAATGCCCAAAAGGTCGGCATAAGTGCTGGGCACGGTAAACCCGCCCTCAAAGCCTGTGTCAGCGTAAGCCAAATCCTGTCGGGCAAGATGGCGCACTGACCATGCAACCTCCAGATAGGGGTAATTGGTGCTGACGACCCGCTGTGGGAGGTGGCGGATGATGTCGGCGTAAATCGTCCCGACCCGCAGCAAGACGAAGTTGCCTTGCCCAAAAACCTTTAAGGCTTCCTCCACCAACGCCACATCATCGTCGCCGACAAGGTAGCGACCGTCCGATGCCAACGCCAAAAACTTGCCCCAATGGTCTGCCTCCAAGTGTTTGGCGTGTTGCTCATAAAGGCGACGAATTTCGTCCGTCGTCGGTCGCCACATTGCCTCTCGCCTCCTTGAGGACGGGTTCAGTCAGGATTTGCGGCTGACGCCACTTTCCGATCCGCCCACCGCCAAAATTATTGCGGGTGATGGACGGATGCGGGTGACGGTGAAGTTGTTCGGTCCGCTGCTGGAACGGTTGCCCTCGGAGAAGCGGCGGATGCCGTTGGAACTGGAAGTGCCCGACGGGGCGACGGTCAATGATGTCGCCGAGATGTTAGGGTTGGGCGATGTCGGTGCCGTCATCCTCATCAACGACCAAGAGGGGCATCGGGGCAAACGATTGAGTGATGGCGATGTCGTCAGTTTCTTCCCACCTTTGGCAGGCGGTGTCTGACAGCGGCTTGCCGATCAACAACCTTCACGCTGATTTGCCCCAAGCCCATCGTCGCCAACTTGCCGATGTGCACCCACTCCATCAACCGCAGCAAAGGCAGGAAGGGGCGCAAATCATCGCCCTCAAAGGTTGCCCAACCGACGATGCCGCCGATTTTCAGCCGCTCCTTCTGTCGGCGAGAGAAGCGAGTTAAGTCCAGCCAAGTTTGCTCGTCGGCGACGGTGACGACTTTTTCCGCTTCCCGCAGCAACTTTTTGCCGTCCCAAGGTGGCTCCGTTCGCTCGTAAGCCCAAAAGAGGGCTCGCCCCCGTTCGTTGGCGGCTTTGATGAGGGCGGGGAAGGTCAAAGGGTTTTGCAACTTTTTGTCAATGTCTATGCGCACGGGCGTGAGGAAGTGGACGATCAGTCGCCGCACCCGTCGGGGCGAAGACGCTGCCATCACTTCCTGCGCTGCCACCTTTGGAAAGTCCATCCTCACCAACCCCTCCGAAGCGTCGTAAACGAGTTGCTCTTTGCCATCCTTCTCTTCGGCAATGACCCGACGCAAGGTGGCGTGAACTTTCTCCCCCTTGCCCAATCCCTGCCCCAACATGCGTTGGGTGGCGACGACGAGGTAAGGCAGGAAAGTGGCGGCATCGTGCCAAAGGACAACCCGAAAAACGAACGAGTCACCTTGTCGGAAGTTGAGGGGCGCATCCGATGGCGGCGGCACTTCCAAAGCGAAAGGGCGAGGCATTTCCCGCAACCGTGCCGCAAAGGGATGGTCGGGAGAGGCGAAAGGCTCAAAGAAGCGGGGATAGGGGCATTGGAAGCGCAAAAGGCAGGGTGGGCATTCGGGCAAGTGCGTCACGCACACCATCTTGCGGAAGGTCGCCATCAGCGCCCCCCGCAGGGTAGAACCGAGGAAGCGGGGCAATTGTCCCCCTTGCGTCACCGTCGCTTCCATCCGCAAGCGGACAAATTCCAACATCGCCCTTCACCCCTTCCCTTCGCCCAAGTTTGCCCGACGGGAAGGAAAGCGTCAAGGCGAAAGACAAGCCGATAGGTGTCCGCCTTGTCCTAAACTTTGCGGTGGCGACAGACCAATCAACGCAAGGAGGTGGCAGGATGGTCGCTTTGCCCTTTCGCCAAATTCACTTGGACTTCCACACTTCGCCATTGATTCCCGATGTCGCCGCCGAGTTTGACCCCGACGAGTTCGCCCGCACCCTCAAAGACGCCTTCGTCAACTCCGTCACCGTCTTCGCTAAATGCCATCACGGCATGAGTTACTACGACACGAAGGTCGGCATCAAGCATCCCGCCCTCAAGCGCGATTTGTTGGGCGAGATGATCGCTGCCTGCCATCGCTATGGCATCCGAACGCCCGTTTACATCAGCGTCGTCTGGGATAACTGGGCTGCCGAACACCATCCCGAATGGCGACAAGTCAATCGGGAGGGCAAATTCGTCGGCGCCGAACCTTTTCAAGCGGGTTGGCGCTGGCTTTGCCTGAACACGGGTTACGCCGACTATGTGGCGGCGCAAACTGAAGAAGTCGTCCGCAACTACGAAGTGGACGGCGTGTTTTTTGACATCGTGATGCAGTGGGAATGCTACTGCGAGAAATGCCGACGGGACATGCTGGCGCAAGGGCTTGACCCCGAAAACGCCGAGCACGCCCGCCAGTTTGCCCGCCAAGTTTGTCAGCGCTTCATGGGGCGGGTCAACGAAATCGTCCATCGCCATCGCCCCAACGCCACCGTCTATCACAACAGCCGCCTGCGCATCGGCACCAGCCGCGAAGCGCACCTTTACACCCATCAGGAAATTGAGTCGCTACCGACGGGCGGTTGGGGCTACCTGCATTTCCCGTTCTTCGCCCGCTATGTGCGGACGGTTTGGCGGGAGTTTCTGGGCATGACGGCGCGCTTCCACCGCAGTTGGGCGGACTTCGGCACCCTCAAAACCGAAGCCGCCCTCGCTTACGAGTGCTTTCACGCTTTGGCGTTGGGTGGCAAATGCTCCATCGGCGACCAACTTCACCCACGCGGTAAGTTGGACAAAACCGTTTACGAACGCATCGGCGCTGTCTATCGGCGCATCGCCGAGTTGGAAGAGTGGTGCGAAGGGGCGGAAGGCGTCGCCGAAATCGCCATCTTGACCAACGCCGACGCCGAAGACGGACGGATGACAGAAAGCGATGAGGGCGCCACGCGGATGCTGATGGAGACGCATTGGCAGTTTGATGTCATAGACCGCTTTGGCGATTTCAACCGCTACCAAGCCCTCATCGTGCCCGACCGATTTTCGCCCGACCCACAAACGCTGCGCAAATTGCGGGCATTTTTGCAACGGGGCGGCAAAGTTTTGCTGAGCGCCCGCGCCTTCGTGGACGCCCAAGGCAAATTCGCCCTCGCCGATTTGGCAGGCTTTGACCTGAAAGGCGAATCAGGCTGGGATTGCGAGTATCTGCTTGTCGGCAAAGCGATTTCCGACGGCGTGCCCGAGATGCCCCATGTCGTCAATGCCCCCAGCATGATTGTGGAAGCGAAGAATGCGAAAACACTGGCGACCGTCGGCGAACCTTACTTCAACCGCACTTGGCGTCATTTCACCTCGCACCGCCATTCGCCGATGGCGAAAGCGACCCGCCGACCTGCGATTGTCCAAAGTGCGAACGGGCAAATCGTTTACTTTGCTCACCCGCTCTTCCGCCTTTACGCTCAGCATGGCTACCTTGTTTATCGCCAACTTGTCGTCAATGCGCTGCGGATGCTTATGCCTGAGCGACTGATGGAGACGGATGCGCCCAGTTTCGCCCATGTGACGCTGACGAGGCAAAACGGGCGCAACCGCAAGGGGCGAGTGATGGCGCATTTGCTCAGTTACATTCCCATCCGCCGAACCCGCACCATTGACATCGTGGAAGAACCCGTCGTTTTGCGGCAAGTGACCTTGCAAGTGCGGACGGGCAAAAAGCCCCAGCAAGTTTACTTGGCGCCGCAGCGAACCGAATTGCCCTTTGAGTTCGCCGATGGCGTCGTTCGCTTCATCGTCCCCGAAGTCAACGGCTATCAAGTCGTCGTCATGGAGTTGTGAGACAGCCACTCAAAGGAGGCGACAACGATGTTACGGGTCGGTGTGGTCGGTGTCGGCGATGTCGCCCGAAAAAGTTACTTGCCAGGGTTGCACGCTCCCGAAGAAGGCGTCGTGTTGCAAGCCGTCTGCGACCTCGTGCGGGAGCGGGCGGAAATCGGACGGCAGTTTGGCGCTCAAGCCGTTTACACCGATGTCGCCGAGATGCTGGCGCGCGAGGAGTTGGACTTGGTGTTAGTGCTAACGCCCTTGCTGACCCATGCGCCCATCGTTCGGCAAGTGTTGCAAGCAGGCGTCCATTGCTACTCCGAAAAGCCGTTGACTTTGAGCCGACGGGAAGCGGACGAGTTAGCGGAATTGGCAGAACGCAACGGGGTTTTGTTGCTTTGCGCCCCTGTTTTGCCGCTTTATCCGTCGGTGCAATTTCTGCGCGACCTGATAAGGCAAGGCGCTATCGGCAAGGTCACTTTCGCCCGCGCCCACAGCAGTCACGGCGGACCTGACCGAGGCACTTTCGCCACTGACACGGGCAACTATTTGCGGGCGGAGACGGCAGGAAGTTGGGCGCCCCTTTATGACATGGGCGTTTACGCCCTGACTTTGCTGACTTTCGTTTTGGGTTCGGTGCGTCGGGTCTTCGCCTTCGCTGACATCGCCATCGCCGAACGGCGTATTGAGAAGGTGACGGAGCCTGGTTTCGTGCCCTATACCCTGCGCGTGACAACTCGCGACAACGGTGTGGTGCTTTTGGATTTTGGGGACGGCTGTTTTGCCTGCGTGGACGCCAGTTACTGCTTGCCCTATCGGCGTTCACCGACTTACGAGTTTTTCGGCAGTCACGGTGCGCTGGCGACCGACCTTTGGCAAGATGAGTTTTGGCTCATCAGCGAAGTCGCCGACTTTCAACATCCCGAAGGATGGCATCAGGTGACGGTGCCTGCGGAGCGGCGGTGGGCGCAACGCCCTAAATGGGAGCGGTTGATCGCCGACCACCTGCGCCATTGCTTGGCGACGGGGGAACGGTCGCCCATTCATGTCCGCTGTGCCCGTCATGTCGTGGAAGTGATGGAGAAGGCGTTGCTGGCTGTGGAGACGGGACGGGTTCAGGAAGTGGAAAGTCGCCTTGACAGTTGAAGAGTGTCATTGGGCAACGGCGACGCTATAATGCCGAAGCGGGAGCCGCGCTAAGCGGGGAGATCGCCGTGCCCTGAACCCGCAATCGGCGATAGCGGGGCTGAATTCCCTGCCCGCGGGCTCGCCTTGTGGGGACGGGCTGACGCACGGGGCGATGAAGGCTGGGTCCTGCGCGGCGGCACAGGGTGAACCCCGCCAGGCCCGGAAGGGAGCAACGGTAAGCCCTCCCTGCCGCGCGCCGCAGGGTTGCCTGGCTGGAGCCACCAGCGTCGGTAACGCCCGGAAGGCGGGTTCAACGGTGGGGTGCGCGGCTCCCTTCCTTTTTCCCGCTCACCTCTGGCGTTCTGCGTCCATCTCGCCGATGTCCTTTGGAACCGATGGGCGGAAGGGAAAACCGAAGGGACGGACACCTTCACCCTTTCCCTCTGGCGAGAAATTGCTCAGGATGCCCCCCATTTCGTCGCCGAAGCCTTGAAAGGCTTTCAAGAGATTGAAGGGTCGTTGGGCGCGTAGCGGGAAGCAAGAGGGCAAGACTTTACGCCCCTACACTTTGAGGGCATTGATAGGTTCTATCCGCACAACGCCCCAACCGCTTTCCGCCACCTGCTTTTTCAATCCTTCAGCAAGATGGCGTTCCAGTTCCGCCTCTAACACGATGCTTGTGTCGTGATACTCCAAGCGACGGACAGTGCCGTGCCGATAGGCAAAAGCGACGATTTCCTGGGCTTGAAGCGTCAATTGGGCATATAGCCGCACCAAGCGTTGGCGGGCGTATTCGGCATAAATGCGCCCCTTCAGTTCGTCCAACCCTTCCCCCGTCAAGGCGGACACTAAAAGGGCATCGGGATAACGCCGTTGGAACCGCTGGCGATCCCAATCGGGAGGCAATTGGTCAGACTTGTTGAGCACCAAAATTGTCGGCTTACCGCTCGCCCCAATTTCCTGCAGCGTCCGTTCCACGACGGCAATCCGCTCGTCCAAGGCAGGATGAGAAGCGTCGGCGACATGGAGCAGCAAATCTGCCGTCCGCACTTCTTCCAAAGTCGCATGGAAAGAAGCGATCAAATGGGGCGGCAGGTTGCGGATGAACCCGATGGTGTCCGTCAGCAAAACTTTGTGCCCATCGGGCAAAACGAGCACTCGCGTCGTCGCATCCAGAGTGGCGAACAAACGGTCTTCCACAAAGACTTGCGCTTTCGTCAAAGCATTCATCAGCGTGGACTTGCCGACATTGGTGTAGCCGACGAGGGCGACGGTGAACAGGTTGCGCTCCTTGCGGGTTTGGACGCGGGCGCTGGTTTGCCGCTGAATTTCCTGCAGTTGTCGTTGCAAATCGGCGATGCGTTTTCGGGCACGGCGTTGGTCCACTTCCAATTGCGTCTCGCCAGGACCGCGCGTGCCGATGCCACCGCCCAAGCGGGAAAGGTGTTGCCACATTCGGCGCAAGCGAGGGAGTTGGTATTGCAGTTGCGCCAACTCCACCTGCAACATGGCTTGCTTGGTGCGGGCGCGCTTGGCGAAGATGTCCAAGATCAACTCCGTTCGGTCTACGACCCGAACGCCCAAAAGGTTTTCCAAGTTGCGGGCTTGAGCGGGAGAAAGTTCGTGGTCTATGATCACCAAGTCGGCTTGCCGTTCGGCACACAGGCGGGCTAACTCTTCCGCTTTGCCCCGACCGATGAAGTAAGTGGGGTCAACTTCCCGACGAACCTGAGTGACGACACCGACGATTTCCGAGCCAGCGGTGTCTGCCAACGCCGCCAGTTCGGAAAGGCTCTCTTGCAAATCATCCGTCCCGTTCAACGCCACCCCCACCAAAATCGCCCGCTCTTTTTGTCGGATGTTCGCTGTGGGGCGTGGGATCAACGGCGTCGCTCACCCCCTGTCAGGCTGCCAACAAGGTTGGCAGGCGACTTTCATTTTAGCACTCCCTATCATCGGGGCGATTTGGGGGCAGATTGAGGCGCTTCAAATTCGGCGACTTGCCGATAACCCTTCGGGACGGTGTAACGGAAAGCGGTTTTCGGCAGTTTGGGGTTCAAGGTGACCTCTTGGAAAGTCTCGTCAACGGTCACCGTCATCGTCCCGCCACCAGGATGGGCGCGTTTGATGATGCGTTGGGTGCGCCAAGGGCGACCGTCGGCATCCAACCAAAGGGTTTGCTGGGCGCCCCCTTTGAGGGTCAAGGTGACTTTCGTGACTTGGCGTCCCCGCAACTTTTCCGTCCCAGCGACTTTGGCACTTTCCACCTTCTCCCGCCAACTTTCCTTCAGGAAACAACTCAACGGGTCAACGACAGGCGAGGAAGGGCGATCGCCCCGCACGATTTGCTGGAGGGATTTGGGCGCCGTCGCTTTTTTGACTTGTTGAAGGGCATCCACCTGCGTAAACAGGTTGCGACCGTCGCAGAGAATCAGAAGCCCTTTGCTGCCATTTTCCGTCCATCGCACCCGCAGCAAATTGGGGCGCTGAAAGATGGCTTCGTGTTGCACTGTCTGTTTCGCTCTCGCATCCCCCATTTGTTGCTCCACGACGATGGAGGAGCGCAACCGCAATGCGTCGGCAGCGGCGAAACCTTTCGCCATCTTGTCCAGCAACGCAGCGGCATCTTGTTGGCAATGCCCCACCGCCCCCCAATGGCTAATCAACCCGAACGCCAAGAGCCACGCCCATCGTTGTCGCATCGTTGGTCTCTCCTATCGCGCAAGGTTAGCGACACCCCAATTGTGTCAGCGCCCGCCCTTTTCCGCCACCCGACAGGCTGTGCTACAAATTAGCCCAGCCCATTTCACCACCTGAAGGAGGCAGTGAAGGATGGCAACTTGGAAACCGATGCGGACGGTCTTGCCCAACGGCTGCGTGCTCATCGCCCAATCTTTGCCCCACCTTCCCCTTGTCACCGTTCACGGCTTCATCAAAGGCGGGGCACTTTGGGATTTGCCCAACAAGCCCGGCGGCGCCCAGTTGATGGCGCAAGTGATGCGACGGGGCACCGACCGCCACACCGCTCAGGAAATTGATGACTTGCTGGAACGGCGCGGGGCGGAACTGTCGCTGAGTGTCCATCACGAAGGGATGACCATCCAACTGTCTTGCTTGCCCCACGATTTCGCCGACTGCACTGCCTTGATGGCGGAGGTGCTGCAGCGCCCGACTTTCCCTGACGAGGAAGTGGCAAAGCAACGGCAGCGGATGCTCAATGCCCTGCGGGATGCCTTGACACGACCAGAGGAAGTGTCGCGCCGCCTGTTCCTTCATCTCGCCTATCCGCCCGATCATCCCTTCCATCTTCCTCCCGAAGGAACGCCCGAAAGCGTGGAAGGATTGACCCGTGACGACTTGTTGGCAATTTATCGGCGACTTTCGCCTCGCCAAGCCATTTTTGCCGTCGTCGGCAACTTGCCTGAAACGATGTTGATTGACTGCCTCGCCAACGCTTTGACCGATTGGCAAAATGCCGACGAACCACTGGAAGTGGATTTTCCTCCTGCGCCCTTGCCGCCGACGACCATCCGAGAGCGTCAATCGCTCCCCGACCGAACGCAATGTTGGGTGACGATGGGGCACAAAGGGTTGCGCCGCACCGACGAGCGTTTTTATGCCGCCAATATCCTCGCCACTATCTTGGGGGCAGGTTGGGGACGGTTGTTCACCCAAATCCGCGACAACCAAGGGCTTGCCTACGCCGTCGGCGCTTCCCTTCAAGCAGGTTTGGGCGAAGGACCGTTCGTCGTGCGGATGGGCATTAACCCCAACGATGTAGAACGCGCCATTGACAGCGCCCTCGCCGAACTGACGAAAATCCGCCGAGAGCCTCCGACGCCAGACGAGGTAGCGGACGCCAAAAATTACCTGCTGGGTCGGTTAGTGCTGAGCATGGAAAACAGCGGGGGCATCGCCGCTTTGCTGGTCACTTGCGAACTGTTCGGGTTGGGCTTGGATTATCCGCAACAGGCGAAAAACTTCTACGAGCCCATCACGCCCGAACAAGTTCTGGAAGTCGCCCAAAGCGTTTTGCATCCTGACCGCATGGCAATCGCCATCGCCGGACCGTGACGGCTACTGCAATCCGACGCCTTGACAGTCGTCTTGAATAGACCACTCGCAAACATTGGTCGTCCCGTATTTGCGCCATTTGGCGTGCCCGTCGCCAAAGATGGCGTTGAAGCCCTCTATGTGGCGATTGGCGGCTTTGGATGCCGTGCAATCAGGCCATCGGTCGGTGCGAATCTCTTCGGTCAAGCCCCGAATAGAGTTGCCGGGGAAGCCAGTCCCTGCTTGGCGTGTCCAAGCGTCCACGATGTGGATAGAACCAGCGGGGTCGGCGACTTCAGCTTCGTGCACCCCGATGGTCGTGCCCGTGCGGACGAAGCCACTTTTGTTGCCGTCGTAAAAGCCCGGCGTTCGCCAAGCCGTGGCTATATTGCGGATGACATTGCGCCCGTAGGAAAGGGCATGGACGACACAACCCAGCGAGTAGGTCGTCCCGTCTCCACACATCCCGCCAAATAAGTTCGGGTCGTCCACTGTCACGCCGACATAAGGTGTCGGGCAAGTCGCCGCACCATAGCGGCTGGTGTAACTGATGGTTGTCGGTGACCGTTCCCCTGACGGACAGACAAACAACTGGTCGTTTTTGACATAGGGGTAAATCATCGTCGGCCACGAGTAGTTAGGACCTGTCGGCGGCAATTGGGCGGGGACGAAGTTGCCGTCGTAGTCTTGCGTATACATGGAGACAGCAGTGCCGATTTGACGGCAATTGCTCAAGCAAGTGACCTGGCGGGCTTTCTCCCGTGCCCGACTGAAAACGGGAAACAGGATCGCCGCCAGGATGGCGATGATCGCGATCACCACGAGCAACTCAATGAGGGTGAAGCCACGATACCACTGAAGGGCATGTCGCTTGCTGCCGTGCATCGTCATAGCCATCCCTCCTGTCAGAAAGTTTGCGATTTTCAAGGCTGCTTTGCCCATCCCTCGGCTGTCGCCACTAACATTTTAACCTCGGACGATTAAAGGCGCAATAAGGTCGGCTCAAGGGCAGTTTAAGGACTTGCCGTGTTACCCTCGGAGGGCGACAGGCTTAAAATTCGCTGTTGCCGCTCGTCGCCGCAAATCGGTCTCAACGGTGGAGTGAGGGCAATCCATGCGATGGCAAAAATGCCAAGATGCCGTCCGGCAGTGGCACTTAGACGGTTGGCTGTTGACAGATTTTCGCCGTGTCAACCCGATCGCCGCCGAACTTGTGCACCTACCCCACACGGCGACCCGCCGTTGGTTTTGCCTCATCCCTGCCGAGGGCGAACCCCGTTGGCTCGTCCCTCGCTTGGAGCGCTCGTTGTTTGCCGAAGTGCCCGGCACCGTCACCGATTACGGTTCTCGCCAAGAGTTACTGGACGGGTTGCGCGAGTTGTTGCAAGGCGTTCAACGCCTCGCCGTTGACTATTCGCCCAAGGGCGAATTGCCGACCGTCTCTTTTTTGGATGCGGGCACTTTTGAGTTGCTCCAAAGTTTTGGCGTGGAACTCGTCTCGTCGGCGGATTTAGTCCATTGGGTTTTAGGGCGAGTGGACGAGAAGGGCTTGGCGCTCCATCGGCAAGCCGCCCAAAAATTGCTGCGGTTGAAAGATGAAGCCTTCACCTTCATCGTGGACGCGTTGATGGCAGGGCGAACGGTGACGGAATGGGATGTCCAGCAGTTTTTGCTGCAGCGTTTCCAGCAAGAAGGGTTGACAACTTCTCATCCGCCCATTGTCGCCTGCATGGGCAACAGCGCCAACCCGCATTACTTTCCGACCGCCGAAAAAGCGGCACCCATCGGTTGGGGCGATTTCGTCTTGCTGGATTTGTTCGCCAAAATTGCCGACGACCCCGACGCCGTTTACGCCGACATCACTTGGTGCGCTTACACGGGCAGCACCGTCCCGCCCCGTTTTGAGGCGCCCTTCGCCGCCGTGCGGGAAGCCCGCAATGCTGCCCTTCAGTTTTTGGCGGAAAGGATAGAAAAGGGCGAACCCGTGCATGGCTTTGAAGTAGATGCCGTCGCCCGCAAGGTCATCGCCCAACACGGCTTTGCCGACCGCTTCATCCACCGATTGGGGCATTCGTTGGGGCGCGAGGTGCACGGCTGGGGTATCAACTTGGACGGTTACGAAACCCACGACCATCGCCAGTTAGTGCCCGGCACGCTGGTAACCATTGAACCGGGCATTTACGGACCCGAAATCGGCGTCCGCAGCGAAATCAATGTCGTCGTGCAAGATGGCAAAATTGAGGTGACGACTTTGCCCTTGCAGGAACGCATCTTGCCGTTGATTTGATGAGGGGGGATGGGCGATTTTTCCGATCAAGGACGACATCCCGTCGCAACGGTTTCCGTTCGTCACTTACGGCATCATCGCCATCAATGCCGTCACTTTTTTGTTTGAGGTGGCGCTGGGTCACCGTCTGGACGAATTCATCCGCCTCGTCGCCGTCGTGCCCGTAGAATACACGGCGTTTTGGCGGGGCGAACCCGTCCCGACGCTCAAATTGCTCGTCGCTCCCTTTGTCACGATGTTTTTGCACGGCGGTTGGGCACACCTTTTGGGCAACATGTGGTTTCTCTTTCTGTTCGGCGACAATGTGGAGGATGCGATGGGGCATGGGCGCTATTTCGTCTTTTACATCGTCTGCGGTCTTGTCGCCACCGTTGCCCACATCATCACCAACCCCCATTCGCCCATCCCTGTCGTCGGCGCCAGCGGCGCCATTTCGGGTGTCGTCGGGGCTTACCTCGTGATGTTTCCGACGGCTCGCATCCTAACCCTCGTGCCCATCCTGTTCTTTTTTGACATCGTGCTTTTGCCTGCCCTTGTGTTCATCGGGCTGTGGTTTTTGTTCCAGTTGTCGTCGGGGCTGTTTTCGCTCTTGGTGCCCAACATCGGGGGTGTTGCTTGGTGGGCGCACATCGGTGGCTTCGTGGCGGGTGTTTTCCTTGCCCCGCTGTTGAGGGAACGCCGTCGCTATCGCCTTCGGGTTCGCATCTACCGCTATCCCCGCAGTTGGGGCGGCTATTTTTAGGGCTTGGCTGATGAAACAATTCGGCAAGCAAGGGGGACGGAAGGGATGGATTGGTTCTTCCAACTTTTCTGGCTGCTTCTGGCGATTTCTGCCGTCACACCTTGGCTGCAACAAAAGATGCTGGAAGAGATGCGCTTTCGGGTGATGCAGCGGTTGGAGAAGCGCCGTCGCTCGCGGGTCATCGCCCTCATCCATCGGCAAGAGACAGTCAGTTGGCTGGGTTTTCCCTTGATGCGCTTCATCAACATTGACGATTCCGAGGAAGTCCTGCGCGCCATCCGCCTAACGCCTCCTGACATGCCCATTGACTTCATCATCCACACGCCGGGCGGATTGGTTTTAGCCGCCGAACAAATCGCCCGCGCCCTTCACAAGCATCCCGGCAAAGTCACTGTCTTCATCCCGCACTACGCCATGTCAGGCGGGACGATGATTGCGTTGGCAGCCGATGAAATCGTCATGGACGAAAACGCCGTGTTGGGACCGCTGGACCCGCAAATCGGCAATTGTCCCGCCGCTTCGGTGCTGCGGGTGTTGGAGCGAAAGGACATCAATCAGGTGGATGACCAAACCCTCATCATGGCGGACATCGCCGAGAAAGCCATCCAGCAAGTCCGCCGCACCGTCATGGAATTGCTCAGCGACAAGATGCCATCCGCCCAAGCCGAAAGTGTCGCTGTCGCCTTAACGGAAGGGCGTTGGACGCACGATTACCCCATCACGGTGGACGAAGCGAAAGCGTTGGGTCTGCCCGTGCGGACGGAAATGCCCGAGGAAGTTTACGAGTTGATGGCGCTTTACCCCCAGCCGATCCAACGCCGCCCCTCCGTCCAATACATCCCCTTGCCCTACCGCGCCGAACAACCACCGCCGCTGCCACCAAAACGATGATGCCTTTAGAAAGCGGTTCACGGAGGTATTTGGCGGTTGAGACGCTCCAAATCGTCGGGCGTGTCCACACCGACACTGCGGTAGGGCGTGAGGACGACTTTGATGCGGACGCCGTGCTCTAATGCCCGCAGTTGTTCCAACCCTTCCGCTCGCTCCAATGCGGTCGGCGCCCATTGGGCAAATTGCAGCAAAAACTCCCGTCGGTAAGCGTAAAGCCCGATGTGCCGCAAGGGGCGAACGACGGCATCATCGGGGATAGCAAACGACGGCGTTTCTGCCATCGTGCCTTTGGGGCGAAAGAAGGGTAGGGGAGAGCGGGAAAAGTAAAGGGCGAACCCATCTCGGTCGGTGACCACCTTGACGACATTCGGGTTGCGATATTCGCCTTCGTCGGCGATGGGTGTCGCCAGCGTCGTCATCTTCAAAGTCGGGTCGGCGAAAAAGGGTTGGACGGCAGCGTCAATGGCTTCGGGCGCAATCAACGGTTCATCGCCTTGAATGTTGACGACGACATCGGCGTCCAGTCGTTCCGCCACTTCGGCGATGCGGTCGGTGCCCGAAGGGTGATGGGGCGAAGTCATCACGCATTCGCCCCCAAAACTTTCCACGACTGCTTTCACCCGCTCATCATCCGTCGCCACCAGCACTTCGGAAAGGGATTTCGCTCGCTTGGCTCGCTCATAGACATGCTGAACGATGGGCTTGCCCCAAAGCGAAGCCAGCACCTTGCCGGGAAAACGCACCGACGCATAACGGGCAGGGATGATGCCGACAACTTTACGGACGGATTGAACACCTTCCCCTTTGCGGATGCGGCGCATTAGTTCGGTCGTGGAACGCCCTTCCACTTTCGGCAGGATGACGATTTGTCCGCCATAGGAACGCACCAAAGGGGCTTCGGGCAAATCGTCTTCCGTGTAATCGCCCCCCTTGACATGGACATCGGGCTTGAGCGTTTGCAAGAGGGCATGGGGCGTCAACTCGTCAAAGATGACGACGAAATCCACGAAGGAAAGGCTCGCCAGCAGCAACGCCCGATCTTCCTGCGGCACCAAAGGGCGCTCGCTGCCTTTCAACGCCCGCACCGACGCATCGGAATTCAGCCCGACGATGAGGACATCCCCAAGGCTTTTCGCCTGCGCCAAGTAAGTCACATGCCCTGCGTGGAGCAAATCAAAGCAGCCATTGGTGAACACGATGCGCTTGCCCTGTCGTCGCAAATCGGCGACGAGGGAAGAAAGTTCTGCCAGCGCCTTGATTTTCGCCCGAAGGGTTTCCAACATCTCGCCCTCACCTGCCGATGGCTTGAGACGACCCAAAGACAGCGGACAGGTTTTTGGGTGCTGTTGCCTGATGCCCTCGCTCCTTCAAAAGTGGTCGGGGAGAATTGTAAAGCCACGCCCTTTTGATGGGCAAACCGCAACCGAGGCGCGGAGTGGGAATCGGGACGCCCGTAAGCGCTTGCCCACTTCGTTCATTGCGTTGCTCCCGACGAACTTACCTGTTGGCTTGTCGGTTGCCCCGAAGTGAGGGGCGCAGGTTGCGCCAACCGCTGGCGATATTGCAGGTAAAGGCGGGTGTGGCGGCTCTCTAAGGGCACGGCTTTGCCCGCAATGAACAGGTAGTGCAAATTGGTCGTGACTTCCAACGGGTCACCATCGGTGACGATCAAGTTCGCCACTTTGCCTGCTTCCAAACTCCCCAATTGGTCGGCGACACCCAAAATTTCGGCGGCGTTAATTGTCACGGCTTTCAAGGCTTCCTCGTGGGGCAACCCGAAGGCGCAAGCGACGCCGACTTGATAGGGCAAATCCCGCGCCGTCGCCGCACTCGCCGACTGGAAAGCAATTTTCACGCCCGCCCGATGCAACACCGCTGGGTTCGCCCAAGGCGCATCGTAAGGGTCGTAATCGCTGGCAGGCAAAGTCCAAAGCGGTCCGACGATGACGGGCACTTTCTTTTGCGCCAGCAAGTCAACGACTTTCCACGCATCTCGCCCGCCTGCGATGACCGCCTTCAAGCCAAATTCGTCCGCCAGTTGCAACGCCGTGCGGATGCCACGGGCGCTGTTGGTGTGGAAGATGACGGGCAATTTGCCCGTTATGTAAGGCAGCATCGCCTCCAAGCGTGGGTCAAAAGGCACTTCAGCGCCTTTGCTTTTCGCTTCGGCGTAAAGTTTCGCCCGTCGCAGGAAATCCCGAAGCCGCTGCAAGCGGGTGCCGCTCTCTTCCAGCAATTGCTGAAGTTGCTGAGGCTCCATCATCAACCGCACGAAGGAAGGCAACCTGCCCAACCCTTCAGGCACATTGAGGTGCAAGGCGGCAGGGCTTTTGATGCGCATCTCATCGGGTGTCCAACCCGCAAGGTGAATGACGGCGCTTTGACCGCTGATGACACCGCCCGTCGGGCGTGTCAAGGCTGCTGTGATGCCGACAAAGCGCGTGATGGCGAAATGCTCGCTGGCGGGATTGACCGCAATGAGGGCTTGCAAATCGGGTTGAAAATCCCCACTCTCGCTGGTGTCCACCGTCGCCCGAACGGCACTGATTTCTGTCAAGCCCAACACCGAACCTGCGTCAATCAACCCAGGGTAAACCCGCAACCCTTTGGCGTTGATGACGACAGCATCTTTCGGGATGGCGATGTTTTTGCCGATAGCCTTGATGCGGTCGCCTTCTATCAGCACGACGCCGTTTTCTATCGGCGGTTGTGTGATGGGATAGACCGTCGCCCCGACGATGGCGTAGCGACGGGCAGGTGGCGGCGTCGGGATGGCGAGGTGGTCAGTTCGGCAAAGGGACAACTCGCGCCGAACGGTCGCCGTCTTGTCCACGCCGAAAGCGTCGCGGCGCATGAAAAGCACTTCGCCGTCCACCAGCGTCATCACGCACTTGCTGTAAACGCTCAAGGGATGACCGTCCCAGATGCTGATGTCGGCATCTTTGCCGACTTCCAAAGTGCCCGTTCGGTGGGCGATGCCCAATTGCATCGCAGGGTAAAGGGTGACGAGTCGCAGGGCTTCCTCCGTTGTCAAGTCGCCATACTTGATGCACTTCGCCGCTTCCAAATTAAGCCGTCGCATCCGTTCACCGCTGTCAGAGTTGACCGAAGTGATGATGCCTGCCCGCAGGCACATCGCCGCATTGTAAGGGATGGCGTCGTAGGCTTCCACCTTGTATGCCCAATGGTCGGCGAAGACAGAAACGCCCACGCCCGCCGCCGCCAGTTCAGGCGCAATCTTGTAGGCTTCCAACGCATGTTGGAACGCCGCAATCTTGAAGCCGTATTCCTTCGCCAACCGCACCAGCATCAGCATCTCGTCAGCGCGATAAGCGTGGCAGTGAACCCAGATGTTGCCCCGCAAGATGTCCGCCAAAGTTTCCAAGCGCAAATCGCGCCGAGGCGGGATGGCGTGGGGGTTGCGTTGACGCTCCCGTTCGTAATGCTCCCACGCTTTCATGTATCGGCGAGTTTCCTCAAAGGCGCGACGGATGACCGCCTCCACACCCAACCGCGTCGTCGGGAAGCGCACCGTTTCGCCCGTGAAATTCGCCCGCTTCGGGTTTTCGCCCAAAGCGAACTTGATGATGCGGGGTGCATCGGGGATAATCAGTCGCTCCACTGGCTGTCGCCACTTCATCTTGACGACGACGCTTTGCCCGCCGATGGCGTTAGCGCTCCCGTGCAAAATCAGCGCCGCCGTCACGCCTCCTGCCAAAGCGCGGTAGATGGACAAACTTTGCGGCACCAAAACATCGTGAATGCGCACCTCCGCTGTGATGCTGTCCGTGCCTTCATTGGTGGCATCAGTGGCGATATGCGAGTGGGCATCAATAATGCCAGGCATGATGAACTTGCCCGTCGCATCAATGACGGGGATGCCGTCAGGTGGCGTTAAGTCTTTGCCGATGGCAGCGATTTTGCCGTCCCGCACCAAAATGCTCCCGCCTTCTATCACCTGTCCCGTGCCCGTCCAAATCGTCCCGCCTTTGATGAAGCAGTTGCCGTTCGTTTTGATGGCGGGTTGGCGATGCTCGTCCAATTCAACGGGCACTTGCGCCATCGCCAACGCCGACAGGATGAGGGCAACGACGACACACCATCGCCACATCTTCGCTCACCTCCTGAGGCACTCAATCGGGCAAACACTCGCCCCCACTTCCGTCTTCTGGAGGCAACTCAAAGCGAGGGAAACGAGGGCGTTGCTCCGTCGGGGAAGGCGTTGGTGCTGCGGGGCGCGATGGGACGCGCTCGCGCATCGGCTCAAACTTGCGACCGTCAATGAACAGGTAACGCACTTGCGCCTTCTCATCGGTGAACTCGCCCGTCATCACGACCAAATTGGCGACTTTGCCCGCTTCCACCGTGCCCATGTGCGAATCCATGCCGAACAGTTTTGCGGGGTTGACCGTCAATGCCCGCAAGGCAACTTCTTTGGGCAACCCCGCTTGGATGGCGCGGCGCAGGTTTTGCCAAAACTCCGACAAGTTGCGCGTGCCCCGCGTCGTGAAGGCAAACAACACACCCGCTTGGTGCAACTTGGCAGCATTGGCGACTCGTTCTTGCCATTGGCGTTGTCGCTCTTTGAAGATGGCTTCCGTCATTTCGGTTTCTTCTTCCCGCTCCGCCATTGGCGCTTCCTCTTCCGCTTGGGGCTCGGCGAGAAGTTCGGGAGGCGCTTGCGGGCGCTCGGAAGGCTGTCGGCGCGCCGATGGGCGACGGGGTTCAGGACCAAAAGCGAGGCTGACAAGGACAGGAATTTTTCGCTTCGCCAATTCGTCGGCGACTTTCCACGCTTCCCGACCACCGCTGATGATCAACCGAAGCCCAAACTCGTCGGCAAATTTGATCGCCCGTCGGATGTCGTTTTCTGAATCGGCATCAAAGATGACGGGCATCGTCCCATTCAAGACGGGTTGAAGGGCGATCAAACTTTCGTCGGCAGGCGGTCGCTTGCCGCTGCCATTTTCAAAGGCAGTTTGCATCGCCCGCCAATAGTGGGCGTCCAAGAGGGTCTGGCGCAAATGGGCGAAGATGCCCATCAAACTGGACGGGTAACCCCGCACCGTTCGGGGCATCTGGAAGGCAAAATGCATCGCCACGACGGGCTTGACGACGCATTCGCGTTTGGGCGCCCCGCTGAGGTTGACCAACACGCTCGTCCCGTTGATGGCGCCGCCTGAGGGCGCAAAAAGCGCCGTCGTAAACCCCGCTTGCCGATAAGGCACGAGGGTTGTTGCGTCCAAAGCGAGGCAATCAACGGCGCGCAATTCGGGGCGGATGCCTTTGCGGTTGGCGAGGCGCATAAAGGGCGGGGCATCCACGCTCGTGTCGGGCGGCTCATCTTGGTCGGGCTGCCAATCGGGCAATTTCAACCCTTGCGTCGTGTGGGCATCTGTGAAGCCAGGGTAGATGACAAGGTTGCCCGCTTGGATGATTTCCGCATCGGACGGTAAAGGCAGATTTTCACCGACGGCTTCAATCACGCCGTCGCGGATGAGGACCGTCGCTTTCTCCAACACCCGCCCGTCGCCGACAAAGACGCGCCCATTGACGAGGGCGTAAGCGTTAGGGAAAGGCGTTTGAGGGCAAAGGGATGGCAAGGTGGCGGCAACCGCCACCAACGCCATCACCGTCACCGACCATCGCCGACACCGCATCGGACATCACCTCGTGCCCAAAGTTTGCGGCATTCTTTTTGACGCAGCCACCTTCCCAATTGCACAAGCGAACGATTCAGCCGAAATGGCTGGAGTGGCTATCAGCCACGACAAGAGGCGAATGACATTTGCGGATGGGGTGTCAAAAATCCTGCGCACTTAGAAGGGAAGCGAATTTGACGGGATTTGAGAGGGCTGAAAAAGCCTTGTTGGGCGGGAGCGGATGGGAATTGAACCCACCCACCGCCTTTTGGGCGGTGCACAGGATTTGAAGTCCTGGGAGGGCACCAGCCCTCAACCGCTCCCAAGAGGCGCAAAAAACTTTGGCATCGCTTTGCGCCGATTTCAAGGCAGGAAAGGTCAAGGCGAACAGAAAGGAAGGTTTTTGACCCTCAGAGACGGAAGAAAATGGCGGCTCCACCGTTAGGGTTTCTGCCCCAACGCAAGGCTATCCTACCGCTTGCCCCATTCCCGTGACCATCGCCCAATTGCCAAAATGCCTTTGAGCCCATCCTTCAAAAACCGTTTGTCGGCGACCAAGTAATCGTAAGGCTGTCCGATGTCCATCGGAATTCGCGCCAACAATCGCAACGCTTCATCGGTCACTCCAGCGTTGACCAGCAAGTAAACTTGCGGGTTGAAGGGATTGGGCAGTAAAACACGAACGGCTATGTCTTTGCCGGCAAATCGCTGCTCGCCGAGCAAAACACTTTCCCGCTCAAGGACGATTTCTCCGTATCGCGCTCCAGCCGAAACTTTCCGGAACACAATCAAGTGCTCATCCGCTGACGCCATCAACTTGAGAAGTTCCCTCTCGTCGCGGAACGGCGCAAGTTTGCAAACGCCGAGTGCATAGTTCTGCCACCAATGTTGCAACTGCCTCGCTGCCAACTTCGCACCTTCACTTGTGGCATCGTAAGCGACAACAAACGGAGATGTGAAGGCATCAGTTGCAGGACCGCACCTTTGAGGCGTTTTGAGCAGTTTCATCGGTGGCTTCTCTAAGGTCACATGCGTCACAACGCCGTCCCTTTGCCATTGCCAAAAGCGAGAACTTCCGTTTTCGTCGACGAGCACGCCAATCAACGGGTCTTGGAACTTCAAACGCACACTGTTGTTGGTTGACTTTTGCGTCACAACAACTTTGCACCCGTTCCACTCAACGGCTAAAGGCAGTTGCCGTAACCCTTCAGGCGCATCATCCAGCCGCAACTTTACCTCCCTCACATTTTCCGTCTTCAGCACCAACCTCGTCCCTCGCCCCTCGTCCCGTGTCACTTGCGCTTCCACGCTTGCCGGTTTCGTGTAGTCGTCAAAATCGGTGATTTCCAACCAATACGCTCGGTTCGCTCTCGGGTCGTTTGTCCAGAAGACAATTCGGTGAGGCGACCTTGTTTTGCGGTGCTGGGCGAAAAAGGCGAACATTTCTGGAAAGTCAACGCCCCACCAGTGAGGTTTGCCTTCAACTTCCTCGTAGCGGAAGTTGTAGCCAAGTTGGCGGATGTAGTTTGCCGCTTCGCGAGCCATCTGAACTGGCACAACCTCATCCTCGCTGCCGTGATAAAACAGGGTCGGGATGTGAAGCAAGTTTCGGAGCCACTCAAAAGGTCTTGCCCCCGCCGAAGCCATCGGCGCAATTGCTGCCCAGAGGTGAGGGTAGCGAACTGCCAATCGGAAAGTTCCGCCGCCACCCATTGAGTGACCCGTCAAGTAAATCCGTTCTTCGTCAACCTTGTAGCGGCGTTTCACCTCCTCCATCGCCTCAAAAACATCAACCTCGCCGAAATCCCGATAGCCCGTTTGACCCCGCCCGTGAGGTGCGACGATGATGAAATTGGGCTTGACAGAAAAAGCGTGACCTATCAAGCACCCCTTTGACCCATGCAACGCAACGACCAACGGATAAGGGCGGCGCGGGTCGTAGTCAGGTGGGACGAGCAGAGTCATCGGTTGGACGGAACTGTCAATGCGGGAGCGATGTGTGGTGAAAAACGGCTCGTCTCTTCGCCGCACTGTGACCGGCAAATCAAATTCCTGCTGCTCACCCACTGTCCTGATGACCAGATGCAGGCGCGGGCTCTCGTCAGGCTTGATTGGTCGCTTCGGTGCGACGAGGAAGGGCAATTGAGAACTTTCTCCCGAAGCCAACTCGCCAATCTGTTCGCTCGTTTCGGCAAACCATTCGTTTTCGCGAACTTGCACAGCCACGAAGGGCAAGGCTTGTTCGCTCATGTTCACGACGGTCAAATAGCCCCAAACTGGAACGGTTTCGCCTTCACGGATTTCAGGGACAAACATGTTTCCGTCTGGCGGGCAAGGGTTGTGTCGTTGAGTTTTGACGAAAATTTTGCGGTTGACGGGCATCACGATTTTCGCCGAAACTCCCCAGCCGCCGGCGATGCGGGCGACTTTGACGAGCAAGCGATTTGAGCCCTTGCGCAAATTGACCAAGACGGCATCTTTGTCTTGGACGAGGTGGCGGTAGACGAAATTTTCGTGCACCAATTCGCCATTGAGCCAAACGGAAAGCCAATCCTCGCTGCCGAAAAGTAGGAGTGCTTTTTGAGGTCGGTCGCTTTGGATTTCGGTGTAGGCGTAAGCGAGCCCGTATCTCAGTTGCCAAAACTTTGGTCGCTCCTCACCCACTTGCTTTGCCATCAGCGCCACAAAATCCAAAACACCGTCAGGCGCCCTGTGTCGCTGCCAACTCACTTTCCCCAAACCTTTGACCGAATGGGTCATCCCTTCCTTTGGTCGGATGTTTGCCTCGCCACCGTGCTCGGCAAGGTGGTCGGTGAAAAATTGGGACAACTCCCGCTCAAAAGGGAATGGACCGCAAACAAGCCAATCGGTGATGGGCTTAGCGCTTTGAGCGAAAGCCGAAACCGAAAGCACGCACATCGTTGCCCAAAGCATTGCCAGCCTCATGGTTTTTCACCCCGCTTCGCAGTTGACGGCTAATGTTGGCATGATGACTGGCGCTCCCTTTGTCAGCAAATAGCGCCACTCTCCTTCGCGCCCACCGACGATAAAGTGTGTGTCACCCAAGTGCAGTAAGAGACCGTCGCGGGTTTGCTCAAGTTTCTGCCAAACAAAGGCGGCATCCCGTTCCGACTCAGTTTCCACTCGGACGAATTTGCTGATAGATGCGGACAATACGGGAGTTGATAGCCCACCCACCAAAAGCCATGCGTCTTCCCATCCGCGAGAGAAATCCTTCACCCGTCCCGTCACCGCTGCGGAAGGCAGATTCAGGCTGTGTCGGGTCGTCACGAGGACATCGCCGTGCCACAAAAGTGCTGCGGAATTGTTTGGTCGCTCTCGGACAACAGCCAACCTTCCCCGAACCTTCCATCCCTCACCCCATTGCCACAAGCGATTTCCCTCTGGGTCTGCGAAAATCCAGTCCGTCCCGCCATCTCTCAACTTGACCTGAACGGCGACAGGTCTCCCTGAAAGTGAGCCGTCCAAAGGCAAGGCGGAGCAAAGCGTTGCCTCTCGGCAAAACGGTTTCTCAACGAACGGCTCAATAATGGTCACGAAGACGCTGCTATCACTTTGCCGTCTCTGAATCAGGTAGGGCAAAACCTTTTCTTCGTCGCGTTTGGTGACAGTGGCTTCCGCCAAAAATCTTTGGGCATCAGTCAGGCAGTGAACTTGCACGGTGATGCCTTGTGACATTTGGAACTGAGCGACGAAGGGCGTTTCGGTAGATGGTCCTTCGCCACGCCAACGCAGGAAGGTTAAGCCACTCTCTTCGGTAGCACTTTCAAACGGGTCAGGGACAGATTTCAATTCCCTGAATTCGCCGTTCACTTGTGCAGGTGCGGTGTGAAAACTCAGCAAGTGCTCATTTCCTCCATGAACCCAAAGGATGTCCAGCAGGTAAGCCCCTTCATCGTGAGGCATGAGCACCAGCAACCTTTCCACTCGGTGAGGGAAATAGGCTTTGTTAGCCTCAACCCACGCAAAGGAAGCGACGGGCGTTTCGGCAAATCCGAGACACCGACCGCTCCAACTTTTTCCCTGCGGTTTTCGGTCAATGACGACGGTGTTGTGTGAA
>Ga0080007_1068469_pt1 | contig 49982 bp, 45 predicted proteins | sample OctOCTMetagenome_FD_69210 | JGI IMG/M metagenome (GOLD analysis project Ga0080007, IMG submission 69210) | Hot spring and microbial mat streamer communities from Octopus Spring Streamers, Yellowstone National Park, USA - OCT_B (SPADES... | ecosystem: Environmental > Aquatic > Thermal springs >...
TGCTTTTGCAGCATCGCTACGAAGTTCGGGCAGTCGTCTTGCCTGACGACCCGATGCGGGTTCGCCTGAATGGATTGGCAATGGAAATCGTGGAAGGCAACCTGTTGGATTTGGCGTTCGTGGAGCGCATCGTGGAGGGCGTGGACGCCATCATCCACACCGCCAACTTCGTCAGCGGGAGCGTGGAAGCGTTCCACAACAATGTCATGACGACTTTCAATTTGGCTTATGCGGCGGGCAAGCATGCCGACCGACTGCATCGGTTCGTCCACATCAGTTCGTCGGCAGTTTATCCCAACGATTCGCACATCCTTGCGCCTTGCTACCATCCCGTTGACGAAGGGCATCCCAAGCGCCCCATCGGCGTTTATGCCATCGGGAAGTGGGTGGGCGAGCAAATCGTCTGGGACATGGCGCGGACGACGGGGTTGCGGGTCGCTGTCATCCGTCCGACCGCCATCGTCTCCGATGACAAGGTGCTGGCTCGCTGGACGGTTAACTTTGTCTGCCAAGTTCTGCGGACAGGACAAAAACATCCCCAAAGCGAAATTTACCTGCCCGATGCCGAAGAGATATGTCGGGAACTGGAAGCCAATGCGCCACCTGAAGCGCTGTGCGACATCCGCGACAGCGAAGGGCGACCGTGGATGCAACAAGTCGTGGATGCCCGCGATGTGGCGCAAGGTTGTTGGCGGGCGATGGAAGAAACGGCAGCCATCGGAGAAGCCTTCAACATCAGCGCCCCTCGCCTCGTCGCCTTCTCGGAAGCCGTCTCCCTCATCGCCGAACGGACAGGGCAACCCGTCGTGCAATGGCAAGTGCCCGTCCGATGGGTTTTTGACTTGGACAACACGAAAGCGAAAAGCCTGATCGGTTACCGACCGCAGTGGGACATTGACGCGATGGTTCAATCGGCGCTGACCTTTCGGCAAACGGGGAAAGAACCGACAACGATCGGCGATTAGGCGAATCAACGCACGGCACGAAGGAGTTGAGGGCGATGTGGAAGGTGGCGGTCGTCGGTTTGGGGCACGGTCGCAACCACATCGCTGCCTATCAGCGATTGGCGGATGTGCAAGTCGTTTTACTCTGCGACACCGACAAGGAACGCCTCGCCGATGCCATGCAGCAATTTGGCGTCCCTGAAGGGACGACGGACATCATGGAAGTCGCCCACCGAGACGATGTGCAAATCGTCTCTATCTGCACGCCCGACCACTTGCACTATGCCCACGCCAAACCGATGTTGCAGGCGGGCAAGCATGTGCTGATTGAGAAGCCGATGACGACGAAGTTGGACGAAGCGCTGGAACTGGCGGAACTGGCGGAGCAAAACGGGTGCGTCGTGATGGTCGGCAATGTCCTTCGGTTCGTCCCGTCCTTTCGCGAAGCCCACGCTTTCGTCCGAGACGGGAAACTGGGTCGGTTGCATTACGCCGAAGGGACTTACTTGCACGATGTCGCCGACATTCGGCGGTTGCTGAAAGCGACGCCTTGGCGGGCGGGGAAGGGGGATGGCGTGGCGCAGGAAATCATGTTCGGTGGCGGCGTCCACCCTGCCGATTTGCTCCGTTGGATGGCGGGCGAACCCGATGAAGTGTTCGCTTACGCCGTCCGAACGGGCAATTTGCCTGAGTATCCGCTGCCTGACCAAGTGGTCGCCCTGCTGAAATTCGGTGAACACGCCATCGGCAAGATTTGGGTGAGCATCGCCATTCAAGGCGGTTGGGGCACGGCGTTGACTTTGTGTGGCGCTTCGGGGACGCTGAAAGCGAAAAGCGATGGCTGGGAACTTTACCTGAGTGACGAGCCATCGGGTTACAGGCATGTTTCCTTCCCGACGGCGGGCAAACCGATGGACGCCGAAATCGCTCACTTCGTTGAGTGCGTGCGGGACGGCAAAAAGCCGCTGGTGGACGCATGGGACGGGGCGCAAACGGTCGCCCTCTTGGACGCCGCCGTTCGCTCTTACCAAACAGGTCAACCGCAACCCGTGCGAAAGGTGAAGGGCAAAGGAGGCTGTTTACAGTGAGGGGAAGATGCGACAACCTGTAAGCGCCGTTGCCGAACGCGTTTTTCCCTCAGTGGCAGGATGAGTAGCCATCGGAGGAGGTGTCGGAGATGGCGGAAGAGCGCAAGGAGACTTGGCAGGAACAACCCGTGGTCGCCACTCCCAGCGCCGAGCCGACAGCACCACCTGCACGAGGCGGTGGCTTTGCCCTCGGCTTCATTGTGGGCGCGCTCATCGGGGTGATCGTCACCGTCGCCTTCACTTGGTTCGCTTGGAAAATCCCGATGGACAATGCGTTGAAAGAAGTCCAAGCCCGAGAGCAACAATTGCGCATGTCACAGGATCGGGAAAAGAAGTTGCGGGACGCCTTGCAGGAAGCCCAAGACGCCATCAATCGCGCTTTGGGCAGTTTGGGCACGAGCACCACAACGGGATCGGCGTCGCCCACAACTGCCCCAACGCCTTCGCCCCCAAGCCGCTGAAAAGGGCGGGGAAAGGCGATGCCCCTCGCTTACTTCCGAGCCCTTTGCCCCAACTGTGGCGGGCGCATCAGCGCCGACCGTTTAGAAGCGGGACTGGCATGCGAAACTTGCTTGAAGGACGCGCTGCCTGACAGTGACTTGTGCACCTTGCTGCGTTCCGCCAACAAACTCAACGGTTACCGTTGGGTTTGCTACTTGCAGGAAACCGAGCAAGCCTTCGCCGATTTCTTCCGCCGCCACTTGGGCGTGGGACTTTGGTCACTGCAGCAGGTTTGGGCGCGGCGGGTCTTGTTGGGCGAAAGTTTCGCTCTCATCGCCCCGACAGGCGTCGGCAAAACAACTTTCGGCATCGCGATGGCGCACTTCCTCGCAGGTAACGCCTACATCATCGTCCCGACCCGCATGCTGGTGGAGCAAGTCGCCGAACGATGCCAAAAGTTCGGCAACAAAAAAGTCGTCGCTTACACGGGGCGCAGCAAGGAACGCAAAGCCATTGAAGCGGGCGACTACGAAGTCCTCGTCACGACCAGCATGTTCCTTGCGACCAGTTTTGACCTGCTGCAAGGACGCCGCTTTGAGTTCGTCTTCGTGGACGATGTGGATGCCTTGCTGAAATCGGGACGCAATGTGGACAAGGTGCTGAAACTGCTGGGCTTTACTGACGCCGACATAGAAGCGGCGTGGCAGACCATCAAGGGCGTGAAGGGAACGCCAGCGGAAGCCGAAGGGGCGGACGAAAGCGCTGACGAACAAACCGATGAAGACCTTGAGTTGACCGAAGCGCCTGAAGAATCGTCCGACGAATTCCCCCCGTCCCTCGTCCCTCGCCCCTCGTCCCATCCTCACGGCATCCTCGTCGTCTCGTCCGCTACCTTGCGCCCCCGCACCAAGCGCGTCGCCCTCTTTCGGGCGCTGTTGGGTTTTGAAGTCGCGCCCGTGCGGGTGACGGTGCGCAATGTCTGCGACGCCGTGCAATGGGTGAGAGATTTTGATGACGCCAAGCGACAAGTCATTGAGTGGGTCAAGCGGTTGGGCAAAGGCGGGTTGATTTTCGTCTCCAGCGAAGAAGGGCGCGAAGGAGTTGCCCAAGTCGTGGCAACTTTGCGCCAAGCGGGCATCGCAGCGGTGGCTTACGACGAATTGGACTTGGACGCTTTCCGCAAAGGCGACATCGCCGTCGCCGTCGGCATCGCCATCCCGACCAATGCGTTGGTGCGGGGCGTGGATTTGCCCGAAACGATTCGCTATGCCCTCTTTCTGGATGCGCCCAAGATGACTTTCCCGCTGACGACCGACCAACCCCGCAATTTTTCGGCGTTGCTGCTGGCGCTGCGGGAAGTTAGCGACGACAAGGCGCGCATTGACGCTTATTTGGCGACGATGCGCCGCTATCGCTATTTGCGTCCCGACCAACCGTTACCGAAACGGGTGCAGGAAATCGCCGACTACTTGCGCCAGCAATTTGCCGACGGGCAAGTTTTGCGGAAATTGGAAACGGCGGAAACCGTCACCCTTCATCGGCGGGACGGTCAACTCTTCATCACCTTCGGCGACGCCGCCAGTTACCTGCAGGCATCGGGGCGAACTTCCCGCCTCTTTGCGGGGGGCATCAGTCGGGGCATCAGCCTCCTTTTGGCGTGGGACAAAAAAGCCTTCCACAGTTTGCGCCGTCGGTTGCGCCTCTTCTTTGACGAAGTGGAGTTCGTCCCCGCCGAGCAAGTGGATTGGGACGAAGAGTTGCGCAAAGTGGACGAAGACCGCCAACGCATCCGAACCGTATTGTCAGCGAGTGCGCCGTCAAATCAGACGAAGTTAGACATCCGAACGACCCTCGTCATCGTGGAGTCGCCCAACAAAGCCCGCACCATCGCCCATTTCTTCGGGACGCCCCAACGACGCATCCTCAATGGCTTGTCCGTTTGGGAAGTGACGACGGGCGACCGCCTGATCGCTATCACCGCTTCCTTAGGGCACATCGCCGATTTGGTGGAGCGAGAAGGCATTCACGGGGTCTTGCAACAGGACGGTCAGTTCGTTCCCGTCTATGCGACCATCAAATCGTGCCCCCACTGCGGCGAGCAGACGACGGAAGACACTTGCGCCTGCGGCAAACCGCCCGAACGGGACAAGCGCACCCTCCTTGAAGCGTTGCAGCGGGTTGCCGTCCAGTTTGACGAAATCGTCATCGCCACCGACCCCGACGCCGAAGGCGAAAAGATTGGCTACGACCTGATGGCAGCCCTCAAACCCTTCAACCGCCACATCGTCCGCGCCGAGTTCCACGAGGTCACCCGTCGCGCTTTCCTGCAAGCGCTGCAATCGCCCCGCGAGTTGGAACGCAACCTCGTCAAGGCGCAAATGACCCGCCGCATCCTTGACCGATGGGTCGGCTTTGAGTTGTCGCAGCGATTGTGGCGGGTTTTTGACCGCCATGACCTTTCCGCTGGGCGCGTCCAAACGCCCGTCCTCGGTTGGGTCATTGAGCGCACCGAGTTGGCGCGCCAGAAAAAAGCCCGCATCACCGTCCAACTCGCCGACCCAAATTGGTTCGGCAAGAGCCTCACCCTCCCCTTTGAGCACGACGATTTGGACGAAGCACGACGCCTCTTTGAGCGGTTGGAACAGGCGCAAGTGACGGTCACCGATTTGGGCGAGGAAAGTGTCAACCCCTTGCCGCCTTACAGCACGGGCACTTTGCTTTCGGACGCAGGCAGTTTCGCCTCGGCGACAGCGGTTATGGACGCCCTGCAAGACCTCTTTGAGCGGGGCTTGATCACTTACCATCGCACCGACAGCGTTCGGGTTTCCGATGCGGGCATCAAAGTCGCCGAAGAGTTGCTGAAGGAGCGTTTTGACCCGTCCCTTTTTCAGCCCCGCCATTACGGCACGGAAGGCGCCCACGAGTGTATCCGCCCGACCCGCCCCTTGACGGACGATGACTTGCGTTTGTGGCTTTCAGCGGGACGGGTGACTTTGGACAACCCCCGCCTCGCCTTGCGCCTTTACGGCATGATTGTCCGTCGCTTCCTCGCCTCGCAGATGAAACCCGCGAGAGTGCGCAAGGCGAAGGTGACGCTGCGGTTGGACGATTGGCAGCACGAGTGGGAAGTCATCGCCGAAGTGATAGACGACGGCTTCCACCGCATCAGCCCGCTGCGGGTGCAACCTGTCACACCGAACATGCGTGTCGTCGGCAAGCAGATGCGACAGGTCAGCAAGGTCATGCCCTTCACGCAAGGCAGCCTCATTGAAGAGATGCGGCAGCGGGGTTTGGGACGCCCGTCCACTTACGCCAAAATCGTCCAGACCCTTTTGGAACGGGGTTACATCGTAGAGCGGAACGGTTTTTTGTTTGCGACGGAGTTGGGTCGGCGCGTCTATGCGTGGCTGCGCCGCCACTATCCCGAATTCGCCGACGAAGCCCTCACCAGAGACATGGAAGCGAAAGGCGACCGCATTGAAGCGGGCGAATTGGACTACCAAACCGTCCTTTGGGAGTTGCGCCGAAGTCGCCTCTTCGCCGACCGCCCTTCACCTTCCCCCGCTGCATCCTAAACTTGTTGGCGGACGGATGGCGAAGGCAGGTGAGTTGCCATGCCTCAACTTGACGACGAATGGAATGCGACGGAGCACTACTTCACCGAACGCCCGAAAACGGTCAGCCGACCCAAACTTATTCGCGCCCGCTTGCGGGGACGGGAGTTCGTCTTTGAGACCGACCGAAGCGTGTTCGCCAAAGACTATGTGGACTTGGGGACGAAGCGGTTGGTGGAAGTCGTCCAGTTGCCTGAAAAGGGCGAAATGTTGGATTTGGGTTGCGGTTATGGCGTCATCGGCATTGCCCTCGCCGCCACCCATCCCAACTTGCGGGTCTGGATGGTGGACATCAACGAGCGGGCAGTGGCTTTGGCGCGCCGCAACCTCAAACGCAACCGCATCAGCAACGCCGTCGTCCTCAAAAGCGATGGCGTCGCCGCTTTGCCTTCCGACTTGCGTTTTGATGCCGTCGTCACTAACCCGCCCATTCGGGCGGGCAAAGCCACCGTCTTAAGGCTTTTTCGGGAAGCCTTTGAGCGGTTGAAAGTCGGCGGTTCTCTTTGGTTCGTCGCCCGCACCCAACACGGGGCGAAAACTTTGCAGCGCTTGACAGAAGAGATGTTCGGCAACGCCGAATGCGTGGACATTCACGGCGGTTATCGCGTCATCGTCGCTGTCAAGGAAACCGACGCATCTTGACATCACGCAAGGGGGCGACGGGATGGGTTGCGCCGTCTGGCAACGCTACAGTTACCCTGAGATGCGAAACCTTTGGAGTTTGGAGAGCAAGTTTGGGGCGTGGATGGAAGTGGAGTTGGCGATTTGCGAAGCGTGGGCGGAGTTGGGCGTCATCCCCAAAGACGCTGCCCAGAAAATCCGCGAGCGCGCCTCCTTCACCGTTGAGCGGGTCTTGGAATTGGAGCGGGAATACGAGCACGACTTGATTGCGTTCGTGCGGGCGATGACGGAGAAGATGGGCGAAGAAGCCCGCTATGTGCACATGGGCGTCACCAGTTACGATGTGGAAGACACGGCGTTGGGCTTGCTGTTGAAGCGGTCATGCGAGATTTTGGAGCGGGACTTGGACGAAGCGATGGACGCCGTTCGCCAGCGCGCCTTAGAGCACAAATTCACCCTGATGATGGGACGGACGCACGGCATCCACGCCGAGCCCATCACCTTCGGGTTGAAGTTACTCGTTTGGCTGTCGGAGTTGGAGCGGCACAAGGAGCGGTTGCAAGCGGCGAAAGAGCGGGTGGCAGTGGGCAAGATTTCGGGCGCTGTCGGCACTTACGCCACCGTTGACCCTCGTGTGGAAGAGATTGTCCTGAAAAAGTTGGGGCTGAACCGACCGAAAGTGAGCACGCAAATTTTGCAGCGCGACCGCCACGCCGAATACCTTTGCGTCTTGGCACTTATCGCTTCGTCCCTTGAGCAGTTCGCCACTGAAATCCGCAACTTGCAACGGACGGAAATTGCCGAAGTGGAAGAGCCGTTCAAGGCGGGTCAGCGAGGTTCGTCGGCGATGCCCCACAAGCGCAACCCTATCCGCAGCGAGCGGCTCTGCGGCTTGGCGCGTTTGGTGCGCAGCATGGTCATCCCTGCGATGGAAAACATCGCCACTTGGCACGAACGGGACTTGACCAACTCTTCGGTGGAGCGGGTGATTTTGCCCGAAGCGTCCATCCTGACCGACTACATGCTGCGGCAATTTGCGGCGCTGATGCAAGGCTTAATCGTCAAGCCCGAAAACATGCGGCGCAATTTGGAGAAGACACAAGGCGTCGTCTTCTCGCAGCGGGTGCAATTGGCGTTGCGGCGGAAAGGTTGGTCTGCCGAGGAAGCCTACAAAGTCGTCCAGCAATGTGCCTTTGAAGCCCTGCAAACTCAGCGTCCCTTCCGCCAAATCCTTGAGCAACGCCCGCAAGTGCGCCGCACCCTCTCCGACGCCGAACTGGACGAACTGTTTGACTACCGTTACTTCACCCGCCATGTGGACGACATCTTCCGTCGGTTCGGGTTGTAACGGGCAGAGAAGTAGGCGGGCAATTGTTGGAGTGGCTACCAACCACGACAGGGCAAGCAAGGCTACCCACTGGCTATAGCCGATAAGTTGCGGCTAATAGCCGCTCCAACAGGCTTGCACGCTTGCATCCTTACACCCTTACATGCGGAGGCGGGAAAGGTTCGTGTTAAGGCAACGGTTAGCGAGCGCCCTCGTCGGCATCCCGCTGGCTTTGCTTTTGGTTTGGGTGGGTGGCTTGCCGCTTCACCTGACCGTTGTCGCCCTGACGGCGCTTGGGGCACGGGAATTGACGAACGCCATGCGCCAGCGCCACATCGCTGTCCTTCGGGAAATCGTTTTGGCTTGCCCCCTTGCGTTGCTGTCGGCACTCCCCTTCACGGGTGGCGATGCTGACAACTTTTTTCGCCTTTGGGTGATCGGGTTGTTCGTGGCGTTGTTTGCCAGCCTGACAGTGCACATCCTTTGGCGTTCGCCAACGCCTGCCGAAGGGATGCCGATAGGTTGGCGGATTCAAAGCGTCGGGGCGACAGTGCTCAGCGTCCTTTACCTGAGCCTTTTCGCCTTCCCTCTGCTATTGCGGGAACTGAAAGGGCGCGATGGCAGCGAACTGGGGCGTGATGCGTTGTTTTTGCTGCTGGCGATTTTGTGGGCGACGGATGCGACGGCTTATTTCGTCGGCACGAAGTTGGGCAGGCATCCCATCGTCCCACAAATTAGCCCTGGCAAGACTTGGGAAGGGTCATTGGCAGGCATTGTCGGTGGCGTTCTCGCAGGTGCTTTCATCACCGCCCTGTTGCCCTTCCTTCCTAACGGCACTGTTTTGACCTTCCGTCAAGTAGTGCCGATGGCGGTTGTCGTCAGCGTCGTCGGACAAATCGGCGATTTGTGCGAGAGCGTTTTGAAGCGGGATTTGGGCATCAAAGATTTCAGCGGGCTCATCCCAGGGCACGGCGGCGTTTTAGACCGCTTTGACAGTTTGCTCATCACGGCGCCCCTCGTTTACTTTTGGGCGCTGTGGCAAGGGCGGTGAAAGGGTTGGCGGATGTGCCAAAGTTATCGGCGTAGTGCCAGCGGTCGCTCCTTCACTCGCATTTAGGAGGCGAAAGGGGATGCAGACGGTCATTTCCGATAGGCAGCGGCGGCGCCGAAGGCGCAAAGCCCTTCGGGCACTCATGGCGGTCGGTTTTTGTCTGGCGCTGGCACTCTCTTGCCTTGCGGGTGTCTCCGTTTACCTGCATCGGCAAGGGAAGCGGACGCCTGTGGAGCGCATCGCCGAAACGGTCGCCAATTGGATTGTCCCCGCCGATTACGCCTTTGCGGGAAGAAATCGGCTGAACATCCTCATCGTCGGCGCCGACTACGATTACGACAACCGAGGGCGCCCTTTGCCCAAGCCTGCCCGCTCCGACACGATTTTGGTCATCAGTTTGAGCCGAGATGGCAGTGGGGCGATTTTGTCCATCCCGCGCGACACCATCGTCCGCTACAACGGGCGGCTGCACAAGATCAACGCCGTCCACGCCATCGGCGGTCCGCAGGAGTTGCAAAGCGTGCTGGCACAAGAGTTCGGGATTGAGACCCATCATTTCGTGCAAGTCACCTTTGATGCCTTCGTCAAACTCGTGGATTTGGTCGGGGGCGTGGACTTGTTTGTGGACTACGACATGCACTACGACGACAATTGGGGCAACTTGCACATCCACTTGCAGCGGGGCTTCCATCACCTCAACGGAAAGGAAGCCATCGGTTATGTCCGCTATCGCGGCAAGGGCTATCGGCGCTTCTGCCCCAAATGCAAGGTCAAGATTGAGCACTGGGACCCGACGGGCGACATCGGGCGAGTGGAGCGGCAGCAAAAGTTTTTGAAGGCGCTGGCGAAAAAGTTGTTGCAACCCAGCATGGTCGCCAAGTTGCCTCAATTGGCTGCCATCGCCCACAAGTATTTGGCGACGGACATGGATTTGCGGACGATGTTGAGTTTGGCAAATTTCGCAAGGCAGGCGAATTTGGACGCCATCCAGACGGCGACATTACCTGGGTTGTTCGCCCGCCATCCCCGCTTGGGCAGCATCCTCATCCCCGACCGAGAAAAAGCGCCTCAGGTTCTCGCCGACCTTTTAGGGACGACTTTCCTCGTCGCCCAATGGGAGCAAGGGGCAGGCAGTGTCGGCAGTTTGCTGAAAGTCACCGCCCGCACCGAACCGAGCCATCCCGTTCGCTCCCATCGCCATCACGCCCGCCAACCTGAAGCGCCCCCGACGGAAGACCTTGAGCCTGCCTCTCAGGAAGGCGTGCCCATCAATCACGAACCAGTGGAAGTCGTTCCCATGCCACCCGAAGTTGAGACGCCTGCGCCTTCTGTCAAGCCCGAAGCGCCTCCGCCAAATCCCACCAAGCCTACTCCGCCCGACAAAAACAGCAACACCCCTTCGCCCCCTGAGCCATCGCCCAACGCCCCGCCTCAGCAACCTTCCCCTTCGCCATCTTCCCTGCAAGCCCCGTCATCGGAGCAATCGCCGAAGCGATGAAGGTTTAACCTTCGGCAAGCCGTGCCCGTTGCGCATCAAAGGTGATTCGTCGCCCCGTCCACAACGCTTGCGCCGCCATGATGCAAGCGACGGAGTGCTGATAACCGTGCTCCACAGTGGCGTTGGGCTGCTGGCGGGAGCGGACGCATTCCAGCCAGTTGCGCATGTGGGAGACGGACGGTTTGGGCTGGATTTTGATGGCGTCCTTCAACCGCTTCTCGCCGCCCCCGTCGCCCGTGACCGTCCAAGTGCCGCTGTCAAAACTTCCGTTGGTGCCCCGTAAGACCAACTCCGAACCGCCTGCGCTGTTGGTCAAACTGGCGCTGAAGGTGCACAAAAAGCCTTTGGGATATTCCAGCGTCACGACGACGACATCTTCGTTCTCGCGCCCATCCTTCCAAAGGAAGATGCCGCCATGCGCCACGACACTTTTCGGGATGCGTTCGCCCGTCAGCCAGTGGACGACATCAATCATGTGGCTCATCCACTGGTCAATGAGCCCGCTGGAGTAGTCTCGGTAGAGCCGCCACTCCACGAAGCGATGGGGGTCAAAGGGACGCTGGGGTTTGCCCATCAAAAAGCGCCGCCAATCAATTTGCGACGGGTCAGCAGCGGCGTCCTTGACATCGCTGGGACGACGCCAACGCGGTCCGTAAAAGTGCCATTGGCTTTCTACGCGAGTGATCGTGCCCAAGATGCCCGATTGAATCAGTTCCGCCGCCGCTGCCCATCGCCCGTCGCTGCGCCGTTGCGTCCCGATTTGCACGACCCGCTGCGTTTGCTTCCAGACGCGCAAGCATTCGTTCGCTTCGTTCAGGTCATTCGCCATCGGCTTTTCGCAATAAGCGTCCTTGCCCGCTTTCATGGCGTCAATCAGGTGGCGGGCATGTTGGAAATCAGCGGTGGCGATGATAACGGCATCCACTTCCTTGCTGGCGAGCAAATCCTCGTGGGCGATAAACTTGAGCGGTTCACGCCCATGCCACTTTTGCACTTGCGCCGCCGCCCGTTCCAAGTTCCTCCGCCAGACATCGCAAACGGCAACAAATTCGGCGTTGAGTTCCTTGCCGACTTCGTAGGCTTCCCGCATCAACCCCATGCCCCGTGCGCCCGCCCCGATGATGCCCAATCGGAGGCGGTCGTTAGCGCCCTTCACCCGATCCGTCAAGACCAGCGGACCGACACCCATCGTCAACGCCGCAGCGCCCGTCATCTTCAGCCATTGCCGACGCGTCATCATCGTCACCATCGCCTCCCTCGTCGTGAGTTTCATATGAAGTGTGGCGCAAACGAAGGGAAGGGCTAACATGGTCAGTTGGCGAGTGGCAGGATTAGGGAGCGCATGAGTTTGAACGGCGCGAGAAAGGAGTGGGGCTATGCCCGTCCGACGGATTTTGTTCGTTTGCACGGGCAACATTTGTCGCAGCCCGATGGCGGAGTATTTGTTGCGCCACTTCGCCGACCGAAAAGGCGTGCCGTTGGAAGCCCGTTCGGCAGGCATCGCCGCTGCGACAGGCGAACCTGTTACCCCTGAAACCCTTGCCGTTTTGAAAGAGTGGGGCATTGACGCTTCCGCCCATCGCTCGCAATTCATCAGTTGGGAGTTGCTGGATTGGGCGGATGTCGTCTTGACGATGACCGTCGGTCAAAAGGAGCACTTGCTTTCTTTGGCGCCTGAGTTGCAGGGCAAAGTCTTCACCCTGCCCGAATTCGTCGGGGCAAATGGTGAAGTGCCCGACCCCTACGGCACGACACGAGCGGCTTACCGAAAAGTCCGCGACCAACTGGCGGAGTTGGTGGCGAAACTGGTCAAAAAGTTGCAGGCATCGCAAGAGCCGTCTTTTCATCCTGCGGGAAAGGAGTGAGGACTCATGACCGACATCCGCTCCCATGAAGCCCATCGCCGTCATGCCGAGCAAATTCCTTCGGTTCGCTGCGCCGTGCTGACCATCAGCGACACCCGCACCGAAGCGACGGACACCAGCGGGCAATTGCTCCGAGCCTTGTTGGAAGCGGACGGTCATCGGGTCACCCGCTACCGCATCGTCCGCGACGAAATTTGGCAAGTGCGCGCCGTTTTCGTGGCGTGGGTGACGGACGACGAAGTGGACGCCATCATCACGACGGGCAGCACAGGTGTCAGCCCCCGCGACATCGCCGCCGAAGCCCTCTTGCCCTTGTTGGACAAACGCTTGGATGGTTTCGGTGAACTTTTTCGCCAACTCAGTTTCGCCGACATCGGAAGCGCCGCTTTGATGAGCCGTGCCTTTGCGGGTGTCGCCAACGGCAAGCCTGTTTTCTGCCTGCCCGGTTCGCCTCAAGCCTGCCAATTGGCGTTGCATCGGCTCATCTTGCCTGAGTTGCGCCACCTTGTTTGGACGGTGCGAGGTCAACCGCACAAAGCGACGGAAAAGGAGTGACGGAAATGGCGGAGAAGGCGGAGTTGGCATTCGGGGCGGAAGTCGGGCAAGTGTCGTGGCGGATGGTGCAACAAGCCCGCCAATGGATTCGCCAACATTTGCGCCGCACACCGCTTTTGGAATGCCCCGAACTTTCCGAGCAGTTGGGCGTCCGCGTGTTGCTTAAGTTGGAGAACTTGCAATGGACGGGTGCGTTCAAGGTGCGGGGTGGTTTGGTCAAGTTGCTCAGCGTCCCTGAAGAAATGCGACAGCGAGGCATCGTTTGTGCATCCACAGGCAATCACGGCAAAGGTGTCGCTTTTTTGGCGCAACGCTTTGGCATCCCTGCGTGGGTTGTCGTCCCCGAAACGACGCCGCCTGTCAAGACCCACGCCATTGAAGCCTTCGGCGCTCGCCTCATCCGCTTCGGGGAAACTTACGCCCAAGCAGAAACTTTCGCCAAAGCGTTGGCGCAAGAGCGAAGGTTGCTTTTCGTGCCCAGTTTTGACGACCCGTTTGTCGTCGCCGCTCAAGCGACGATTGCGTGGGAAATTTTGGAAGATGCGCCCGAAGTGGACACCCTCATCGTCCCCGTCGGTGGCGGAGCGTTGCTGGCAGGGAGTTTGTTGACCGCCCATCACCTGAAACCGTCCCTGCGGGTGATCGGCGTGGAAGCGGAAGGAGCGGCGGCGTTAACCGTTTCGTTGCAAGCGGGCGAACCCGTCACCCTGCCGTCGGTGCAAACGCTGGCGGATGGGATGGCAGTCTCACGCCCTGGCGCCGTGCCCTTTGCGGTCATCCAAGCCCTCTTGGACGAACCGATTGCGTTGGTCACCGACGACGAGATGATGGAAGCAGTGCGGGTGTTGCTCACCCATGTGAAAGTCGTGGCGGAATTGGCGGGCGCTGCGGCTTTGGCGGCGTTGCTTTCAGGCAAGGTCATCGTCCCGCCTGATGCCATCGTCGCTTGCGTCGTCAGTGGTGGCAACATTGAGCCGATTTTGTTGCGCCACATCCTTGACGGTGGGGGCGAACTTTGATGGAGCGGTTGTTACGCCGACAACGCGACGCCATCGCGCAAATGTTCAGCGCCATCGCACCCCGTTATGACTTGCTCAATCACTTGCTCAGTTTCGGCATGGATTTGCGGTGGCGGCAATTTGCCGTCCAATGGCTGCCGCTGTCGGCGAAGGTGATAGTGGACATCGGCACAGGCACGGGCGATTTTGCCTTCGCCGCTTTGCGCCGCTGCCCTGATGCCAAAATCATCGGCGTGGATTTGTCCCCTGCGATGTTGCAATTGGCACGACGCAAGACGCCCCCCTCATGGCGCTCTCGGTGCGCGTGGCTGCTTGGCGATGCTTTGCGGTTGCCGCTTCCCGACGGTTGTGCCGATGCTGTCTTGGCTGCCTTCGTCATCCGCAACTTCAGTGACCTTGAACAGGGCTTGAAGGAAATGGCACGGGTGCTCAAGGCAGGAGGCGTCGCCGTGCTGTTGGAGTTTTGTCAACCCCCTGAGGAATGGTGGCACACGCCTATCGGTCTTTTCGTCCGCTACATCGTGCCGAAGATTGGCGGATGGTTGGGTGATTCCGTCGCCTACGCCTACTTGGCGGCATCCATGCGCACCTTTTTGCCAGCGGATGCCATCACGCAAAAGATGCAGCAAATCGGTTTCCGCCGAGCAGGCTGGATTCCGCTTGCTTTCGGCGTCGCCACTTTCCTTTTGGGCGTGCGCTGAAGAGTCCGTCGGCGTCAGAACTCTCGGATGACGCGCACCTTATCGGCACGAGGACCTTTGGGCGAGTCCACGACATCAAACTCCACCCGTTGCCCTTGCCGCAAAGTGCGGAAGCCCTCGCCCTCAATGGCGCTGTAGTGGACGAAGATGTCCTGACCGTCGTCACGGGAGATGAACCCGTAGCCTTTGGACTCGTTGAACCACTTGACCGTGCCCTTGTATTTCGGCATTGCGACCGAACCTCCTTCGGCAGGTTTGGCGCGACGGTGCGGATGGCGTCCCCTGCCTTCGGAAGTTCGGCAGGGCAGCGGCACATTCCGACCGTGCGTCGCCCTCAATGTAACACGCCCAACGCCTCAACGCAACCCCCACTCATCGGCAAATCAGCCGACAAAGTTCGTCAGAGTGCCGCTCGGTGGCACAATTGGAACGCCTGCCACAGACGACCTGTCAAGCGGGAGGAAAACGGGATGAAGGCGCAGCCATCCCAAGACAGTCGGGAGTTGCTGAGAAGGTTTTTGCAGGAGAGTGACGAAGAGCGAGCCGCCCAATGGCTGGAGCGCTTCTTGCACGAGTTAGCGATGCCCCTGATCAACGCTGTCCTGCGCCGCAAACTGGGCGTTGACCTTTTGCGTCGGTGGCGACAGAGGGCGGAAGGGATGGCTTCGTGGGAATGCCCCGAATGCGGGACGGAGGTGGCGATGCCCGCCATCGTCTGTCCTTTCTGCGGCACTCGGCGACAAGTTCACCCCAATCCTTCCCCCTTGACAACGGGAGAACTGGACGCTGAAGATGTTTTCAGCGATGCGATGGCAGCCTTGATTGAACGAATGTGGCAGTGGTGGGAGAAGCCCGACGAAGCCCCCCTTGATCATCTCCCGCAATACCTCGTTCGGCTTACCCTCAATACCCTCGCCTATCACAGGCGTCGGCAATTCCCCAACCGCCACCGATTGCGCCTGCGATTGCTCTACCTTTTGGAAGGGCAGGGAAAGGCGAAGCAATTTGCCCTCTGGGACGGCGCAGTGCCAGGCGAGCAACTGTGCGGCTTTTGGGAGTGGCAGGGACAAGCCCGTTGCTCGTCCGAGCGTTACGGTCGCTGGTGCGTTGACCCCCACCGTTGTGCTTTAGATGCCCTGCCACCTGGCAGCGACCCGAAAACGATGCCCCTCTCCGAATTGCTTACCCATCTCTTTCGCTGGCTCGGCGGACCGATGGAACTGGATGACTTGCTTACTGGCTTGACAGAATTGCTGGACATTCACGACTATCCCGAAGCGGAACTGAGCGATGATGCCGAAGGGGCGGAAGATGTCGGGACGGCAGGAAGGGAGCAAACGGGCGAATTCGTCGCCCGCCTTTGGGACGGTCTTTGGCAATTGCCCGTCCCGCAACGGCGCGCCTTTTTGCTCAAGCAGGAGCGGGAAGTTTGGGAATGTTTCCTCCAACATGGCTGTGGCAGTTGGAAAGACATCGCCCGATTGTTGGAAATGTCCATGACGGAACTGGAAGAGTTGCTTGCCCAACTCCCTCTCAACGATGCGGAAATCGCCCGACGGCTTCGTCTGCCTCATCGCCAGAAAGTCATCAACCTGCGTCACGCCGCCATCCGTCGCTTGCGACACTGGCTGAAAAGCCAGGGCATCTCAAGAGCCTGATAGCAATATGGACGCCGTTTTGTCAACTTAAAAAATGAGTCGTATCGGGTTCACCCCCGAAAGGGCTTCAATCGTCGGGACGGCAATAGTCACGGCAGAAACGATAAACCAGTCGCATTCGCCCATCGCCTGACGCTATCGTCATTGCCGCGTCTATCAACCGTGACAAAGGAGGCGGGAAAAATGAGCCACTTGACACCCGAACAATGGCAGCGCTACCGAACGGGACGGCTTCAGGCAGGCGAGTTGGCGCAAATAGATGCCCACCTCGCCCAGTGCCCTGAATGCCGAGCGAAACTCCTTTCCGATGCCCAACGCCATCAAGCGGTCAAACGGTTGCAAGTTCAACTCTTCTCCCGCTGCCCTTCCAATTGCCTTTCCCATGACCAAATAGCGGATTACCTGCATGGTCGGTTGGGCAGGGACGAGCGACAGCGGGTGGAAGGGCATTTGCAAACTTGCCCCCTGTGCGCCCAAGATGTGCGGGCGCTCAAGGAATGGCAGCAAACTTTGCCCCCTCATTTGCCCGTCCCTCCTCCATCCCGCCCGATAACTTGGAAGCAGCGCCTTGCGAACCTTTTGACCAACCGTTGGCTTATCGCTTGGGAAGGTGTCGCCCTCATCGCCCTCATCTTTTTTGTGTCGCTTCACCTGCATCAACAGGCGCTGATGACACAGTGGCAACAGGTCAACCATCAACTCACCCACCTGCACGGACACTTCCAAAAACTGCAAGAGCAAGTGCAAAGCCTTCAGCAAGGTCAGCAACAATGGTCAGACATCCGAAAGCAGTTGGCGCAGGTGCAACGGCAATTGCAGGGATTGCAAAAGCACCTAACGACGACCCAGCCAACGCCCTTGCTGACGCTGCGGGACACGGCAGGTTGGGTCACGGTGACATGGGACGGTCAATTGCGACTGCCCTTCTCTTTGCCTCCCGAATGGCAAAACCGATTGCGGCGAATGCTGACGGAAGGGCAATTGGAGCGCCCTAAACCCATCCGATTGGCTTGGGCGGAGATGGGCGAAGCGGTGACGATGCGGGGAAAGGGAGGCGTCAGCGAAAAGGTCAAATTGCTCAGCCCCGTGATGACTGCCGTCCGTTCTCCCCGCCCGACTTTTCGTTGGATGGCAGTGGACGGGGCGGCGGGTTACAAATTGCTTCTGGCAGACCGAAGCGCAACCCACATCCTCTGGGAAAGCCCCCTCACGCAAGAGACGACCTTCCGTTTGCCTTCCGATGCGCCTGCGTTGAAGCGGGGCGAAATTTACACTTGGCAAGTGGAAGCGCGGCGACAAAACGATGCGCTCCTCTCACCGCCCGCCCGCTTTTGGGTGCTGGACGATGCCTCTGCGGCGCAGGTGGCAAGGATGGAACGACGCTTTGCCCATTCCGCCCTCACCTTGCTAACCCTTTACGCCTCCTTCGGACTGAAAGATGAAGCGATGGCGCAATGGCAGCGCTTGCAAAGGCTCAATCCTCACCATCCCGCCCTTCAATGGCTTCCCCGCACCTTCACCCCTGCCAATGGCAGCAATTAGTAACGACAGCGAGTGGCGAGTAGCGAGCGGCAAAGGATAGGAGCGAACGGCGGTTCGCCCTGAAAAGCAGCCGCAGCCTTGACCGTCCATGCCGTGACAAAATAGCAGCCAACCCACATCGCCTTCAAGAAAGCGGTGAGGGCAAATGCGGAAGGGAAATCGGTCGGCAGGCAAGTCCTTTCGGTGGCTGGCGACATGGATGGCTCTCGCCCTCGTCACCCTTTGTCTGTCCATCGCATGCCCCCAATCCATCCCACCTGACGATGAAACCGCCTTCCGCTTGTTGATGGAACGCTTCTTCGCTGCCTATGCCGCTGAAGATTTGCCCGCCTTGATAGCGCTGTGGAGCAAAAAGTCGCCTGAGTCTCAAGGATGGCAGAAAACCACGCTCCGAGACTTCCACGACGCTGACTTCTCGTTCGCCAACCTGCGATTGCTGCGCCTTCAAAGGCAAGGTGACAAGGCAACCCTTTGCGTCTCCGTTGATGCGACCGTGAAAAGTTTCCGCCTGCCGATGCCGATGGCTCAGACCCTTCTCCGCAATTTTGTGCTAATGCGAGAAGAAGGCGGATGGAAAATCTGGCGTTGCGTCCCTACCGCCGAAGAATTTGCCCAACGGCTTGCGTCCGTCCAAAGCGATGCGGAATGGGAAGCCTTGCTGAACAGCGAACGGGAATTGCTGAACGGCGAACTCGTGGAAGCGCTCTTGAAGGTGGCGGAGCGCCACTTAGACTTAGGCGAACCGTCCCAAGCCCGACGACTTGCCCAACTCGCCCAGAAAATCGCCACCTATCTTGACGACCCTGCAGGTTACGCCCTCGCCCGCTTTCTGGAAGGCTATACTTTCTGGCTAACGGGTGACCTTGAACGCGCTATTGCCATTCAAGAAGAGACCATCGCCTGGGCGCAGCAGGAGATGGAACGAAGGCAAAAAACCGAGCCGCCAGAGAAATTCGCCCGCCTTTTAGAAACCGCGTTCCGACTGCTCTACTGGGCAGGCGTGTTTTACGCAGACATCCTCGGTGACGGCGAGAAAGCCTTGCAGAAATATCAAGCGATGGCTCAGTCCGCCCGTCAATTCAACGCCCTTTACGCCGAAGCCGTTGCCCTTAACGGACTCGGTGGGCAACTCATCGGCATGGGCAAGGCGGTGCAAGGCATTCAGACGATGGAGCGAGCCATCCAGTTGTTTGAACGGTTGCGCCAAGCCTATCCCCAAAGCAGCAACCTGGCAAGAACCTCCCTCACCGCCCTCAACTGTCTGGCATCCGCCTACAATGGCATTCAAATGCCCGACCAATCTGTCCTTCGCTATCAAAAAAGTTTGCGCCTCGCCCAACAGTTCAATGACAGGGTCGGTGAAATGGGAGCGGTCTGGGGATTGGGATGCGCCTACCGACTCAAAAGTGACTTGGCGAAGGCGCAGGCGCATTTTGAGCGAAGCCTGAAACTGGCAAGGGAAGAAAGACACTTCGGCTGGATTTACACCAATCTTGGCAGCCTCGCCGAATTGCACCTTCAACAGGGTAACTTGGATGCTGCTTTGCGCCATGCCGAAGAAGCCCTCCAAGTCGCCCGCCAGATTCAATTTCATCTCTGGGAACTTGGGGCGTTAGAGAACATCGCCCGCATCTTAGTCCGAAAAGGTGATGAACAGCGTGCCCAAGCCGTGCTCGCCGAAGGTTTGCGAAAAGCCGAACGATTGAACCTTTCCCCTGCTGGGCTTTATACCCTTGTCGGCAACCTGCACCGCCGACAAGGACGATGGCAGCAAGCCATCCTTGCCTACCAAAAAGCGACAGAGCAATGGGAACGCAGTCGCGCTATGATGTTTGAACCGACGGGACGGTTGCTTGCCACGAAGGATGAGTGGGTTGAGCCCTATCGCCACCTCGCTGCCTGCCTTGCGAGATTGGGACGCAAAGAAGAAGCCCTGCAAGTCAGCGAGCGGATGAAAGCCCGCACCCTCGCCGAAATCCTTCAATCGGTCAAACTGGACATCACCAAAGCCATGACCGACGAAGAGAAGCAAAAAGAGCGCCAACTCCGTGACCAACTGAATCGCCTGAACGCTTTCCTGCGAACTTTGCAAAATCGCCCCGACACCGACCCCCATCGCTTGAAGGAGTGGCAAGCGAAGTTGAACGAAGCCCGCCAATCCTACGAGTCTTTCCGCCGCCAACTTTACCTCCGCCATCCCGAACTGGCTATCCTGCGCGCCGAGTTGCCCCCCTTGACAACGGAGCAACTCCAGCAACTCTTGCCCGATGACCGCTCCGCCTTCCTGTCCTACTTGTTGGACGACGACCTTTCGTTCGTTTTCGTCCTCACCCACTCGGCAAACGATGACCCTTCGCCCCATCGTTCGGTGCGCCTTTACGCTTACCCGCTCCCCATCAACCGCTCAGGGTTAACGCAATTGGTTCGCTCCTTCCGCTCCCGCCTGGAACAGCGAGCCCTGAAGTTGCCCGAAGCGACCCAACTCTATCGCTACCTCATCGCCCCCCTTGAAGAGCAACTAAAAGGCAAAAAGGTCATCGGCATCATCCCTGATGGCGTGCTCTGGGAGTTGCCTTTCGCTGCCTTGCGGGATGGCAACGGCAAATACCTCGTGGAACGCTTCGCCCTCTTTTATGCGCCCTCCCTGACGACCCTTTACGCCATGCGCCATTCCCCTCGGCAATCGCCCCCAACAAACGAAGCCACCCTTTTGGCACTCGCCTTTCCTTCCTTCGGCGCACTGCGAAAGGTGGAGTTGCCCTTGCGGGGCACTTTTGAAGAATTGCCCCAAACGGAACGGGAAGTGAAAACCATCGCCCGCCTGTTCGGGAAAGGCGCACGGGTTTACTTGCGCGAGCAAGCGACGGAAAGCCTCCTCAAACGGGAAGCGCCTCATTCCCGCATCATCCACATCGCCACGCACGGCGTCTTTGACCCACAAGCGCCCCTGTATTCAGGGGTATTGCTGGCGCAGGAACGGGAAGAAGACGGCATCTTGGAGGCATGGGAAATTGCCGACATGGATTTGAACGCCGACCTTGTCGTCTTATCGGCTTGCGAGACAGCACGGGGACAGGTGCGGGAAGGGGAAGGTTTGATCGGGTTGGCATGGGCTCTTTTCGTCGCAGGTTGCCGCAGCAGTTTGTTGACTCAATGGCAAGTCGCCGACGAAAGCACGGCTCATTTGATGCTCGCCTTTTATCGCCACTGGCGCCCCTTCACCCGTTCCCCTCTTTCCAAAGCGGAAGCCCTGCAGCAAGCGCAACTGGAACTGCTGCGGAGCAAGGATTGGGCACACCCCTTCTTCTGGGCACCCTTCGTCCTCCTCGGTGACGGACGCTAACGCTTCCTCCCGACCCCGATGGCAATATGCCCCCCCTTTTTGGCGACATATATCTTTGGAAGGGTTGGTCAGCCCTATCGGGCGAATAGCTAATGGCAGGGGCAAACAGCAGTTCGCCCTGAAAATTCACCAGTCGCTAATCACCAGTCGCCAATTGCCGCCGTTTCACCAGTCGCCAATCACCAGTCGCTAATCGCTGTCGTCTTCCAGTCGCTATTCGCCAGTCGCCATTCGCTTCCGTTGTTGGAGTGGCTATCAGCCACGACAGGCTACCAGCCACGACGAAGAAGTGGCGAGCGGCGAACAGCGAACGGTAGGGGTTGATGCAGGGACTGATTTGTGTTATTTGTAAAGTAGCCGTGTTGACCGAAGGTTCAAAGGGCGGGGGCAAGTCGGCAGGTTGAAGGCTTGTCGGACGGGGCAGGTAAACGGGAAGTAAACGACAAGTAAAAGACAAGTAGACGAGAAGTAAACGAAGGGTTGGAAAAGGGGTGAGACGGCATGGGAAAGATAAGGGGCGAAATTGGTGGGGAAATCACAGGAACAGTCGGTGATGTCACCATCACCACTTGGAAGGGCATAAAAGTCGCTAAAGGGATGCAAGCAAAAGCGTTAAGGAGGTGTCGGTGATGTTCGGTCAGGGACGGTCGTTTAGGTCGTTGGCACTTGCTCGGCGTTTCACCGTTTTCATTGGAGAAAACCCTGACAGCATTTATTGCCTTGACCATCACGGTTTGAGTCGCATGCACAAACCAAAAAACTTTGGGGGGTGTGTTGTGATGTTGAGTAAAGGTAAGTCGTTACTGAAGAGGTCGCTTCGTTGGCAGGTCGTAGCAGGTCTCGTCTGTCTGCTGCTTGTTCCACTCCTCATTGTCGCCACAGGATGTGGCGGGGGCGGCGGTGGACCTACACAGCAATTGCCTACACAACCTACACAACCACCACGCTTAATCGGACAAGTCGTAGATGCTACCAATCCTAATGTGGGGGTAGGAAACTTGGATGTTGAAGTTAGCGTGCCTTCAAAGGGTCGTCAGCAGCAGAGCATTATTGTTGAAAAAACGAAAACGGACAGCGAAGGGCGCTTTCAGTTGTTCAAGGTAGAAAGTGGCAAATCTTATACCTTCAAAGTCAGTGATTCGCAGGGACCACTGGTGACGGTGACTTTAACTATTGCGGGAGGTTCAGCCACTGTAGCCGTTCAAATCAGTGTTGTGCCTCGTGACAAACAGCAACAAATACAACAGCAGCAGCAAAAACAACTTGTATGGGAAAAGCGACCACCTGACACCATGACTGTTGGTCAGACAGTTGACTTCAAGGCTTACATCAAACTTGGTAATCTAACGCTTCTGCCAGTTTGGGAAGTTGACCCACCAGGGTCGGTTGCTGTCTTGGGCGAATATCTTCACGCCATACAGGAAGGCATAGTCACCCTCCAAGCCCGAATGCCAACCACTTCTATGGAACCTGTGGGCGAGAAGGTCACTATCAAAGTTGTAAAGCCGTCGGGAGGGCAACAGGGGTCTATCTTTGGCATAGTGCTTGATCAGTCTGCCAGTCCCGTTGCTAATGTCACTGTCCAAGCCCTTCAAGATAGCACGGTAAAAGCCTCTTCAGTGACCAACACTTTGGGACAATTCCTGCTTGAGAACCTCCCTGCAGGAACATACACTGTTGTCGCCAAGCAAACTGGTCTGGAAGCAACAAGCAGTGTTACAGTGGAGGCAGGTAAAACTGCCTCTGTCACCCTACAATTGAGCCCTGTTCAACAAAATAACCCTGTCGCCATCGCCAAATCCATCGTCCAGATGCTTCGGGATTTGGGGGTCAGCGCTAAAGACCTCCCTGAGACGGAGGCAACTAATATCAACGCTGCCCTCGCTGAGCAACAAACGGTCATAAGTAGCGAAATCAAGATTGCCCAAGAGTTCCTTGACCGAATCAACTTCCAGAAGCGGGTCTTAGGTTGGGATAACTTGGAAAACAACCCAGGTCTTTCTACTGCGCCTGTTGCTAATCAACCAACAACGGTTGTTAGGGGAACAGCTTACAACAACCTTTCACCTGGTAGTGTTTTACCTAATGCTCGCGTAGAGGCTTATATTGGGTCGCAACGCGTTGCTTCAACTACGACAGACTTGAGTGGCAATTTCAGTATGCAACTTCCTATCGCCCGAGAAGGCACGAAGGTTGCTTTCGTAGTAACTTCAGGGGCTCTCGTAGGCGCAATTACATTCCATATTGACCCCGGCGAGGAAAGGGTGATTTATCCCTCTGCCCCTCAAAGTGACCTTCTTGGTCTCCCACCGGGTAAGTATCGTGAACTTTGGACAAACAATTGGCGGTTACCTCGCATTCTTGAGCGCATTGGAGATGCACCCGACAATAAGACTTGGATTGTGGAAGCAACTGAGGGCAATGAGAAGGGCTTGGTTTTGACAGTCACTGTTCAAAATCCCATCGGCATTTTCCGATACACTCACGAAGCAGGCAAATACACTTTCCAAGTGCGCAAGCCTAACGATGCGACCATCCAGTATGATGGCAGCATAGCAGTTACGACAGACGCTCAAGGCAATCCGACCCAAATTGCCCTCAGCGCTACCGTCAAAGACCCAAAACTTTCCTCACCCATCACCTTCAGCGGGACTTTGCAAGGGACACCTGCACAGACTGGCACTGTCTCAGGTTCAATTCGCTCCCGCCCTGTCAATCGCTCGCCCATTGTCGCCCGAAGGCAAAGAGGACGACAATCTCAGGATAACCCTTATGCCCCTTACACCGAAGCCAAGTTCGTCAATGTGAGCCTGCAATCGCAGTTCGGTAACGCTTCTATTGGCGAACTGAAAGTCGTTTGGATGCGAGATAGCCTTGAAGATGAGAAAATCAAGCAAATCAGCCTAACAGGATTGACCGTTAGAAGCCAGACCAGCAAACCTGCCAGTTTGACCGTTAGCAGTGTTTCAGTGGAGTTTCGTGAGACGACCCAGCAAGAGAAACAATTGTCGTCCGATGTGGAGGACTTGACACCTACGAAAGCCACCATTTCTGCCACCTTAGAAGGTTCAGGCATAAGGCTTCAAGTCAGCAACCTTCAAGCATCTGAATTCAAGTGGGTGAAAGTTGGTGAGAGATGGGACTGGTGGCAATGGAAATCTATAACTGTCTACCTACCAATTCCGACCACGCTGAACGGACAAGTCAGTTACTCATCACCGACAGTTCAGTTTAATGGGAGCATTGATGCCAAGTGGGAGAACCCACAAAGTGACCCTAAGGACTTTGGCGGGGAAGATAGCCCTGTAGCGTTAGTGGAAGTTCCGAAGGGCACTGTGAAGTTGGCGGGCAATTGGGTGCCGAAGATTGGGCGACCTGCAGGCATTCAGGTCAACTTCACCAGCAATCCGACGGGCAATGCGCCTCAGGTGCAGATGAACCTGACCATCAACTATGGCGACCAGAAACTTTCTGGAACTATCACAGGGACGCTGGACATCAGGGGCAACCAAAGTTACGGCTTCAAGTCTGGGAACTTGGACATGACGCACACGCCGTCCAACTTCAAGGTGCAAGTGAGTTGGGAGAGGGGCAAGCCAGTTAGTGGGAAGATTGTGACGGCGCAAGGGCAAAAAGTTGCTGACATTGGGGAGGCGAGGAATCTTGGTTTGCCTGATTTGGGTAGTGCGTTGATCGTGAAATACACGGACGGCACTTTTGAGACCTTAGAGTCGGTGTTGCCTCGTTCAAGGTTGAGCAGGAAGTGAGGGGAGAGGGAGGGTGAAGTTTTGGTGGGCTGAAAGGCTCATCAACTTCACCCTCCATAGCATCATAAAAGCCTGCTCCATGACACAATCCATCGGTGACCTGAGCGACGGTGACATGGGCTTGGAGGGGTGGAGTGATGCGGGGGGCAATGGTGGTGCTTGTGATGATGGCAGCGATGGCGGGGGCGTCGGGGCAAACCGTTCCCATCCCACCGAGATGGACGGCGGGCGAACAGGTGGCGTTCATCCTTGACGACACCTCGTTATCTCATCGGCTATTGACGACCCGTGCTTTTTTCCATGCCGACAACAATGTCCTGCCGTTGAAGTTGGGCAATGAAAAGCGGTTGCCTCCTTTGCGATTTGGTGGTGACCGCGCCTACTTCGTCGCCTACCGCTTTAAGGAACTTTCCGTCACTTACCGAAGGTGGACTTTGCGTTATGGGCATGGCAAGGCGGATTTTTATGAGGGCAACGGCGATGCGGCGCAACTTTATCTGGACGCTATGGCAAACGCCATCAATCCGACGGGCACTTACGATGTCGTCGCTTCCCTGAACCGCACCCGCCTGCACCGATGGTCGCTGGATTATGCGGCGCCTTTCCGCCTCAACGGGCGACGGGGTTACTTCATTGTGACCCTTCATTGGCTTCGGCTGCATCGCTTGCAACGGGGAACGCTGACGGGACGGATGAACTTCGGGCAGTTTCGGGGTGACCTTCGGTTGCTAACGACACGCGGTTTGCCTGACGAAGAGACGCAAAGCAATGGGATAGCGATGGATGTGGCAGTGGTCATCCCGATCGGGCAAGGATGGCAATTGGGCATTTGGTCGGAAAATCTGTTCAGCCGTCTCTGGCAGCGAACCTTGCAGGACATCACGGCGCAAGTGGCGACGAATGTCGTGGAACCTGATGCCGATGGCTTTTTGCACGCCGTCCCTCTTTTGCAAGGGCGCGTTGACCGTCGGTCGTTAACAGCGGTGGCGAAACGGCGATGGGCTTTGGCGCTTTCAGCGCCTCAAGGGCGCAACGATTGGCTTTTGCTGGCTCAACGGGATGCTGATGGCACGCAAGCGAGCCTCGGTTACGCGTGGGCGATGGGAAAAGGGCGGCGGGTTTGGCTGATGAGGTCGCTCACAAGGGAGCGATGGCAGTTGGGCGTTTCCCTACCCCGATGGCAATTGTTTTTGTCAACGGACAAGTTCAACAGCGCTTCCGCCAAGCGAACTTCCCTTTGCCTTCAAGGAAGCGCGCCCTTCTGAGCCCATCGTCGTTCATTCCCTCATTGCTCATTGGCTCATTGCTCATCGGCTCATTGGTCATTGGTTCATTGCCCCATTGGTCATTGCCTCTTCGCTCATCCTTTCGCTCGGTTGAGGACGAATTGGATGAAGGTGCGGGTCGCAACGCCTGTGGCGCCTTTGCTGAAGTAGTGGCGGTCTTTGTCGCTCCAGAAAGTTGGGGCGATGTCCAAGTGCACCCAGGGCGTTTCGCCGACGAATTCGCCGATGAACCACGCTGCCGTGATGGCGCCGCCGGGGCGTCCGCCCGTGTTTTTGATGTCGGCGAAATCGCTTTTGAGCAACTCGCGGTAATCGGCAAACATCGGCATCGCCCAAATGGGTTCGCCCACTTGCTTGCCCACTTCCACGATCTCCCGCACCAACTGTTCGTCGTTGCCAAAAGCGCCCGTGCAAATGGGACCGAGGGCGATGATGGCAGCACCCGTCAGGGTGGCGGCGTCCAAAATGGGGGAAGCGCCTTTCTCTTTGGCGTAACTGATGGCATCTGCCAAAATCAACCGCCCTTCCGCATCGGTGTTGATGACTTCCACTGTCTTGCCGCTGTAAGTGCGCAAGATGTCGCCGGGCTTGAAGGCGCGACCGCCGGGCATGTTCTCCGTCGCTGGCACGCACCCTAAGACATTGATGGCGGGTTGCAGTTGGGCGATGGCGTCCATCGCAGCGATGACAGCGGCTGCCCCTGCCATGTCGCCCTTCATCTCCAGCATCCCTTCCGCCGTCTTCAGACACAAACCGCCCGAATCAAAAGTGATGCCTTTGCCGACTAAGCCGATGGTCGGTGCGCCCGCCTTGCCTTCGTAGCGCAAGACGATGAAGCGGGGCGGTTGGTCAGAGCCGAGGGAAACGGCTCGCAATGCGCCCATACCGACTTCTTCAATCCAGCGCTCGTCGTAAATTTCGCAGTCAAGCCCTCGCTTTTCGGCGACGGCTTTCGCTTGTTCGGCTAATGTCGTCGGGGTCAACTCCATCGGCGGGGCGTTGACCAAATCGCGGGCGAAATTCGTCGCCTCCGCCATCACCGTGCCCAACTGGACGCCTGTTCCCATCTCTGAAGCGCTGCGACGGCTGGTCGCTATCAATTCCAATCGCTCCAACGATGGCTTCCCGTCGTCCGATGACTTTTTGCTGTAGCGGTAACTGGCAAGGAGGGTCGCTTCCGTGATGGCGCGGGCGAGGTCGGGAAGCGTCAAGCGATTGGTTTCAGGTGGGACGAGGGCAGCGTGGCGGACACCGATTTGGTTGAGGGTCTTGACGGCGTTGCCGACGGCGCGGCGCACCGCTTCGGCGTCCAACTCACTGCTTTTGCCCAACCCGAACAAAACGAGCCGTCGGGGCGGGAGCAAACCGAGGGAGTGGACGACCGTCACTTCACCCAACTTGCCCTTCACTTCGCCCCACTCCCGCAATTTCCGCAGTTGCCCATTCAGCGCTTTGTCAGTTTTCGCCAATGTGCCCGTCCATCGCCCATCGTCTTCAAAGACACCGAGCAACACCGCATCCCGTTCCGTCGCCAATGCGTCGCCGATGACCGTCGTCACTTGCGGCATCGTTCCTCCACCTCCGTCATGTGTCAGCGTGAAGGAGTGCAAGCGTGAAAGTGTCAAGGCGTCCGTTGAGCGTTTCTCTCGCTTGCACCCTTGCACTTGTTTGTCGGTGGGCGCAAAAATCTTGGCGACGCCGAAAGGAGGCTGTCACGATGACGGCAGCGTCGGAAACTTTGGGCGATGAATTGCGGCAAAAGTTTGAGCGCTTGCTGGACTACCTGCGGTCGCTGAGAAGCGTGCTGGTGGCGTTTTCGGGGGGCGTTGACTCCACTTTTTTGGCGAAGGCGGCGCACATGGCGTTGGGCGACAACGCTATCGCCGTCACGGCGCGTTCGCCGTCCTATCCGAGGGCGGAAATGGAAGAAGCGATGCGTCTCGCCCAACTCATCGGCATCCGCCACCTCGTCATTGACACCGAAGAAGTGAGCAATCCCAACTACGCCGCCAACCCGCCTAACCGCTGTTACTTCTGCAAGACGGAACTGTTCAGCAAGTTGAAACCGTTGGCGCAGCAGTTGGGCGTTGAGCACATCGTTTATGGGGCGATTGCCGACGACTTGAGTGACTTTCGCCCCGGCTTGCAAGCGGCAAGGGAGCACGGGGCGTTAGCGCCGTTGGCGGAGTTGGGATGGACAAAGGCGGAAATCCGAACGGTTTCCCGTTGGCTGGGTTTGCCGACTTGGGATAAGCCATCGTTCGCTTGCCTTTCGTCGCGTTTCCCTTACGGCATGGCGATCACGCCCGAAAAGTTGCGGCAAGTGGAAGAGGCGGAAGAGTTTTTGCGCCAACACGGTTTCCGTGCCTTCCGCGTCCGCCATCACGAAACCGTCGCCCGCATTGAAGTGCCGCCCGAAGATTTCCCTCGCTTTCTGGACGCCGAATTTCGTTCCGAACTCGTCCGCCACTTCCGCCGACTGGGCTTTTTGTTCGTCACGCTGGATTTGATGGGCTTGCGCAGCGGCAGTTTGAACGAGTTGTTGCCGCTGACGGTTGTCGGTCAGGGCAAGGGATAACCTTGCCATTTTTGCCGTTGCAGCAAGGAGGGCGAGGCGATGCGCCAATTGAAGCGACGGGACTTCATAGCGATGGCAACGGGGGCATTGAGTTGGCGGGCATTATCGGCGGAAGCGCCATCTTTGCGAGAGCGAGAAAGGACGATAGAGCCGTTGCTCCGCGAACTGGAGGCGACCCGACATCAATTTGCCAATGTGCCCCGCGAAGATGGACGCTTTTTGAACCTTCTGGTGAAGGCGACGGGCGCTAAACGGGTTTTAGAGGTCGGCACTTCCAACGGCTACTCCGCCCTCTGGCTTTGCCTTGCCCTTGAGGAAACGGGTGGACACTTGACGACGATTGAAATTTTGCCCGAACGGGTGAAGATGGCACAGGAGAACTTGAAGCGGGCGGGTTTGGTCCATCGCGTCACTTTCCTGCAAGGCGACGCCCATCAAATCGTCCCGACCCTCAAAGGTCCGTTTGACTTCGTGTTTTTGGATGCCGACAAGGGGCGGGAACGGGATTACTTCGGCTACCTGTATCCCGACAAGTTGCCCAAGGGCAGTTTGCTGGTCATCCACAACGCCATCCGTTTCCGCGATGCCATGCGACCGTTTCTGGATTTCATCCGCCAACATCCCGAATTTGACAGCCTGATCGTTAGCGTGACGATGGACGATGGCTTTTCGGTCAGTTATCGGCGACGGGCATAAACGGGGGTCACGAAAATGGTGCGGGCGGTGATTTTTGACTTTGACGGCGTTCTGGTGGACAGCGAGCGGGTGCAATTTGAGGCGTTGCGCCAAGCACTCAGCGAACACGGATTGACGCTTTCGTGGGACGACTACCGTGCCGTCGGCATCGGGTTGCCTGACCGCGAGGCGGTGCGGTTGGCGTTGGAGCGGAACGGGATTTGCGACGAGGCGTTGGTCACTCAAGTGTTGGAACGCAAGACGGCGCTTTACGATGCGTGGCTTGCTGAGCGGGTGCGCGCCGTTGACGGCATGGCGGACATCGTGCGGGCGTTGGCGCAACGGTTTGCGTTGGCAATCGCATCAGGGGCAATGCGCCACCAGATTGAAGCGGTGTTGCAGCGAGAAGGGGTGCGGGATTGCTTCGCTGCCATCGTCAGCCATGACGATTACGAGGTGGGCAAACCCGACCCGACACCGTTTTTGCTGGCACTTGAAAAGTTGAACGCCGTCGTCCATCCGCCTTTGCGCCCTCACGAATGCGTCGTCGTGGAAGATGCGCCCGCTGGCGTTACAGCGGCGCGGGCGGCAGGGATGCGGTGTGTGGCGGTGACCACCTACTTTGACAGTGAGGCGTTGAAAGATGCCGATGTGGTTATCGCAAAACTTGCCGACTTGTTGCAGCCGTCTGTTTGGGAGCGGTTGGACATGCCGCCGTTGTTGTGACGGTGATGCCCGATGATGGAGACGACGGTCATCACGCCCGAACAGGTGAAGGCGAATTTGCAGCAAGTGCGCGAACGCATCGCCCAAGCGGCGCGGCGGGTGGGGCGAGACCCATCGGAGATTGTGTTGGTCGGAGCGAGCAAGTCGGTGGAGGTGGAGCGCATCCGTGCCGCCATTGAGGCGGGCTTGCAACACATCGGCGAAAATTACGCCCAAGAGGCGTGGGCGAAGTATCAGCAAATCGGCGATGCCGTGACTTGGCACTTCATCGGTCGGTTGCAAACGAACAAGGCGAAATTGGTCGTGCGGTTCTGTCGTTTCGTGCAATCGCTGGATCGCTTCGCATTGGCGGAGGAACTGGACAAGCGGGCGAAGCAAGTGGGGCGGATTGTAGAGTGCCTTGTGGAGGTCAACATCGGTGGGGAAGCGACGAAGGGCGGTGTGCCACCTGAAGAGGTGGCGTCCTTTTTGCGGCAGGTTAGTGGGTTGACCAACTTGCGGGTCGTCGGGCTGATGGCGATGCCGCCCTATTTCCCCGACCCTGAAGATGTCCGTCCCTACTTTCGGGCGATGGCGGAGTTGTTTGAGCGGTTGAAGCGGGAAGCGCCGCTGGGGGTAGAGATGCGTTACTTGTCAATGGGGATGAGCCATGATTTTGAGGTGGCGATAGAAGAGGGCGCTAACATGGTGCGGGTCGGGACGGCGATTTTCGGTCCGCGCCCAACGGGAAGGTGAGCGATGATGGGATGGTTGGCGCGCCTGTTTCGGTTTGAGGACGCTGAAGAAAGCAGCCGCACCGAAAGCAGTGGGGAATTGGCGGGACAAGGTGGCGTGTTGCATCGTTGGCAAATTGTGCGGGGGAGACAGCCCAAAGTCTTCCACATCGCCCCCCGCAAGTTGGAGGATGCGATGAAGGCTGCCGACAAGTTGTTGGAGGGGCGAGCCGTGTTCGTCAACTTGCAGCACATTGACGCTGCCAGTGGGCAGCGCATCTTGGACATCCTTGCGGGCGTCACTTACGCCCTGCGGGGGACTTGTTTGCAAGTGGGGCGACGGCTCTTTTGGTTCAGCCCGCCCAGCATCCCAGCGGAGTGGGATGAGGAGACGGTGAAAGCCGCCGCTGCCTTGTTCACGGATTTGAACGATGCCACCCCTGAAAGCAGCAACGACCACTTTGCGAGGTGATGGTTTGGCGATGGAAACCTTTGTCTGGCTCATCCGCATCGCCTTAGATGTTTTGTTCGTGCTGTTGCTGGCTCGGTGCGTCATCTCGTGGGTTCGCCCGACCCATTACCATCCCATCGTCCGTTGGATTGAAGATGTGACCGACCCGCTGTTGCGTCCCGTGCAGCGGATTTTGCCGCCTTGGAAGACTTGGGGCATTGACTTTTCGCCGCTGATTGTTTTCCTTTTGGCGAACATCCTTGCCCGCTTTTTGATCGGGCTCTTGAGGGGGGCGGGGTGATGGGCGTGCTCACCCCGCCAGAAATCTTGCGCCGTCGCTTCCGTCGCTCCCTTTTCGGCTATTCCCGACGGGAAGTCCACGAGTTCCTGCAAGAGGTCAGCGAAACTGTCCAGACCTTGCTGGAAGAAAACCGAACCTTGCGGGAAGAGCGACAACGGTTGCTGGAACGGTTGCAAGTTTACGAGGGACTGGAGCGCCAGTTGCGGGATGCGTTGGTCGTCGCCGAGAAAGTTGCCGAGGAAGTGAAGGAGAATGCCCGTAAGGAAGCCCATTTGATCGTCGCTCAGGCACATCAGGAAGCGGAGCGATTAAAAGCCGATGCCCAGCAGAAAGCCCAGCACGCTTATGCCGAAGTGGAGCGATTGAGGCAAGTTCGGCAGCGTTTGGAGACCGAGTTGCGCCACCTTTTGCAAGCCTACCTTGAAACCCTTGACCGTTCCAAACCGCTGGAAGGCAGCGATTAGTGACGGGCGATGGGCGACTCTATTCGCCGTTCGCTACTCGTCACTCGCTGCCTTTTCTGTCGTGGTTTGGGTAGCCTGTCGTGGCTGATAGCCACTCCAACAAGTTTGTTGGAGCGCCTAAAAGGCGCGACTGGCTTGCTATGCCGTCGGGTTGCTTTTTGTCGTGGCTGCTTTTCAGGGCGAACTGCCGTTTGTCCCTACCGTTCGCCACTCGCTATTTGCCGTTCGCTGCCGTTTACAAAATTGGAGCGCCTGTTAGGCGCGCCATGAGAGAGGCAGACGAAAATCCACGCACCATCGGAGGTGGTTGAGTGTGTCGGTCGGAGAAGGCATTAGTGTCGGAGTGATCGGGGTCGGCAGCATCACGCAAGCGGTGCATTTGCCCAACCTGAAAGCGTTGGGCGCAAATATCGTCGCTGTCGCCGATGCGGTCTCGGAGCGCGCCCAAGAGGTCGCCCGCCAACATGGCATCGCCCACGCCTATGACGACTATCGGGCGCTCCTAAAGCGCGACGACCTTCACGCCGTCGTCGTCGCCGTCCCGACTTACCTTCACTATCCCGTCGTCACCGCTGCGTTGAAAGCGGGCAAACATGTCTTGTGCGAGAAACCGCCCGCCCTCAACGAGCGGGAAGCGGAGCGGATGGCGGAACTGAGCGAGCAGCAAGGGCTTGTCTTGATGTATGCCTTGCAGATGCGCTATCGGCGGGACAGTCAAGCCCTCAAGCAACTGATTGAGCGGGGCGAATTGGGCGAGGTTTACTTTGGGCGGGCGATTTACTTGCGTCGTCGGGGAGCGCCTGCGGGTTGGTTTTCCCGAAAGGCGCAATCGGGGGGCGGTCCGCTTTTGGACATCGGCGTCCATGTGTTGGACCTAACTTGGTGGCTGATGGGCAAGCCTAAACCTGTTAGCGCCGCAGGCTTCACCTTCCAGAAAATCGGGGCAAAAGGCGTGCGGTTGGAACGGGGTTGGCAACCTGCCGATGTGCGGGAGCGCAGGGAGCAGGAAGTCGTCTACGATGTGGAAGACCACGCGGGCGGTTTCGTCCGTTTTGACAACGGCGCTGTCTTGTTCGTGGAAGTTTCGTGGCAACTCAATGACCGTGAACGGTGGGGGACGACCGTCTGCGGGACGAAAGCGGGCGCTTCCTTGCCGCCCTTGGAAGTTTACACGGAAGTGCTGGGCGAAGGGGTGACGGTAAATCTGCGAGTGGATGAGGGGAACGCTTATCAGGAAGAGATGCGGGAGTTTTTGACCTGCATCCGCGAGAAGCGCCAACCGCTGACCAACGCCCGCGACGGCGTGACCGTCATGAAGATGCTGACGGCGCTGTATCGGTCGGCGGAGCAAGGCAAGGAAATTGCCATCAAGTGAGCGAGACGAGGGGCGTGGGACGGGGGACGAGAAAAGAGACCATTTGCCAGTCGCTATTCGCCATTCGCTGCCGTTTCGGCTCGGCAGGAGCCTCGCCCTCCCGTTTGTCCACCTTTACAGTATCATGGGCAACGGCTAAAATTAAGGCGGCAAAGGGGTGAGGACAATGAAGGAGTTGCTGGCAGCAATTGAAAAGGTGCGGAAGCGCATTGAACATTACCGCGAAGACCTTCAGCGAAGTGAAATGCTCACCCGTTATGTTCTTGTTGACCCCATACTTCGTGCTCTTGGCTGGGATACTGAGGATCCAAAACAAGTTGTGCCAGAGTATCGGACAGAAGTTGGTCGTCCCGATTATGTGTTGAAATTCGAAGGCGATCGCACCGACGCGGGAGCGAGAGGATTTCTTCTCGGCGTGGAAGCGAAAAGGTTAGGTGCAGATGATCACACTTTTGAAGAAGCACGCCGAAGGGCTCTACCCCTTTTTCAAGAGAAAAATATCCGCTACTATATCATCACCGACGGTGATAGATGGGTTTTGTGGGACATTAGCAGACCGAAAGAAGAAAGCCCTCATCCCATCTTTGATGTTCGTTTGTCCAGGGATAACCCTGGTGTTGCAGCCCGAAAACTCCTGGCACTCTGGAGACCTGCGATGCCTGAAGTAGAGGAAGCAGTAAAGCCAATTGCGGGAGAGCCAATTGGGACGCCACCTGTGACGCCACTGCCAGACGAACCCCCAGAAGTCGTTGCCCAATTCCTTCGTAATCACACATATCCGAAATGGGGAGCAAGTAGGTTACTGAGGGAGACCTTGATCAAGTGTGGCATGCATTGGAAGCAAGCGGGTAAAGTTGCCGATAAGTTTAGGGATCAGTTGGAACTTCGTAAGCCATTAACTGGTGATGACTTAAAGCGGTTCTGGCACGCTGTCAAAGAGGTGTATGAAAAACACTCCCAACAACTCTCAGGAGTTAACCTTGAAGGGTTTGAGCGCCAGATGGAAGAGGTGGCTAAGGAAGAGCACTCCCGTTTTAAGCAGCGGAAGGAAAGGCAAACCTCCTAACGAGCCCTCATAACTACTTGCTATTCGCCATTCGCTGCCGTTTCGGCTCGGCAGGAGCCTTGCCATCCCAATTCGGATCGGATGGGTGGCGGTCAAGGGGTTGGTTCTTCACGGCTGCGGTGGCTGCGGGCGAGTTGCTCTAAGCGCCCTGTCTCCATGTAGTAAACCCGCTCCGCCATGTTGGTGGCGTGGTCGGCGATGCGCTCCAGAAAGTAGGCGACGAAGAGCAAGTAGGTCGCTTGCTCCACGAGGGATGGGTCGCGCTTCATGTAATCCACCAGTTCGGCAAAGAGGCTTTCGTAAAGTTCGTCCACTTGGTCGTCATCGCGGCAGACTTGGATGGCTAACTCCAAGTCGCGGTTGACATAGGCTTGCAAGGCGCCGTGCACCATGTTCAGCGACAGTTGTGCCAGTTTGGGGATGTCCACGAGGGGCTTGAAGAAGGGTTCGTGGGCTAAAAGGCGGGCGAGTTTGGCGATGTCTACGGCGTGGTCGCCGATGCGTTCCAAATCCGTCACGATCTTCAGCGCCGTCCCGATGATGCGCAAGTCCCGCGCCATCGGTTGCTGCAACGCCAACAGTTTCATCGCCTTCGTCTCAATCTCCACATCCAAATCGTCGGCGATGTCGTCTTCACGGATGACCTCGTTGGCGAGGGCGATGTCTTGGGCGACGAGGGCTTTCATCGCCTTAGCGACAGCGCCTTCCACGAACCGACCCATGCGCAACAGGTCGTCCTGCAACTCTTGCAGTTGCTCTTCAAAAGATTTGCGGACGGTGATTGCCATTGCGCTTCGCCTCCTGATGACAAAGTTGCCCGTTAGCCGAAGCGCCCTGTGATGTAGGCTTCGGTGCGGGGGTCATCGGGTTTGGTGAAGATTTTCTCCGTCGGTCCAAACTCTATGAGTTCGCCGTTGAGGAAAAACGCCGTGAAGTCGGAGATGCGGGCGGCTTGCTGCATGTTGTGGGTGACGATGACGATGGTGTAGCGGTTCTTCAGGTCGTAAAGCAAGTCTTCCAAGCGCAGGGTTGCCGTCGGGTCTAACGCCGAAGCGGGTTCGTCCAGCAGGATGACTTCGGGTTCTACGGCTAAGACGCGGGCGATGCAGAGGCGCTGTTGCTGTCCGCCCGAAAGTTCCAAGGCGGAGCGATGCAAGCGGTCTTTGACTTCTTCCCACAAGCCCGCATCCTTCAAGGCTCGTTCCACGATCTCTTGCAAGGTGCGCTTGTCGCGGATGCCGTGAATGCGGGGACCGTAGGCAACATTGTCAAAGATGCTTTTGGGGAAGGGGTTGGGTTTTTGGAAGACCATGCCGACGCGTCGGCGCAAGGCGACGACATCCACATCGGGGCGATAGATGTTCACCCCGTCCAAAAGGACTTCCCCGTCCACCCGCACGCCGTCTATCAGGTCGTTCATCCGATTGAGACAGCGCAGGAAAGTGGACTTGCCACAACCTGACGGACCGATGACGGCGGTGATGCGATTGGCAAAGATGTCCAAGTTGATGCCCTTGAGGGCGTGGAAGGTGCCATAGAAAAGGTGCAAGTTCTGCACCTGAATTTTGACGGGCGGCAGTTCCGTCGGCATGGCGCCCTCTTCTGCCCGCCGAAGGACGGGGCGCACGGTCAATTCACTCATCGTTGCCTATCCCCCTGCCGAAAAGTGTCGCTAAGATTTTAGCACCCGAAAGTCCAGCGTTAGGAGCGAGAAGGGATGTTGGAAGCGACTTTTTTGCACTTGAAAGGCATCACGCCTGTTTTGGAGCGGAAGTTGTGGGAGGCGGGGGTGCGGAGTTGGCAGGATTTTTTGGCGCGCTATCAGAGCGGGACTTTGCCCATCCCCGCCCGCCCCGAATGGTGGCACTTGATTCGTCAGTCCATCGTGCAACTGGAACGGGGCAATGTGCACTTTTTCGCCCAACTCCTGCCCGTTAGCGAACATTGGCGCCTTTACGGTGCTTTTCGCTCCCGCACCGTTTTTCTGGACATTGAGACGACGGGCTTAGAGGAACGGGATCGGGTGACGGTCGTCGGGCTTTTCCACGATGACCGTTACGAGGCATTTGTGGACGGGTTGAATTTGACCCAGTTGCCCACCGTCCTTCCGTCTTTTGCCATCCTTGTCACCTTCAACGGCGAAGGCTTTGACCTTCCTTTCCTGTGGCGGATGTTTCCCAACCTTCCCCTCCCGCCTGTCCATCTGGATGTGCGAGCATTGTTGAAGCGGTTGAATGTGCATGGCAGCCAGAAGAAGATTGAGGAGCGGTTGGGTTTCGTGCGGCGTGAATCCTTGCGGGGCATGACGGGTGCTGATGCGGTCATTTTGTGGGAAGCCTACTTGCGGGGCGAAACGGAAGCCCTCCGTCGCTTGCTGGATTACAACCGCGAGGATGTCGTCAAACTTCGCGAACTGATGGAGTATGCCTATCGCGAGTTGTGTCGGCAATTGGGGTGGTGGGTGTGAGGCGATGGGGCATCATCGGCGGGTCGGGCATCTATCGGCTGACGGGTGAAAAAACCTTCCATCGCCGTTGGGTCGTCACCCGATATGGAGAGGTCGTTTGCTTTGTCGGAGAGTGGGCGGGCAAAGAGGTCGTCTTTTTGCCCCGTCACGGCGAAGGGCACACCGTCCCGCCCCATCGCATCAACTACCGTGCCAATGTGATAGCGATGCGGAAGTTGGGGGTGCAAACTGTCTTAGCGACGGCAGCGTCGGGTTCGCTGCGGAGCAACCTTGCCCCCAGCACCTTGCTTATCCCTGACCAGTTGCTGGATTTGACGAGTCAGCGACCCCGCACCTTTTTTGATGGCGAAAATGCGCCCGTCGTCCATGTGGACTTGACTTCGCCCTTTTGCCCAAACTTGCGGGAAGCGCTGAAGCGGGCGGCAGAAGAGTTAGGCATCGCCGTGACAGACGGTGGCTGTTATGTTTGTGGCGAGGGTCCGCGTTACGAGACGGCGGCGGAAGTGCGGGCGTTAGCGCAATTGGGCGGCGATGTCGTCGGGATGACGGCGGGGACGGAAGCGGCGCTTTTTCGGGAGGCAGAAATTTGCTACGCCATCGTCGCCATCGTCACCAACTGGGGCGCAGGCATTTCGCCCCAACCCTTGAGCCATGCCGAAGTGACGGCGATGATGGAGCAGCGGTTGCCTATCCTTTTGCAACTTTTTGAGCGGGTCATCGCTACCTTAGACTTGCCTGACTGCCCTTGCCGTCACGCTTTGGACACTTACGGCGAGGCGGCAAGGAAGTGGTTGGAGCAGGCGTGACGGCATTAGCCACAGACACAAAAGGAGGTCAAAGGTTGGGATGCGTTTCCGCAGTTGGGCGGCGTGGAGAGATGAGTTCAGCGGCAACTTGGCGGTCTTTTGCAGCGATGAGCGGTTCGTCGCTGCGACATTGGAATTTTTGCGGCGAGAATTGAACATGGAGCGGTGCGACTTGATGGTCGTGGCAGGTGGACCCGCCTTCATCGCCCAAGACGAACCGAACCTGATGAAGCGGTTGAAACTGCTCGTCAATGCCCATCGCCTTCAGCGCATCGCCTTGATCACTCATGCCGATTGCGGTTACTACAAACATCGCTACGGCAATGAGGCGGCGCAAAAGCAAAGGGAGGAACTGCTGGCAGCGATGCAACGATTGAGGCAGCAACTAAGCGGTGTGGAAGTTCGGGGCTTTTGGGCGTTGGTGGAAGGGGGCGAAGTCGTTTTTGAGGAGTTGGCGGGAGAAGAGTAAGGTCGGTGATGCCCCAATGGTGGCGACCCTTCGCCGCTACCGCAACGCTTTTTTGGCTTTCCTGCGCCTGAGCCTTGCCGAGGAAGTTGCCTATCGGGGGCATCTTTTCGCCAACTTGCTGCAAAGCCTTTTCTGGTTCGCTTGGTTTCTGGGGATGGTGCGGGTCTATTTTTTGCACACCGACCGATTGGGCGGTTGGCGCTATGAAGAGGTGCTGGCGGTCGTCGGCGTCTTCCAAATCGTCAATGGCGTCATCCAGACGGTTTTCCAACCCAACATCGGGCGGCTGGTGGAATATGTGCGATTGGGGACGCTGGATTTCTGGCTGACGAAACCGTTGGACAGCCAGTTCACCGTCAGCACCCGCTACTTTGTCGTCTGGCGTTCCGTTTCCGTCATCGCGGGGCTGGCATTGGTCATCTATGCGGCGTGGCGGTTGGGGGTGACGGTGACGCCGATGCGGGTGCTGCTCTTTTTGCTGATGTTGGCGTGCGCCCTTTGCATTGTCTACAGCATCATGCTCGGCGTGATGACCCTTTGCTTTTGGTTCGTGCGGTTGGAGAACTTGATCGTGCTACTCTGGTCGTTCTGGGAGACGGGGCGTTATCCCATCACGGTCTATCGGGGCATCCCTCGTCTTTTGCTGACCTACCTCGTGCCCGTCGCCTTCGTGACGACGGTGCCCGCCGAAGCGGTCGTGGGGCGGTTGGAAGGGGCGACCGTCGGGATAGCCGTCGCTTTAGCCGTTGGGATGCTGATAGCGGTGCGAACCCTTTGGCAATTTGCTTTGCGCCACTACAGCGGCGCCAGCAGTTGACTCGTCTTTCCACAAAGTGGTGGGCGTGATAAAATGGCAGCACGCTTCTCCTTTGCCGAACTCCCAGCGAGAGGAAAGGATGGCTGGGAGTATTCTCAATCGTGCGGGAGTGATTGTTCATGGCACAAACCAAACCGCCTGTCGCAGAAGAGGCATTTGAGGAAGAGGGCATCTTGATCACGGAGGAAGGCAAGCGGGCGTTGGAGGCGGAGTTGCAACGCCTGCTGGAGCGGGAGCGCAAGGAAGTGCTGGAGCACATCCGAGAGTCCCGCAAGGTCGGTGAGTTCATGGAGGACACCGATTACGACGACGCCAAAAAGGAGCAGGCGTTCATTCAGGGGCGCATTGAGGAACTGCAACAAGTCCTCAAGATGGTGCGGGTCGTCCCCAAGAGCAAAATCCCCACCAGCAAGGTGGGCTTTGGGTCGGTCGTGGAGTTGACCAATTTGGCGACGGGCAAGAAGGTGACCTACCGCATCGTCGGTCCCTTTGAGGCGAACCCTTTGGAGGGCAAGGTGTCTTATCAGTCGCCTTTGGGCGAGGCACTGATGGACAAGCGGGTCGGCGACATCGTGGAGGTGCGGGCGCCAGCGGGCATCATCCGCTACCGCGTGGAAAAAATCAGCCGACCATAAGGGAAGGCGGTGACGATGGCGGACAACGACCCCCTGTTTCAAGACCGACTGGCGAAATTGCAGCGATGGCGAAAGCGGGGCATAGACCCCTTCGCCGTCACCCGCTTTGACCGAACCCACCAAGTCGCCGAGATACAAGCCCAGTTTGAGGCGTTGCAGGGGCAAACCGTCCGCATCGCAGGTCGCCTTCTCGCCCTTCGCGCTCACGGCAAATTGACCTTCGCCGACCTTTTGGACGGTTCAGGCAAAATCCAGTTGATGGCACGCATCAACACACTGGGGCAAGAGGCTTACGAGCGATTTGGCGATTTGGATGTCGGCGACCTTCTCGGCGTGGAAGGGACGGTCTTGAAGACCCGAACGGGCGAGACGACGGTGGAAGTGAGGCAGTTTTGGTTGCTGGCGAAAGCCCTCCGCCCCATCCCCGAAAAGTGGCATGGGCTAAAAGATGTGGAGGTGCGCTATCGGCAGCGCTACCTTGATTTGATCGCCAACCCGTCGGTGCGGGAAATTTTCGTCAAGCGCGCCCTCCTTCTGCGTGCCATCCGCCAGTTTCTGGACGAAAGAGGTTTTCTGGAAGTGGAGACGCCGATTTTGCAACCCGTTTACGGCGGGGCACTTGCCCGCCCCTTCATCACCCACCACAACGCGTTGGACATGGACTTGTATTTGCGCATCGCCCCCGAACTTTACCTGAAGCGGTTGCTGGTCGGCGGCTTTGAGCGGGTTTACGAGATCGGGCGAAACTTCCGCAACGAAGGCATTGACGCCCGCCACAATCCCGAATTCACGATGTTGGAAGCCTATCAGGCTTACGCCGATTATCACGACATCATGCGCCTCGTGGAAGAACTCATCGCCTTCGTCGCCCAAAGCGTTTTGGGCACGACGACCATCACCTACCAAGGGCACACCATTGACCTGACACCGCCTTGGCGCCGCCTTTCTTTGATGGACGCCCTCAAGGAAGTGACGGGCGTTGACTTCCTCGCTTTCCGCAACGACGACGAACGGGCGAGGGCAATCGGACGGCAATTGGGGCTTTCCATTGAGCCGACGGATCATTGGGGGCGGGTTTTGGACGAAGCCCTCAAAAAGAAAGTCGTGCCGACCCTCATCCAGCCGACTTTCCTTTTGGACTATCCCGTTGAAATTTCGCCACTGGCAAAGCGCAAGCCCGACGACCCGACGATGACGGAGCGTTTTCAGGGTTTCATCGGCGGGCTGGAAGTCGCCAACGCGTTCAGCGAATTGAACGACCCATTAGACCAACGGGAACGCTTTGAGATGCAGCAGAGGCTGAGGGAGCGGGGCGATGTGGAAGCCCACCCGTTGGACTGGGACTTCGTGACGGCACTGGAATACGGGATGCCGCCGACAGGCGGGTTGGGCATCGGCATTGACCGATTGATGATGCTGTTCACCAACTCGCCATCCATCCGCGAAGTCATCCTATTTCCGCTTTTGCGCCCCGAAACGCCGTGACGAGAACGCTCACTTGCCGACGATGCGGATCGTCGTGCAAAGCGAGTAAGTGCGGTTGTTGCCTTCGTAAACGAGTTCGGCGAAGGCAGCGGCATAACCCTTCTCAGGCGGCGTCAAGGTGAAGAGGAAAGCCCCATCGGTGGCGGTCAACTCTTGGCTCTCCCATTTGGCATCCCGAAAGTCTTTCGTCGGGGCAGTGGCTCGCCAAAGGAGCACTTGCTTGGGCATCGGGTCGGAGCGGACAGTCAAGGTCATCCCGCCATCTTTGGGCGTCCATGTCCATTGCAGTTTGGGAAAGGTGAGGCGTTGGGCGAGGTAGTCAAAGAACGCCATGACGGCGCGGACGACCCGCCCCACATCTTCCAACCCGTGTCCGCTGTTGGGCACATAGAGGATGTATTTTTCGCCCCGCAGGTCATCAAAGTAAAAGTTGGCGGCGTCCAGCGCCCAATAACGGTCGTTGGTGCCGTTGATGATGAGTTTGGGCATCGTCAAGCGGTCCAAGTAGGCATAGGGGTCAATGAGTTGGACGAGGGGACGGGCTTTCTCCGTGTCTGCCAAATCCGTCAAGCCCCGTTGGGTGTATTCGCTGATTTGCTCGCTGTAGCCGCCAAAGACTTCTCGCTGATGGCGCATTTGGGCGGGGATGTTGAGGTTGTCATAGACCATCGGGGCGATGCCTTTGACGCGTTGCGGGTCGGCGACGGCGGTCAGCCAAGTCGTCCAACCTCGCTTGGACGCGCCCGTAACGACGAAGCCATTGACTGTTAGGTTCAGTTCCTTCTGGGCGAATTGCTGGACGGCATCCATCGCTTTGACGGCACTTTTGGTCATCGGCAGCAACGCCGCCCATTGCAAATCGCCCGTCTCTAAGAACTTGACGAAAGTGTGGGCGATTAGGTCGTCTTCCACCAAGCCATCAAAAAGAGGTTGGTTGGGCACGGCGTAAAGGACGGCGACGAGGGCTTGCAATTGGATGGCAGCGGCGGAAGTGAGCAACCGCGACTGGGGGTCGCCGCGACTGTCCGTCTCGCCTCCCGCAATGACCAGCAGGGCTAAATCGGTCGCGACTTTGGGCGGTTGGGCGATCAAAAGGGTGTGACGCCAGACCATCCCTTTCCATCGTTGAGAAGTCAGGCGCAACTCGTGGAAAGTGACGCCCAACGGGGAACGGTCGGACGACACCTTCTGCCATGAGAAGGCATCATCCTTTTGGGCGACATAGGCGAGCAACGGAAGTTGTTGGGGCTGACTGGTTGCCATCATAACCACCATGAACGCTCCCAAGAGACTTATCCACCGAGCCATGCACCGTCCCTCCTTCGGCAAATTTGTTCGCCTTTGAGTTTGTCACGAAGGTGGCATCAAAGGCACTGAGCCGTTAAAATTGCCCCGATGAGAAAGGGGGTGAGAGGCGATGGCGCAGACGCAGGTGAAGGAAGCCGAGAAGACGAAGGTGGCGGAGAAGGAAGAGGGTTGCGGGTGCGGTTGCGAGCACCAAAAGGCTCAAGCCCCGAAAGAAGCAGAAAAGAAGCAATGCGGTGAGGAGAAGTCTTCCTGCTGCTGCGATTGATGCGGGCAGAAAAAGAAGCCGCCACCTTTTGGTGGCGGCTTTCCTTTGGTGGGGCGCTTCGGACGCCCCAGCGGCTGGGCTCTTTTTCGCTACCACGACAAAGTTTTGCCCCCGCTTGCCGATGGCAATGGGTTTGAGACAGCGGGTTCAAGAAAGAAGGGGGCGGTGAGGTGTTGGCTCAGGCTCAGGGGACGAGGGGGCTGCACCCGCCAGAGTATGCGCCGCCCGAAGGCGGCGAACAGTGGCGCGGCGACCTCACCGCCCCACTTCCCAAAAGCAGGCTCATCTAAGACAATGCCGATGACCCATTTGGGTCGGTCGGCAGGCAGCATGCCGAAAAAGGAGACGACGACTTTCGTCGGGTCGTAACGCCCTTTGACCACTTTGGTTGCCGTCCCTGTCTTGCCCGCCACCGTTACGCCTTCTATCCTCGCCCGCTTGCCCGTCCCTTGTTCTACGACGGCGACGAGCATCTGCCGAATTTTTTGCGCCGTCGCAGGGGAAATCACTTGCCCGACGGGGCAAGGCTTAAGCCATCGCACTCGCCCCGTTTCGCTTTCTCTGATGCCCCGAACGATGCGGGGCTGGATAAGGAGACCGTCATTGGCGATGGCAGCGTAAGCGACCGCCAATTGCATCGGGGTGACCATCAACCCCTGCCCGAAAGCGACGCAGGCTTGATGGTGGCGAGTTTGTGGCGTTTGCCATCCTTCCGACGGGGGCGGATCAAGCCAACCCGCTTCTTCGTAGCCTGCCTTCACGCCTGTCTTCCGTGCGATGCCAAAGGCAATCAAGCCGCGATAAAGACGGGCGTAAGGAAGCCGAAGGGCAAAGCGAGCCATCGCAATATTGCAGGAGTGGCAGAGGGCGTCGGCTAAAGTTTCCGTGCCGTGCGGAGCCCGACCTTGTTGGACGACCCAACAACGCACTGAAAAACTGCCTCCCTTCCAAACCCCTTGACATTCCGTCGTCGTCCGTTCCGTTATCGCCCCGCTCTCCAACAGGACAGCGGCGACGATGGGCTTGAAAGTGGAGCCAGGTTCGTAGGCGAAACTGAGGGCGCGGTTCAAAAACCGTTCGGGCGGGAAGCGCCAATAAGCGTTGGGGTCAAAATCGGGTTTGGACGCCAATGCCAGCACATCACCCGTTTGCGGGTCTAAGACGATGGCGGCGGCATTGCGGGGACGATACAAACGCATCGCTTCGTCCAACACCGCTTCCGCTTCCTGTTGGATTTGTTCGTCCAGTGTCAAGATGAGGCTATCGCCGACGGAGGAGGGCACGAGCGCCGTGAAGCCTTGCGGGATGGGACGACCCAAAGCGTCCACTTCCTGCTCTACCCGACCCGCCTTGCCCCGCAACACTTCGTCCCATCGCCGCTCCACGCCATAGCAACCTACCCCATCCCGATTGACAAAACCCAACACCGAGGCTGCCAATCGCCCATACGGGTAAACCCGACGGAACTCTTGACAGATGCCGATGCCTTGTTTCAGGACGCGCCACTCAGGGGGAAGGGCTTGATTTTTGCGGCGCAACATCGCTTGAAGGCGTTGGACTTCCGACGCCCGCAACTGGCGGGCAAGCCAGACAAACCGCACGACGATGGGCGTCCCGTCCTGACGATGGCGCACCTTCCGATTGAGCGCCCGCCGCAAACTTTCCACCGTGACTTGCTCGGTCGTCAACACCTCTTTCAACACCCTTGCCAATCGGCTCGCCAATGCTTCATCGGAAAGGTGGCGCAAAGGGGTTTCCCGACGGGCTACCGACCTCAGCGTTTGCGGGTCTGCCCAGACGGAAAAGGCAGGTTCGCAAGTGGCGAGGAGACGAAGGTGGCGGCTATACAAGTTGCCCCGCGCCGGTGCTAAGTCTATCCGTCGCAGCCAAACTTCTTTTGCCTTTTGCTTCGCTTGAGGATGGGCGAGCACTTGCACTTGGAAGAGCCGAAAGGCTATCACGCCTGTCACAATCAAAGCGCCAGCGAACAGGCAAGCACATCGCTCTCCCAGCCCTGTCAAGGCGATGTGCCTCTTTGTGCCCCTCACGGTCTTCCCCTCCCCTCGCCAACGAGAGTGGTCGGGAACGGCTCAACCGAGGGTCGGCTCGTTGCCACTTGACTGTTCGCCTTGCGCAAGGTGAACAAGGTGGGCGAAGGGACATGGTGTCCATCAAAGCGGGCGTTCAAAAGCAGGGAAGAAAGGCGCTGCTCAATGGCTGCCCGCAGCCCTTGCGCCTGTGCTGTCAAGGCTGTTTGCTGTCGGCGGCAATGGGCGATCCGAGTCCCTTCCATCACCGTTAAGGCATGAACCGCCAAGCAACCGATGATTAGGCTCACCAACACCCCGACCTGTCCGAGGCGCATTAGCAGCCATGCCCACCGAAGGGGACGCCGTTGGGGCAACGGCTTGACGCTCCTTTCCGCCGCCCTTGACCCCTGCGTCCCTGCCCTTTGCTTGGGTTGGCGCGCTACCGCTGCCATCGCCTTCGCCCCCTTCCTCGCCGACGATCTCGCTACTTCACCCGTTCTGCTGCCCGCAACTTGCAACTACGGGCACGGGGATTGCTTTGTCGCTCTTGCCTTGACGGCGTGACGGGATGCTTGGTCAGGATGCGCAAAACCGCCCGTTTGCCCTCGTCCCTCGTCCCTCGCCCCTCGTCCCTTTCCGTTCGGGGTTGGCTCAACTGCCGAAAAGTCTCCTTGACGAGGCGGTCTTCCAGCGACTGGTAAGTGAGGACGACGAACCGCCCGCCCCGTTTGAGCACTTGCGCCCCTTCCCAAATGCCCGTCCGCAAGGCATCCAACTCCTCGTTGACCGCCATCCGCAACGCCATGAACACTTTCGTGGCAGGATGGATGCGACCACCCCGAACGCCTTTGACTTGGGCGACCAACTCAGCCAGCGCCCGCGCCGTCGGGATGCCCCCCTTTCGGCGCGTCTCTACGATGGCTTGGGCGATGCGCTTGGCATCAACTCTCCGCTCTCCCGCTTGCTCAAAAAGCCTTTCCAATTCGCTTGCCGAAAGGGTTTGCAGGAGGGTTTGGGCGGTCACTTGTGCCGAAGGGTCAAACCGCATGTCCAAAGGGGCATCGTCCAACACGCTGAAACCCCGCCCGCTGTCTAATTGCCAAAGGCTCATCCCAGGGTCAATCAGGCAACCGTCCACTCGCTCCACGCCCACTTGCGCCAGCAAGCGACGAATGTCCCGCATATCGCCGTGAATGAGGGTCACACGGTCGGCAAACTCCGTCAGGCGCTCCGCAGCCACCTCCAACGATGCCCTATCACGGTCAATGCCGATGACTTCCACACGGGGATTGGCTTGCAGGATGGCAAGGGCATGCCCGCCCGTCCCGACGGTCATGTCCACGAAAACGCCCCGCCTCACCTCCGCCACCCGAAGGAAGGAAAGCACCTCTTGCACCATAGCGGGCGGATGAAGCCGTTGCGGTTGCCCTGCCCCTTCCTTTTCCCGCCGCTCTCGCAACCGTTGCAGCCAAGTCAGGTCTATCGCCACCATGTCAGCGCCCCCTTCAGCGCCATCGCTACAGCCCCAACTCCGCTTGCAGCGCCTTGACCTTTTCCTCCGTGGTGCGGCTGAACCGTTGTTTGTAAGCCTCTTCGTTCATCAACTCCACGCAAAAACCGTTGCCGACGAAGTAAACCGTCTTTTGCAGCCGACACGCTTCCCGAAGGATGGGTGGCACGATGAACCGCCAGTTGCCGTCCACCTTCACCTTGCTGGCAAACCCCATAATCCGCTGCAAGACAGGGGCAATCTCCCTCGGTCTGGCGGCATGGGCTTCCATCAACCGTTGGATGTGCCGTTGCCAGTCGGACACCGCGAACAGGTAAACCGTGTCGTAAGGGCTGATGGTCAGGTAAAACTCGCTGCCCAGCCGCTGACGCAGTTCTACGGGCACGACGACCCGCCCCTTGTCGTCCACCGAGTAGCGGAAGGTGCCGATGAACCACTCGTCTGGGCGCAACTCGGCAATCTGCTGGACTTCCAGTTCCTCCAAATCAACAACCCTCCATCAGCCCGTCATGTCTTTCTGAAACTTCCCACTTTCTCCCACTTTTCTCCACCCGCCCGTCGGCACAAAAAGTGACCGCCCCAGATGACGCCCCTTGCGCCATCTGGGGTTCGCTGCCGACCTTTGTGGCGATAAGGGCAAAGGGCTTGCGCCTTTAGGCACTTGCCTTGCTCAAACTCATGCCCTTCAAGCCTTCCCTTGCCCAGCGCCTGACCTTTGGGCGTTCCTGCCTAAAGCCAATCGCCTTCGGCGCAAGCCGCCTCAACGGCTTTAGCGTCCCTCGCTCCCTGTCTTCCCGACACCTCCAACTCAGGCGATAGGGCTGTGTCGGCTACCTCTATGATAACATGCCCCCTCGGCAAAATCAACCTGCCGCCACTTGCGTCAACGCCCCTGTTAAGTTCAAAGCGTTACGCCCTTGTTTTTCAGGAAAGCGATGTAGTCTTCGCCTTCCATGGGGCATTCAATCAACGCCTTCAGTTGGTCTATCGTCTCCAGCCGAAGTTGTCGCTTCATCATGCTAAGGAGGGGAGCGCCGACTTCCTTGCTACCGTGAGAGAGTTCTGTTCGGATGCTGGTCGGTTTTCCTTGGTGCCAGAGGATAAACTTGCGGTGTCGTCCCTGCACTTCTCGGAAACCTTTGGCGAGGAGGGCACGGGCGATCGCCTCGCTGCGGAAGGTCATTGTCGCTCCATCACCTCCCTCAGTCGCTCCGCCAGCCAACAGCCACCTTCGGTCAATCCCTCAGGTTCGGCGCTGGTGTAGAAGTCATAGTCATCCAGCAAACTTTGGGCGAAGTGGGTTAAGGCTTCGTCTATTGTTGCGCCGTAGGCGAAAATACCCAAATCCTCACGGAAAACCGACCAACCCTCCCCCTCTTCTTCCAAGAAGACCGCCAATGCGCCCTTCAGGCGGTAACGGTCATCGGGTAGTTCCACGAGATAAAGCACCCTCGCAAGGGTGACAGGCTCGGCAGGTTCCGACAACAGCCGTATCTCCTTTTGAGGCACGGGTCGTTCTCGCGGGTCAATCACTTGCGGATGGGCATGAGGGTTGTGCGCCCCGCCCTCCAAAATTTCCCGACCCGATAGCGCGGCAACTTCCGACGAATAACGGAAGAGATCAGGCAAGGCACTCATTGCTCTGGCACCTCCTTCTTAAAAGTCTCAGGCGACGATAGCACCCACACCCTCCGCAACGCCGAAGGGCGCCCATCCACAAAAAGGCGAAACTCATACTCCCCCAATTCTGGGAAAGGCAGCCAATGCACCTTGAACACTACCTCAATGTAGTCCAACCGACTATCCGCCTTGATGCGTAAAGCCCCTTCCTCTGGCGACGGGAAGCGAGCGATGCGTCGGTTCGTCGGGACATGGACAAATTCCACCCACAACTCATATTCACCTTGCGCTTCTGTCAGGCTGGCATAGAGGACAAGCGACGGATGGGCGGTGGGCACTTGTGCCGTGAAGATTGTTTTGAAGATGCCATACAGACTGACCTTGCCTGTCATCGCATCCCGACTGGCATCATCACAAACCAGAAAGGCGCTTATGATCGGCAGTGGCTTCATGTTTGTATCACCCGACTAGCGCCTATCAACCGCTCTTGTGCCACTTCCGCTCGCACGCCGAAGGAGAGCGACGGCTCTTATGATAACATGCCCCCTCGGCAAAATCAACCTGCCGCCACTTGCGTCAGGTTGCGGACGCTGATGGCGGCAGCCAGTTGGGCGGCAATTTCGGTGAAAGCGAGGGCGACAGGTGAGTCAGGGTAAGCGGCGACGACAGGGCGCCCCAAGTCGCCTCCTTCGCACACTTCAGGCACCAATGGCACGGACCCCAGAAAGCGAACGCCTCGCTTCTGGCACTCGGCTTCTACCGCCCCCCGCCGAAAAATGTCCGTCCGCTCCCCACAATGCGGGCAGACGAAGTAACTCATGTTCTCCACGATGCCCAAAACGGGCACATTCAGCCGCTCAAAAGTCGCCAACCCCTTCAGGGCGTCATAAAAGGCGACATCCTGCGGCGTCGTGACGATGACCGCCCCCGTCACAGGCACTAATTGCGATAGCGACAGTTGCACATCGCCCGTTCCCGGCGGCAAATCCACCAGCAAATAGTCCAACTCACCCCAAGCGACATCAAAAAGCAACTGCTGCAATGCCTTTGCCAGAATCGGTCCGCGCCAAATGACAGGTTGGTCTTCGCTAACCAAAAAGCCCAGTGACATCACCTTGATGCCCCACGCTTCAAGGGGAATGATTTTGTTGGCAGCGCTATCGTAATCGGGCGTCTGGCGCACGCCCAACATGCGGGGCACATTCGGACCGTAGATGTCAGCGTCCAACAAGCCCACCCGCGCCCCCAAACGGGCTAACGCCACCGCCAAATTGACAGCCACCGTCGTCTTGCCGACCCCGCCTTTGCCACTGCCGACGGCGATGATGTTGCGCACGCTTGGCAAGGGCGTCCGCTCAGGCACACCCCTTGGCACTTCCGCCGAAACATGCAAAACCACTTCCCGCACACCCGGCAAGGAAGCGACGGCTTCATACGCCATCTGCCGCATTTGCTCGTTGAAGGGACAAGCGGGCGTCGTCAGCACCAATTCAAACTCCACTTTGTCGCCGTCCACCTTCACATCCCGCACCATCCCCAGCGACACCAAATCCCGATGCAATTCAGGGTCGCGGACTTGTTTCAAGGCTGCCAACACTTGCTCTTCAGTCACAGCCACATTTCTTCACTCCTTTCGCATTCCGCCGCTCCCAAATATGCTGCCACGCTTCTCAAGGAGTGTTGACCCTTGTCAACTTGACGCCCTAAACTTTTTAATGCTGCGCTTTGCGAGGTGATTTTTATGCGGTGCGTGATGGTTTGGTTTGCGCTGTCAGGGTTGATGGCGACCGCAATGGCTCAGCCCTTAGTTCTCGTTTCGGGCAAATACGCTGAACCTCACGCTGGCTTGCTTGAAGAGTTGGGTGCGAAAGTTCGTTGGGTGAGTTTGGAACAGTTGTGTG
>Ga0080007_1087600_pt1 | contig 49640 bp, 40 predicted proteins | sample OctOCTMetagenome_FD_69210 | JGI IMG/M metagenome (GOLD analysis project Ga0080007, IMG submission 69210) | Hot spring and microbial mat streamer communities from Octopus Spring Streamers, Yellowstone National Park, USA - OCT_B (SPADES... | ecosystem: Environmental > Aquatic > Thermal springs >...
TTTCAGTGCCTCTTGCACATACTCCCTCAAAGTGACGAGCCGTTCCTTCGGCATATCGTTCACCTCGCCCTAAAGTTTACGGCAACTCCTTGATGCGGATGTTTCGGAACTCAACTCGGCTGCCGTGATTTTGCAACCCGATGTAACCCTTGCGCAGCCTGTCTTTCAACTTCGGGTGTTCATCCATGTTGACGCGAACAATCTCCTCGCCGTTCATCGCCACGACGACCCAAGGTCCGCTGCATATGATTTCCACGAAGTTCCATTCGCCCGCTGGCTTGGACATGTTCTTTTTGGGCGCGACGGCATCGTAAATTGCGCCCGTCGTGTGGGGCGTCGGCTGCCGACCGTGATCGTCCAAGATTTGAATTTCCATGCCAGTGAATGCAGGGTTGCCTTCCAATGCTGAGCGGATGAAGATGCCGCTGTTGCCGCCTTTGCTGATTCGGAACTCCAAACGCAAAACGAAGTTCTCGTATTGCTTATCCGACCGCAGCCACCCGCCACCTTCGCCGGTGCAGACCAGAACTCCATCCTCAACTTTCCACGCAGGCGTTCCTATCACATGCCATCCTGTCAAGTCTTTGCCGTTGAAAAGGGGAACAAACCCCTCCTCAGCCTTTTGGGCGGCAGACATCTTTCCGAATTGCACAAGCGCAACCGAAAGAGCGATAATGCCAAACACCGTCCACCATCGCATCTCAACCGCCTCCTTTTTCCGAATGGTTAGGCGACCGTCACAAAGATGTTAACGCGCCAACCGATGCGGTGTCAGGGAAACCCTGTAAAATCAATTTGCGAGTCAAAACCGAGGACGGCATAATATCTGCGGTGACCGAGAAATGGCACTGACGCGCGAAGACCTACAAAGCCTTTTGCAATGGCTGGACGAAGACCCTCAATTTCGTGCGGAACTGCGCCGCCGTCTGTTGGCGGAACCGCTCATCGTTGAAATCCGCCTGCCGACCGATTGGATGACACGGGTTGATGAGCGGTTGGAGAGATTGGAAAGCGATGTTGGGACGCTGAAAAGCGATGTTGAGACCTTGAAGAGCGATGTCGAGACCTTAAAGCGCGACATGGGCATAGTGAAAGGCAAGGTGTTGGAAGTTGATTACCGCACGAAAGCAGCCAGCATCTTCGGCATCTTCCTTCGCAACGGTCGTGACGCCAGCGAATTCGTCAGCACGAAACTGGACGAAGCGGAAGCGAAAGGTTTGGTCACGCCTCAGGAGTCTGAATTCGTGATGGCAGCGGATTTGCTTTGGATGGGCAATATAAGGCGCGGCAAATTTGAAGGCGAAACACTGGTTCTGGTTGGCGAATCTTCTTGGAAAATTGAAGCCGACGATGTTGAGCGGGCTGTTGAGAAAGCGAAAATTTTGCGCAGGGTGGGCATTTGGGCTATTCCCTTCGTTGGTGGTGCTGAATGGGCATCGCCTGAGGTGAAGGAGCAAGCGTTGAAGCAAAGAGTTTTGTGCGCCACAGATGCGAAACTTGAGCCTTCACGCTCCGACCCAGACGAGTGGGAGCGTTTTTTGGAATCGTGGCGACCTTAGCCTTTACTGAGCCAAGAGGTAAGCCAGTTGGTAAAGGGCTTCGTCAATTTCCTTCGGTTTGGAGATGGCATCCTCAAGCGGTGTCAAGACGATTTCGCCTTTGACTTCGCCCACAAGTTTGTCGGTTTCGCCTTGGAGCAGGAACTCAACAGCGGCGTTCCCAAGCCGACTTGCCAAAATTCGGTCACGAGGGGTTGGAGTGCCGCCTCGTTGGATGTGCCCCAAAACTGTCACCCGAACATCTAAGCCGGTTCGCTGCCTAACTTGTTCGGCGATGGCAAACGCACCGCCCGCTTCGTCGCCTTCAGCCACGACAACGATACTTGAAGTTTTTCCCCTTCGTCTGCCTTCCATCAGCCTTTGGCAAATGGCGTCAATGTCTGTTGGCTTTTCAGGCACGAGGATTTCCTCGCAGCCGCCAGCCAAACCAGCGTAAAGCGCCAAAAAGCCACGATGCCTTCCCATCACTTCCACAAAGAAAATCCGTTCGTGAGCGGCAGCAGTGTCCTTGATTTTGTCAATGGCGTGGACGGCTGTGGTGACGGCGGTGTCAAAGCCGATGGTGAAATCGCTGCCGTAAAGGTCGTTGTCAATAGTGGAGGCGCAGACGAGGATGGGAATTTGCTGCTCCAACCAGAACAAGTGAGCCCCAGTTGATGTCCCGTTGCCACCTATAGCGATCAAACCGTCAATGCCAGCCTTGCGAACTTGCTCGGCTGCTTGTGCCCTTCCCTCGGGAGTTAAGAATTCAGGGCAGCGGGAACTTTTCAAAATCGTGCCGCCCAAGTGCATGATGCCAGAAACGCTCCGCAAATCCATCGGGCGAAATTCGCCCCGCAGCAAACCCGCATAACCCCTCATGATGCCGACAACTTCCAACCCTTTAGCGATTGCCGTTCGCACAACTGCCCTGATGCAAGCGTTCATTCCGGGAGCGTCTCCGCCACTTGTCAACACTCCAATTCGCTTCATCCTCGTTCACCCCACTTAACCGATCTGTTTGCCCGCCATCAATTGTGTCTCTTGCGGGTACGCACTGTGTCGGGAGAAATTCGGTCCGGAACGGGCTTGGGTTGCAAGTGCCAAAATGTCCATAGGAGGTGCTGACCCGAATGGGCGTTTGGGACGAAGAACTTGACAGAAGTTGGCAGGAACTGGTTTGGCGCATAGAGCAGGAGTGGCAGGAAGAGCCAGTTTTCACCGTCTCCGAAATCAATGAGTATGTCCGCCAGATGCTCCATAGGGATGAGTTTTTGCAGCGGGTTTGGATTAGAGGCGAAATTTCCCGCTGGCAAGTTTACCAAAGCGGTCACGCCTACTTCACCCTCAAAGACGAACAGAGCCAAATCACTGGCGTGATGTGGCGGGAACGGCTCGCTTACCTTGAGGAAATGCCGAAGGAAGGCGAAAAAGTCCGGGTCTTGGGCAGCATAAGGGTCACGAAAAGAGGCGGCGAGTTCCAAATTGACGCCATCAAGATTGTCCGAGAGATTGACAAAGGGTTTTGGTGGCGCAAGTTTGAGGAGACGAAGCGGAAATTGGAAGCGGAAGGTCTCTTCGCTCCTGAACGGAAACGGCAAATCCCGACATTCCCGCAACGAATCGGCGTCATTACATCGCCCGATGGAGCGGCAATCCGAGACATAATCCGCATCGTTCGGCAAAGGCATTCTGGCGTCGAAATCGTTTTGTTCCCCTCACTCGTCCAAGGCGAAGACGCTCCCCTGTCTTTGGTTCAAGCCATCAAGTTGGCAAACTCCCTTGAGGTTGAGAGGTTGGTCGGCAAAATCGATGTGCTCATCATCGGGCGAGGCGGCGGCTCAATTGAAGACCTATGGGCGTTCAACGAGGAAATAGTCGTCAGGGCTGTAGCAGAATCGCGAATTCCGACCATCAGCGCTGTCGGGCACGAGATAGATTTTGTCCTGACCGATTTCGCTGCCGATGAGAGAGCACCAACTCCGACAGCAGCAGCGCAAAGGGTCGTGCCTGACAGGCAAGAGTTGCTTGACAAGTTGAGGCAACTTGAAATCAGGCTGAGACAGGCTGTCAGAAACAGGCTAAGACAGTGCCGCGAACAATTGTGGCGGCTCAGCGAGAGGAGATGCTTCACTGACCCACTCAGCCTGCTGGGCGATTTCAGGCAGGAATTGGACAGGGTCAGCATCCAAATTGACGCTTTAGCGCAACGCCAAATTTCTCTCAAGCGTTGGAAGTTGCTTGAACTTTCCAGCCGATTGGCTCACTGCAGCCCACAGGCACAATTGGTCAGGTGGCGCGAGAGGCTGCACCGATACAACGAGGCTTTGCAAACTGCCGTTGGGTTGGCGCTGAACAAATACCGCCGCAAACTGGAACTGATGGCTGGAAAGTTGGAAGCGCTCAGCCCCTTTGCCGTCTTGCAGCGAGGATACGCTTTAGTGAGAGACCCGATAACCGGGAAAGTTTTGATGCGTGTCGGGCACTTTGCAGTTGGGCAACGAGCGGAAGTCCTGCTCGCCGACGGAAAACTTGATGTCACCGTCAACGAGGTGATGAGCAATGATGAGGCTTCCGATAGAGCAACCCAATGAGCCAGAAGAGACCTTGACCTTTGAGCAAGCGATGGCTCGGCTTGAGGAGATTGTTCGGCTTTTGGAGTCTGGCGAGTTGAGCCTTGACGAGACCGTCAGGCTTTACGAGGAAGGGCAAAGGTTGCGACAGTTCTGCGAAGAGAAACTCAATGCGGCTGAAAAGCGGATAAAGATGGTGACCTTAGCCGACAACGGCTCAATAAGGGTGAGCGAATTTGAGCCCGAATTGTGAGACCGACAAAGAAGGTGAGTTGACATGAATGTCAAGGCTAAGACAGAGGAACTGCTTCAACGGCTGGAAGAATGTCGGCGAAAGATTGATGCCCTTCTGGACGAGTGGCTGCCGAAAGAGGATGAACTCCCATCGTTTCTTCACCAAGCGATGAGATACAGTGTCCTCGCTGGCGGGAAGCGGTTGCGCCCCTTCTTGGTCATTGAGAGTTGCAGGGTCGTGGGTGGCGACGAGGAAAAAGCCTTGCCCGCAGCATGCGCCGTTGAAGTCCTACACACTTACACCCTCGTCCACGATGATTTGCCCAGCATGGACAACGACGATTTTCGGCGCGGCAAACCGACTTGCCATAAGGTCTTCGGTGAGGGCATGGCTGTGCTATGCGGCGATGCCCTTCAAGCCCTTGCCTTTGAATGGTTGGCGACGAAGTTGCCGGAAAAAGGTGTGCCTTCGGATGTCGCCTTGAAATGCGTTGCTGTCTTGGCTCACGCTTCTGGCTCAAAGTGGCTTGTCGGCGGACAGGCTTTGGACATCACGGAGCAAGCGAAAGGTTACTCCGACAGGTCGCCTGAGAAAGTTTTGCTCATCCACGAGCGAAAAACTTCGGCGTTGATGCGGGCTTGCTGTGTCATCGGCGGTTTGATTGGGAACGCAACGGAGGCACAAATTGAAGCCCTCAGCGATTACGGCTATTGGCTTGGTCTCGCCTTCCAGATCACCGACGACATTTTGGACGAAATCGGTGACCCTGAAAAGTTGGGCAAAAGTGTCGGCAAGGACAAGCAGCAAAAGAAACTGACCTACCCGATGGTCTTCGGGATTGAGAGGTCACGGGAATTGGCAGCGGAAGCCGCCGAGCGAGCCGTAGAGGCTTTGTCAATCTTCGGTGAAGAAGCAAATTTGCTCAGGTCGCTCGCAGAACATGTGCTTGAGAGGCAATCCTGACATTTTTAGCAAGCACCATTGCGCCCCAAAAACTGGCAAACGGTGAGGCTAAATGGCGTTGACGGAGACAATCAGCGATAAAACTTCCGTCCTGCTTTCCGTTCACGGCTTGACAGTAAGTTACGCCGCTCACACTGTTTTGCGCGATGTCAGTTTTGAAGTCGCTCGCGGTGACTTAGTGGTCGTGCTTGGTCCTAACGGTGCAGGCAAGACAACTTTACTGCGCACGATAGCGAAAGTCGTGTCTCCAAAGGTCGGCACTGTGTTTTTGGATGGTCGCGATATTGCAAAATTGCCAGTCGGGCAACTGATGAAAACCCTGAGCGTTGTGCCGCAGTCGGAAGGGAGCGTTTTCAGTTTCACCGTTCAAGACATCGTTGCGATGGGCAGGACACCTCACCTTCCACCGCTCGCTCCACTTTCGCAACGAGACTGGCAAATCATCCGCGAGGCGATGGAGGCAACCGATGTTTGGGAACTGAGGGACAGGCTTTTCACCGAACTTTCTGGCGGCGAACAGAGAAGGGTTTTGATTGCCAAAGCGTTGGCTCAAGAGCCTCAACTGCTTTTACTTGACGAACCGACAGCGAACTTGGACTTGCATTACCAACTGGAGGTCGTTGAACTCATCCAGAGGCTCAACCGCGAAAGGGGCATAACTGTCCTCGCTGTCCTTCACGATTTGAACTTGGCTGCCATGCTGGGATATCGGTTCATTTTGATGCACCGAGGTCGCATCTACGCTTTAGGCAACGCCGATGAAGTTCTGACGCCACAAAACATTCAGCAAGTTTACGGTGTGCCCGTCGTTGTCACGAGGCACCCGCTTAACGGGAAGCCGATAATCCTTTTGGCTGAACGGCGAATCCCCTCCCTGCGGGGCGTAAGGGTTCATGTCGTTTGCGGTGGCGGGACCGGAAGTGAAGTTATGGCGATGCTGACGGCTGCAGGTTGTCAAGTCACCGCAGGCGCTTTGAACCGAGGTGACAGCGATTTTGAAGCGGCTCAGTTGCTCGGCGTTTCGGTCGTTGAAGAGCAACCCTTCATGCCGATTTCCCAAGAGGCATTTGAGCGGACGAAGGAAATGATAGCGGACGCGGAGGTGGTTGTCTTGACAGATGTCCCCTTCGGTTGGGGCAACATCGTGAACTTGAGGGCAATTTTGGAAGCAGCAAAAGGTTTGGTCGTCGTATTCAACCCCGAAACCATCGCTGACAGGGACTTCGTTAACGGAGAAGCCTCGGCGTTGCTGCAACAAATTTTCGCCACAAAGCAAGTCGTCTCCGTCCACAGTCTCGCCGAACTTCAGCGCTTGTTAGTCACCCTGTGAAGTCCGCCGGTTCTTCCTTCGTTCCGTCCCAAGTCAAGTCAACAACTTTGAATCGTTGAGTCCTTGACCTCAAGGTGACGGTCACTTCGTCGCCGACTCTTTTGCCTTTCAAAGCCAAACCCAAAGGCGAATTGGGCGTTGCAGTTTTCACGGGAGAAGACAAATCAGCTTCTATCGCCTCGGCGATTCGGTATCGGACCAAATCGCCCGTGTCTAAGTCCTCCAAAGTCACAACCATGCCCACATCAACATGTTCTGGTTGCCCATCTTGTTCAATTATCTCGGCGTCCATCAGTTGCCGCTCAAGGTGTTTGATTCTGGCTTCAACCAAACCCAAAGAACGCTTTGCTGCGTCCAAGCCAGCGTTTTCACTCAAGTCGCCTTCAGCACCCGTTTCGCGAACTTCCTCAATGAGTTGTGCTCTTCGCTGATACAGTTGCTCAAGTTCCTTTTGCAGCCGTTCGTATCCGCTTCTGGTCAACCTCAGGGGCATGACCATCCCTCCTTGTCGAGTGTCGGAAATAAATTTTGCCACGCCGTCTTTACATTGTCGGCTTTGCTGCTAAACTTGATGCAGCCGAACGCAACAGGAGGCGATTGATAATGATGGTGGCGATGCGTCGGCAAAAGTTTTTGTTGGCGTTAATTGCCGTTGGGAGTGTTGCGTTAATCGCAGCAGCACAAAAGCAACGCCGTTTGGAGGTTCAGTTGGCGGGAATCCGCTTGGGTTCCCCCGTTATTGACAAAGATGAGGCTGGAAACCTGAAACCCAACTGCTTACTTCGAGTTTGGGGACTCCCAGATTTCATCATTGCTCCCACAGGTTTAGTGGCTCAACCGATGGGAATGCCCGGTGCCCCCATGATGCCCGGCATGCCGGGGATTCCGGGAGCGCCGATGATGCCTGGTGCTCCAGCCGGGATGGGGAGTGGATTTGGAGGGCAACCACCTTTCATGCGACCGGGTGCAGGAGGAGCACCGGGTGGTCCGCCTGCAGGGATGCCTTACGGTGGACCTCCAATGATACCAGGTGGTATGCCTCCGATGGGTTACGGAATGCCCGGAGCGCCGAGTATGCCGGGTGCACCAACAATGCCCGGAGCACCGACGATGCCGGGGGCTCCGACCATGCCGGGCATGGCTGGTGGAGCAGGGGCGGCAGTTCCCATTCCCAGCGAACTTGTATGGGCAATTCCTGTCTTCATCCAACCGCAGCAAAATCAGCGACTTTGGCTCTACCGACGCGAACAAGCGGCTATGGGATTTTTGGAACAAGACGGCATCGTGATTGCAATTGCAGTTGCTGGCGATTATTTCCCTTACGCCCGAACCGCTTTGGGAGACCCATTCCGCTCTATCCAATTAGGAGATGACTTGCAGCGGGTGTTGCTTAGATATGGACCGCCCGACTCAGCATATCTTGTCGGTCAAATGCAGCCTGTTCAGCCAACAGCCGTTGGCATCTTCTCTATGATTTCTCTCCGCTACACCGACAGCAGCAACATTGAGTTCCTTGTTGTGAACAACAAGGTCAAGCGCATCTTCATCTTCCTGCCAGAACGCATTGAGTTGGTGAAGTGACGGAAAGTTTTTCAGGAGGTGAGCGCAGTGAGCAGGAAGGAAAAAGAAGTTGTCAAGAACGGATGGTTGATTGGTGTCGCTCTTTTCGTCGTCAGCACCTTCGCCCTCGTTCAGGCTCAAAGGGGTTTGGAAGAGCAATTAGCAGGTGTCCGATTGGGGGCACAGTTCATTGACTACGACGAGCAGGGCAGGCTCAAACCTGATTGTCTGCTTGCAATTTATGGGATGCCCGATTACATCGTCGGCAGAGGTGCAGCACCTGCCCAACCAGGAATGATGCCTGGTGCACCGGGAATGCCAGGGATGCCGATGATGCCTGGCGGTCCGATGATGCCTGGTGGTCCGATGATGCCCGGTGCTCCAGCCGGGATGGGTAGCGGTTTTGGTGGACAGCCAACTATGCCTGGTGTGATGGCTGGAATTTCAGGGATGGCAACACTGGCTGGCGCTCCAAGGGGTATGCCCGGGATGCCGAGTATTCCGGGCGGTCCGATGATGCCCGGTGGTATGCCAATGGAGGAAATGGGCGCTCCAATGGGTGCTGGACCGATGATGCCCGGCATGGGATTGGGTGGCGCTGCGGGGACAACTGGAGTGGCGCCGACCTTCCCGCGCCCTGAAGAATTGCCTTGGGTCATACCGCCTTTCGTGCAACCCGAAATGAACGAGATTTACTTCGTCTATCGCCGTCAAGGTGCTCACTTGAACTTCTTGATGGAGTTGAGGGAAGTTAGTGGTCGCAATGAGTTACGGGTCGTCGCCATAACGGTTGCGGGGCGAAGATACGATGGCGCTCGGACTGCAAAAGGAGACCCGTTCAAGTCCATCAAGTTGGGCGACGATTTGCAGCGAGTTTTGATGCGCTACGGTCAGCCCGACGAAATCGTTTACTACAACCCGTTGACTTTGCAAGTTGTCAACACTCCGACCCGCAACCTAATTTTGCGCTACCATCGCACCAGCAATATAGAGTTCACGACCCTTGAGAACAAAGTTGTTCGCATCTTCATCTTCTTGCCGAGGCAAGTGACTTTCATTCGCTGAAAAGGTTTGGGAGGCGGCATTGTCCGATGCCGGACACAAACATTGTCCGCCTCATCCGGGAGCAAGCGAATATTGTTGAGGTTGTCAGCGCTTATGTCCGACTTATTCCTGCGGGGAAAAGTTATAAAGCCCTCTGCCCCTTCCACCAGGAAAAAGACCCTTCCTTTTATGTCAGCCCGGAGAAAGGGGTTTGGCATTGCTTCGGTTGCGATGCTGGCGGGGATGTCATTGATTTCATCCAACGCATTGAAGGGTTGACTTTCACCGAGGCTGTCGCAAGATTAGCCCGCCAATTGGGAATCCGTTGGTCTCCTTCCCCTGCAACCCGAAGGGAAGAATGGGCAAGGGAAAGGTTGTTGCAACTGAACCAATGGGCGGTGGAATTTTTCGAGCGCGTCCTTTGGGCGTCTGAAGTCGGCGAGAAGGCACGCCAGTATCTTTTCCAGCGCCAAATCGGCACAACTACCGCCCGCATGTTCCGATTGGGCTACGCACCGGCTTCGTGGGATGCCTTAGCGAAAGCTGCTCAGGAAGCGGGTTTTCAAGTCAACGAGTTGCTCCAAGCGGGGCTGGTTCAGAAAGTTCGCGATGGTTCGGGGGTCATTGACCGTTTCCGCGACCGCTTGATTTTCCCTATCTTCAACCCTCAAGGCGAACCGATTGGTTTTGGCGGGAGGGTTCTCGGTGAGGGCGAACCGAAATACCTCAACACTCCTGAAACCCCGCTCTTTCAAAAGCGCAAAGTCCTTTACGCGCTGAATTTGGCTCGCAACTCCATCCGAGAAAAGGGCGAAGTTATCCTCGTTGAAGGTTACATGGACGCCATCAGTTTGCACCAAGCAGGCTTTACGAACACAGTGGCAACAATGGGAACGGCACTGAATTCCGACACAATCCAAATTCTCAAACGATACACAAATCGGATTGTCGTCGCCTATGACCGAGATTCAGCCGGGCTAAACGCAGTTTTGAGGAGCGCCGATTTGTTCCGAGTGAACGAGATGGAGGTCAGGTTTGTGGACTTGCCCGAAGGAAGTGACCCCGATAGTTTCATCAGGGAGTATGGTGCGGTCGGCTTCCGCGAGTTGCTCGAGAAGGCGGAGTCATTGACTAAGTTCAGGGTAAGTTGGTTAGTTAGGCGTCACCCCAGTGCGACATCGGAAGGGCTTCATGCTGCAGTGCGGCTCCTCGCGTCCCTTAATGACCCAATTGAGCAAAGGAATTGCCTTCAACTTTTGGCGGAGGAGTGGAGTGGAGGGCAACCTGAAAAAATTGGGGCGTTGGAACAGGCTCTCACGCGAGCGCTCCTTCAACACTTGCGCCAGCAACGGCAAGCCACAACTCCAAAAGCGCCATCCCCTTCCGACCCCATCGCAACTTCTTTGGTCTCAAGTTCCGTCATTCCGCCGGGAATATTGCAGGCTGAACAGGACTTGATGGCAGCGATGGTTCAGGACAAGGAACTTGCCCGAAAAATTCTCTCGTTGATTTCGCCAGACGAGTTCCTACTGTCCCGCCACCAAGAGTTAGCCCGATTGGTCAGCGCTTGTTTGGAAGAGGACAGTTTCAACGACTTAACCGCGCTGGTGGCTGAACTTGGCGATGAAGAGATGCGACAAACTTTAAGTGGCTTGCTGCTTCGCGACCTTTCGTTCTTGAGGGCTAAAAATGCTGTGGAAGACAGAGTTCAAAGGTTGCGACGCTACAAGTTGGAGCAATTAGCCCGACAACAACGGGCTGAACTTTTACGCAAAATTTCAACGGGTCAAATCTCTCCCGACGACCCAACTTACAAGGTTTGGCAAGAAACCTTGAAGGCACTGAAACTTGGGACAAGGTAGGTGTTTGAGATGCCGTTGCCGTCAAACGCTTTTGATGTTCCGGAGATTCAGGAACTTTGGGCAACGGCTCAGGAGACAAAAGCAGTTTTCCTGTCCGATGTTAAAGCCACAGCGGAAGCGGTTGGCGCTCCTATCGAGGAGTTGGTCGAGTGGCTCACTGAAGAGGGCATAACAATCCTGTCCGACGAGGCTGACGAAAGTGAAACTCAACTTCTGACCGAAACGGAGGAAGTTGAGGAAACCTCGGAATTCGACGAGGAGAGGCAGGAGTGGGAACTCGCGAAAGCCGAGGAGACCGACACTGCATTGACCAATCCCCTTGAAGTCCTCTTCAGGTCACTGAAGTGGACGAGGCTCTTGACCCCCGAAGAGGAAATCGCTTTGTTCCAGAAGATGCACCAAGGCGACGACAAGGCAAGGGAACAACTAATCGAAGCCAACCTGAGGTTGGTTTTGAGCATAGCGTCCCAGTTCGCTCAAAAATCGGTTGTGCCTCTTGAAGACTTGGTGCAAGAAGGTTGCTTGGGGCTTATCAGAGCCGTTGACAAGTTTGATTGGAGACGCGGAACCAGGTTCAGCACCTACGCCGTTTGGTGGATTCGCCAATACATCGTCCGCGCAATTGCGGAGCATAGCCGTTTCATCCACTTGCCCTTCCACTTGGTTGAATCCCTCGCTCAACTTGTCGCCGTCACTCAGAGGCTTACTCAAGAGTTGGGACGGCAGCCTTCTAACCAGGAAGTGGCGGATGCGTTGGGCTTGCCCGTCGAGAGGGTTGAAGAGATGATGGCGCTCTTATCGCCACCTCTTTCCCTTGAAGCGCCTGTCGATGAGGAAGAGGAGTTGGTGCTTGAGGACATCATCCCTGACCCCAACACAATCTCGCCTGAAGATGCCTACTACCGGGCTTATGCCCGTGAACAAATCAGGGCTATTCTGGCGGAGAGTTTAACGGAGAGAGAGTGGGAGGTCATCAAGTTGAGGTATGGCTTGTTGGACGGGAGAACCTACACCCTCGACGAAATTGGGCAGATGCTGAAAATATCGGGTGAAGCGGTCCGCAGGATCGAGCAACGCGCTCTTGAGAAACTTCGCCGACCGCGATATAGGAAGTTGCTTGAGCGGCTCAGTGAACTTCTCGCCTGACGGTGCTAAAATTAAAATGCGACTTAGGGCAAGGTGGGCGCGTAGCTCAACGGCAGAGCAGCCGGCTCATAACCGGTTGGTTGGGGGTTCGAATCCCTCCGCGCCCACCAAAAATCTTTTTTGTGGCGTGAAATTCGCTCAAACTTGCACCACTTCCCCTTTCCCATTCCGCTTCGGCGCTGCTATCATCTTTGCGGTTGAAGAACAATCTCGCAGGTTGGAGGGATTGGGTGGATGGCTTACGAAACGCTTTATCGCAAGTATCGCCCCAGAAAATTCGCCGATGTCGTCGGTCAAAAGCATGTCGTAAGGGCAATCCAAAACGCAATAGCCTCCAAGCGAGTCGCCCACGCTTACCTTTTCTGCGGGCAGCGTGGGACCGGGAAAACCACGATGGCTCGGTTGTTAGCGATGGCTTTGAACTGTGAGCGAGGAGTTTCTCCCGAACCTTGTGGGACTTGTTCGGCATGCCAAAGCATTGTGAAAGGCTCAGCGATGGATGTCGTTGAGATTGACGCCGCCTCACACACAGGCGTTGATGCTGTCCGAGAAGTCATCATTGAGCGGGTATCTTTCCTGCCCGCAGTCCTTCGCTACAAGGTCTACATCATTGACGAAGTTCACATGCTGTCAACGGCTGCATTCAACGCTTTGCTCAAAACCCTTGAAGAGCCGCCACCTCAAGTCGTCTTCGTCTTGGCAACGACCGACCCACACAAAGTCCCTGCCACCATTCGTTCCCGATGCCTTAGGTTTGACTTTCACCCAATTTCGGCAAAAGACATCGCACAAAGACTCATCTTCGTCCTTGAGAACGAGGGTTGGTCAGGTCGCTACGATCCGGCAGCCGTCGCCCTCATTGCCCGAGCAGCAAGGGGCGCGCTCAGAGATGCGCTGACGATGCTGGAGCAAGCAATGAACTTTGCCGACGATTCGATAACCGTTGACTTGGTCCGCTCGCTCCTCGGCATTACCGACGATGAGTTCCTGTCAAGGTTAGTTGAAGCGTTGAGGGAAGGTGATGTCCCCGCTTTGTGGCGACTGGTTTCCGAGGCTGTTGAGACAGGACGCGACTTACATCAAATTGCTCACGATCTCGCCGTCTACCTCAGGGAGTTGCTCAACCACAAAATTGGCATCCCAGCCGAGGAAACCGAAGAGCGGGTGAGCCTGCTTGACCAACAATCTGCCCTTTTCAGCGAATCTGAACTGATGCGCTTGATCAGGGCTGCATGGGAACTGGAAAGAGATTTGCGTTCGGCTGCAGACGCTCAACTGATGCTTGAAATCGGGCTTCTCAACATGGCGATGATGCTGAAAGCGAGGGAGGAACTGCCACCAGAGAAAGTGGCAGCGTCGGTAACAGTTTCCCAAACGGTTTCAGCACCAACCCGCCAAGTGGCAGAGACAACGGTCGCAACCGTCGTCACAGAGACGCCGGAAGAAACTACCCCACCGCCTCAAGGCGAACTTTCGGGCATAGATTACATCCGCCAGCATTGGCACATCTTTTTGGAGCAACTGAAGCGGAAATCAATGGTCGCTTACTCCTTCCTGCTCAACGCCGAACCTACCGACCTGCAGGACAACCAATTGGTCTTGACCTTCCAGCACGCTTTCTCGTGGGAATGCGCCAACGACCGAACTTACAAGGAGACGATTGAAAAATGCCTGCAAGAGGTCTTCAGCATGCCCGAACTGAAAATCAAGCCCGTCCTCTCGCCGCAAGTGACTCAGCCGACTGTTGGCACGCCCGTTGACGCTGCATCAACGGCGAAACCTTCGTCCCAGCGTGAGATCGACACTGAAGAGTTCCTTGCCTCGCTTTTTGACACTTGACGGGGTGAGAAAACCGTGACCGACCGAACAATTTTGGTTGGGATGACAACGCAAGAGTTGGAAGCCTTTGCGGAACAGTTGGGCGAGCCGAAATATCGCGGTCGGCAACTGGCAATGTGGATTTACCGCAAAGGTGTCATCACTTTTGATGCCATGACGGATTTGCCCAAAGCCTTCAGGGAGCGGCTGCGAGAAATTTCCGCTATTAACCCGCTGCAGGTAATTGATGTCAAGGTCGCTTCCGACGGGACGACGAAATACTTGAGCCAGTTGCCTGATGGCGAAACAGTTGAGTTTGTTTTCATTCCGCACAGCGATTGGGACACCATTTGCGTCAGCACGCAGGTTGGCTGTCCAATTGGATGCAAGTTCTGCGCTTCGGGCACAAGTTTCTCCCGCAACTTAACGGCTGGAGAAATCGTCGGGCAAGTGCTCATAGCGAGGCGTCGCGAGAACCCTAACATCGTCTTCATGGGCATGGGCGAACCTTTGCTTAACTTTGACAACCTCGCAAAAGCCATCAAGTTGCTGAACCACGAAGTTGGCATTGGTGCGAGGCGAATGACCGTTTCAACCGTTGGGATAGTTCAAGGCATCCGAAAACTGGCTCAACTTGGCATGCAAGTGAACTTAGCGGTTTCCCTTCACGCTCCCAACGACGAACTTCGCAGCAAACTCATCCCAGCAAAATTGCCTCCGATCGCTGAAGTCATGAAGGCTTGCTGGGAATACTTCCAAGCGACGAAACGGCGCATCACTTTCGAGTATGTGCTTTTGAAGGGCGTCAACGACAAAGTTGAGCACGCTGTTGAATTAGCGAGGTTGCTTAAGGGCTTGCCTTGCCATGTTAACCTCATCCCTTACAACCCGACCGTTGACGAATTTGAGCGACCGAGCGAATTCGCGATTGAAAGGTTTCGTCAAATTCTCGCCGATAAAGGCATCCCAGTCACTGTCAGGCACGAGCGCGGGACGGAGATACAAGGCGCTTGCGGTCAATTGCGCCGACAGCATTTAGCGACTTTGGAGGTCAAGACTTAAGGGCTTTGCTTCCATCCAACAAACTTAGCGCGGAGGCGAAAAAGTTTTGGGTCGCATAGTCGTTTTGCCGCCGGATGTCGCTTCCCAAATTGCTGCGGGGGAGGTCGTTGAGCGACCCGCATCGGTTGTCAAGGAGTTGATTGAGAACTCCATTGATGCGGGCGCGACCAGAATAACCGTCCGTGTTGAGGAAGGCGGCAAGAGGTTGATTCGTGTCAGCGACGACGGATGCGGCATGGACGCCGAAGACGCCGTTTTGGCTTTCCAAAGGCACGCAACCAGCAAAATAAGGGACGCCAATGATTTGTGGCGTATAACGACGATGGGCTTCAGGGGCGAAGCCTTGCCTTCCATCGCTGCAGTCTCCCATGTTGAACTCATCACACGACCGCCAAACGCGGAAAAGGGCACAAGGGTCGTAATTGAAGGCGGGATTTTGCAAAGCGTTGAGCCAGTGGGTTGCCCACAAGGGACAACCGTAACTGTCAAGGGATTGTTCTTCAACACGCCAGCGAGGCTCAAGTTCCTGAAAGCTGCTTCAACAGAGTTTGCTCACATCGCTGAAGTGGTCAGCCGTTACATCCTTGCTTTCCCCGAAATTTCCTTCACTCTCTTTCACGGCGACAGAGAAGTCTTGCGCCATGTCCCGACTGGAGACGAACGCTCTCCTCTTGCGGAGGTTCTCGGTCGCGAAATCGCCCAGCAACTTGTTCCCGTCAACTACCACGAACCGCCATACACTGTTCGCGGCTTCATTTCTCCACCGACGATGAGCAAACCCACGAGAAGCCACCAATGGTTTTTCGTTAACAACAGGTTCGTCCGCAACAAAACCCTCGCCGCAGCCGTGAGCCATGCTTATCATGGCTTCATCCCTGAAGGTCGCCAGCCAATCGTTGTGCTTTTTCTGGACATGCCACCCGAACTTGTCGATGTCAATGTCCATCCAGCAAAGATTGAAGTTCGCTTCCGCAAAGAATCCGAAGTTCAAGCAGTCGTCGTTAGGGCGTTGAGGGAGGCACTGGTTGCAGGTCAAGTAGTCCCCATCGCTTCGTTCCCTAAAAAACTGCAACCAACCGAACTTCCCGAAGGCACTTTGACCTTGCGCCCGCCAACGGGCGAACAATCAACTTTGCGCATCACCCAACGCGACCTCGCTGATTTCAGGACTTTGCTTAGGCTTCGTTTCGGTCGGGCGGAGCAGACGATTGCTTTACCTGCCGAAGCAGCCGTTCAACAGCAAACTCAGCCCACCACTGCATCTGCCCCAACTACTGTTCCCGAAGCGAAGACGCCGTTATCTCGCCCTGCCGCTCAGCCTTCAGTTCCGTCCCTCATCGTTCGTCCATCAACCTTGACACCTATCAAGCAACTTGCAGCGACCTACATTTTGGCGGAAAACGAACAAGGCGATTTGTTCATCATCAGCCAACACCGAGCCCATGAGAGAGTTCTCTTTGAGCAACTGGTGAAGCGAACCGAAGGCGGTGAAGTTTTAAGGCAAGGTTTGGTCGTTCCCTTCACCCTCAACTTGGGTCAGGCTCAAGCAGCGTTTGTGGAAGCGAACCTGAGCGTCCTCAAGAGGGCAGGTTTTGAGTTAGAGCCATTTGGGCGAAACACCTTCATCGTCCGAACCGTTCCCGTCGTAATTGCCCAACGCGACTACGAGCAACTCCTTCACGACCTGATTGACGAGTTGACGGCTGGCGAATTCCCCACCTCAGGCGAACTCTTTTATGACCTTCTGGCTGTAGTCGCTTGCAAAGCAGCCATTAAGGCGGGCGATGTCCTGTCGCATGAGGAGATGGAAAAGTTGCTTGACGATTTGCTTTCCCTCGAGAACCCCACTCTTTGCCCTCACGGTCAGCCCATCATTATCGCTCTGACCAAATCCGAACTTGACAAAAGATTTGAAAGAGGCTGAACACCTTCATCAACGGCAAAAGTTTGGGAGGGCGAGGCTCTTGTCGAGCCGAAACGACAGCGAATGATGAGTAGCAAGTAGCGAATGGTTTTTCTGGAGGGTAGTGCTCCCGCACTGCCGAAAATTTCGGCGCATCAGGAGATGCGCCCTCCAGATTTTTTCCGCTTAACGGCAGCATGCTGCGCTTAGCACCTTGCTGCTTCATCAGTGCTGCTAAAATTGTTGCCAGCAGGCAACAATTGCCGTCGTTCAGGAGGTGCTTTTGTGATGGTCAACACCGCCGTTGAATTGGAGGTGCTCGAAGAAAAAATGCCTGAAAGCCCTTGGCACAACAAAAATGTTGAAGCCGTCAAGGAACTCTTGGATCAGGCTCTCGCTGACCATCCGACAGCCGTTGTCTTCCGTGACCTTTTCTTCCAGTTCAAAGGCAAGCGATATGCTCCCGACCTTGCCGTCGTCCTTCAAGGCTCACCGCCTTTGGAAAGCATAGGCTTTGTTTATCGCGTCCCTGAAGACGGTCCTGCACCTGATGCCATCATTGAAGTTGCAGTCAGTTCAAGGGCTTTGGGAGAGGCGTTGGGCGATAAGGTTTACTTTTACGCTGACATGGGCGTCAAGGAGTATTTGGTCATCCAAGCCTTTCCTGAAAAGCCCTTTGGTCTTTGGTTTTGCCGTCCTAATTTGGGAGAGCGCCCCAACTCTGCTAACGAGGCTTTTTTGGAGGGTTTGGTTTTGAGGTTTCTGGTTGAAGGTCGGAAGGTTCGTGTTTTTGATCGTGAAGGCAAGGAAATCGTGCCGATGAGGGAGGCATTGGAACGGGAACGAAAGCAGTGGAAGGAAGTGGAACAAAGACTCATTGAAACTTTGGAACGGGAGCGAAAGCAATGGAAGGAAGTGGAACAACGGCTCGTTGAAACTTTGGAGCGGGAGCGAAAGCAATGGGAGCAAGAACGCCTGCAGTGGAAGGAAATTGAGCAACGCCTCAACGAGACACTGGAACAGGAGCGAAGAAAGCGGGAGGAACTGGAGAAGCGGGTCGCCGAGTTGGAGAGGAAGTTGAGGGGCGAAAATCTTTGAGAAATGCGATCCGACACAATCGGAGGGTTGGACTCCTGCCCGACTGCAAAAATTTCGGCACGGCAAAAGCCGTTCCTCTGACTTATCGCTTGCTTTTGAGTTTCGTTTTCCCAATCCGATTTGACAGCCGCCAAAATTTTGCTGCGGGACAGCGAAAATTGATTGCGCTGGCTCAACTTACCGCCGCTAACTTAGCGTCGCACCTGAAAGTCGCAAAACGAAGGGACTTTGCAGTTTGCAATCCGTTCCAAAAAAACCGAGTGCGGTGGTGGAGGGACTTATGCCATTGCTGGCTGTCGTGTCAGTGATTGTGTCCTGCGCAATTCATGCCCTGTGGAACTTTTTAGTCAAGCGTGCCGAAAACAAACTCGCTTTCACGGCGCTGTTCCTTATCGCCGTCCCTTTCCTCTTCCTGCCGATGATTGTTCTGCTTTCGCCCAAACTCGTTTTGCCTCCTGCGGGTTGGATTTGCATCGTTGCGACGGGCATCGTTTACGCCGCATATTTCGTCGCTCTGGCTCAAGCGTATCTAGTTAGCGACTTATCTTTCGCCTATCCCCTTTCTTGCGGGCTCGGACCGGCATTGACAGTTATTTGGGGCATGGCTTTGCTGGGTGAGCGACCAAGTGCGTTGGGATTTCTCGGAATTGCCTCGGTGCTGGCAGGAGTCTTTGTCCTGCAGTGGCAGCCGAATTTGGCATCCCGCCTTGGCAGTTTTTTCGCCTCATCCGCACTGCCAGCGTGGCTCGTCGGGTTGATGTATAGCGTTTACAGCGTCATTGACAAAGTCGCTGTGGGACATGTGGGTGTTCATCCGGCTGCTTACATCTACGCAGCCTATACCGTTTGCGCTGTGATTGTCTTGCCAATTGCGCTCATCCGATGCGGCAAGGAGACTTTGTTTAAGGAGTGGCGACGCAACTGGAGTTCCTGCGTTGCGACGAGCGTCCTAAACATAATTGCATATTTGCTTGTCCTTTGGGCGATGTCGCTTCCTAACACGCCCGTTAGTTACATTGTCCCGCTCCGCACTCTGAGCGTCCTTTTCGGAGTTTTGTTTGGCACGGAAGTTTCGGGCGAAAGTGGAAGGTGGCGGAAATTAGGTGCTGCTGCACTGTTGATGCTTGGCGTTTCTTTGATTGCCGTCGCTTAATCGCTCCCTACTGTCGCTGCAATTAGCACGGGCTGAACCGAAGTGCTCGCTGACATGAGAGCGACCGAAACGATTGGCACATCGGGCTTCGGATTTCGCCACTCAAAAGCGCACAAAGTCACCAAGTAACCCTGCCTTGTCTTGCCCTGCCAAGCGACCCGTGCGTCAGTGCATCCCAACCGGTCGTTCCATTCTGTCAAGTGCCGCCGGAAAATCAACTCAACTCGTTCCTCAGAGCCGTCAGCGTAGCGGACAATAAGCGTGGCGACCTTGCGTGGGTCTGTGCGACCTCGCTGATAGATGTCCTCAGTGCGGATGGGACGGGAAGTCGTTGTCATCAGCAAATAAAGTGCCTTCATTCGGCGGGACGAGACAAGCGGGATTGCAACCAAATCGGGCGCAGTCTCGTGGCTTGTCTCGCTGCTTGACAAAGCAATAACTTGCGGCGGTGAATTGCCTGCTTTGACCAACCTGAACGGAACGCCGTCGCACCAAATTTCCGAAGTCGCAAGTTCCAAGTCAGGACATCGGTCAGGGATAATTCCCTCGTTGCCCCACCTTGTCAGCGATGCGTTGACGGAATGCGACAAATCCACGAAAGTGAACTCACTCACTCCCTCACGCCACCGATTTCGTTCACCCACCAGCGCCCACAAGTCTTGGGCGATGTTTGTAGGGTGCGGTGTTTTTTCAACTGGCGGGTTGTCAACTGACCAAGAGTTTTGAGCGCCCAACACGACGGCTGTCATCAAGTCAACCTGCGTTGAAAATCCCGTCACGCCATACCAAGTCGTCCCGCAGTAGCCCAACGCCCTTCGGTCAAAACTTTCCGCCGCAAATCTCCAGACATTTTGGGTGTGATACCAACCGCAAGCGACGACATCAAAGCCTTTGTCCTTCAGCCTCGTGAGCCACGGGAAAGTTTGGCGGGCATCATAGTGCCAGCAGAATTGAACGATGTCCTTCGGGATAAGGTCTGCTGCGAAATGAGTGAAGAAGGGAGCGTAGCCACCTGTTCGGTCATGTTCCAATTGGTCGCACCACATCGCCACCCGTTCAATCCCTTTCGCCTTCAAGTAGTCATGAAGTCGCTGAATGTCCTCTGCCAGTAACTGCCAAGCAGGCTTGCCCGTCGCCTTGCAACGGTCGCAGACGCCGATGGGCACGAAGGTGATTTCGTCGTGCCCGATGTGAAACCATTTCGGCTTGAAAACCTCCAGCACCTCATCAAACAAGTCAAAGACGAGCCGATAGGTTTCGGGATTGGAAGGGCAGTAAGCGTAAAAGCCCCATCGTGGGTGCGGTTCGCTCAATTCGCTCAAGTGGCGGTAAGCGGGCTTGCTGAGAACATAACCGAAATGCCCGAAGGTTTGCACTTGCGGGATGACCTCAAAGCCGAGTTGCCGTGCTTTAGCGATGAAATGCCGCCATTGCTCTTTCGTCAGCGCTTGCGGGTGAGCGATGTCTGGATGTCGCTCGTAAGGGAAGCGGTCATCAACCTCAATGACCAGTGTGTTGAACTTCATCAACGCCAGCCACTCCAAAAACTTTTCGGCAAACGGAAGTTCGTGGCGCAACGGGGCAATGAAATGCCAACCACGCAGTTTCAAGTCTGGATAGTCCCAGATTTCGCATGGCGGAAGCGAAACGAGACCTTTCTGGCGACAGGAGAAAAACAACAACTGCCGCAGAGTCTGAACCCCGTAGAAAACTCCCCTCGGAGATGCCCCGATAATCACAACGGATGGGATGCGGGTCATGGGGCGCGGGGCGTGCGAATTTGGTCTTGCCTTTCTCGTCCCTCGCCCCTCGTCCCCCGTCCCAGCGAAAATTGCATATGCTTCGTCGCCCCGTTGGGCGAAAAAGGTTCGGAGTTTAGCGAGCGGAAGGTCAAAGGGGAGTTTTGGCAATCTGTCGGCAGTGGCGAGAACGATTGAAGAAGCGTCAGCCTCAAGTTGCGGCGAAATTGCTGCAGCGATACCAACTTGCCTCAGCGTTTGAAGCAATTGGTTTGCCCCTGTCCGTTCAAGTTCGGTTGCTCCCTTCGCCAAGACAATTTGGACAGTGGGTTGCATCTTCACTGGCTGTTTGCCGTAAGCGACAATTCTTTGCGGTTTAGGCGTGAGCATTCTCAGTGCATCAACTGCTGTCTCGTCGGTCTTGACGCTCACTGACTTGACTTTACTTTCCAGCCCCTGCTCCCCAGTCCCTACCAAAACCACATGCGGGAACTTTTCTGGTCGCTGGAAAGTTTGAGCCACGAAGTAAGCGAAAGCGCTGTTTTGCTCTCCTTGTCCCGTGCCCCGTGTCCCTTGTCCCGTTTTTCGTGACCTGCACAAATTGATGCCCATCACCGAACCTGCTTGCGGTTTGAAACCCAGCAAAGCGAACGGGATGGCGATTTCCGCTGTCCAGAACTTGTCACCGATTTGGGAAGCGCATTGCCAGCCGTTAGCGACAATCTTTTGGGCAGGTCGTGGCAAGAGCCACCAAACTCGTGCCCATTGTGATGGTTCAACATACTGAGCCCACTTGTTGCCTTTCGGCGTAACGACGAATTGCCAGAAGCCGCTGTGGGTATGTTGCGGGTCAAGGTAAACTTCAACGCAGTCATCGGTGTAAGCAGGTTCGCCACTTTCGGGAGTTCGCAGCCGCATCCCTTGCGGGTTCGGTTCGTCGCATTGGAAGGCAACGAAAAGGTGAGTCTGCGTTGCGGCGACTTTCGCAACCGTCTTCGGCTCAGCAACTTTGCCTGTCCCCAACTCTAAAAACGGAGTTAGCAATTCGGCTGATCGCCAACAGGCGTCGGACAAGTCGCCGTCAATTTTGGGCGCTAATGCGGTAACGGGAACGAAAACATATGGCGGTCGCTCCAACAAAACTAACTCCGCCCCGTCAAACCAAGCGACTCCCTTGCTATCGGTGACCAACGAGACTTTGAACGAGCGAGCATCGGATGGCGTCATCAAAGTCCCGCCAAACAGCCTCCATTCGTCTCCCGTCCCTCGTCCCTCGGCGATGACAAAAGTGTCGTAACTGCCATCAGCCTTAAAAGCGTAAACGATGAGCAGGAAACGGCAATTCGCCCTGACCCAACATCGGAACAGGTAGCGGGCGTTAGGTTGAGCGGGAATGCCATCTTGGCTTATTCGCACCCAACCCTTTTCGGAAGTGTGATTGATTCGCTGGCTGAACTTGCCGAGAACTTTCGTTTTCCCGTCCAGCGCAAAAGTTCCGTCCCCTCCCTCTTGACGGTGGATTTCGGCGAACCAACCATCAGCAACACCATCGCCATCAAAATCGCTCTCCAACGAACCGTTGGTCAGCAAATTCGGCTCAATCGCCGCAGCCAAAGTCGCCCACAAAATTGCCGCCATCAAAAGCCCCCACCGCATAGCCTGTCACCACGCTTCAAAAAAGTGCATGCGTGCAAGGGTGCAAGCGTGCATGAGTTAGAGCGAAAAGCGCCCACTTACATACACGCTTACACGCCTGCACGCTTACACGCGTCCTCCAAATCTTCCATCGTGAGCCCAAGGCGAGTCGGGTCGGTGTCCAAAGCGACGGCATAGATGATTTCGGGTGGAGTGCTGACCATCCCCACGAACCGGCTCGCTGCTTCTGCTCTTCTCCTTTTTTCCTCCTCAGTCGGTGGGAAATGCCATCCTCGTGCTTCGAGCATTAACCTTATCCGCTCTGGGATAACAACTTCAGCGGTCCGTGCCTTTTTGCCTCTCGCCATCGTTTTTTTGTTCGGCGCTTTCTTTGGCATTTCGCTCACCTCGCTTTTGCATTAGCGGCAACAATAAGTTTGCGGCAAGCAAGGCAGCGATGCGAATTTGGCTTCCCAGTGAAACGAAGGAACGCAAGAGCCAGTAAAGCGGAGCGGGCAACAGCGGGCGGAAGTGCTTGTCGTAAAAGCGGAGCAATCCTTTGTGGGTCGCCAAAGCCTTGCCGATGCCCAAAAGTTGAGTGCTGGCACCGTGATGATGAACAACAACGGCATCAGGCACAAAGTAAATGCGCCAACCTGCTTTCTTTAACCGCCAGCAAAAGTCAACATCGTTGAAAAAAATCGGCATCGTTTCGTCCATGCCGCCAACTTGCTCCCAAGCAATTTTGCGAACCAGAAGAGCAGATGCCATTGGTTGGTCAACTTCGGCAACTTGGTCGTAGCGAAACCAAGTCATGCGGTAGCGACCAAAGGTGCGAGACTTTGGAAAAACTTTGTCAAGCCAAAGCGCCGAGAAGAAAAGCGCTGCAGGTGTCGGGAAAGAGCGAACCGAAGGTTGCAGACTGCCGTCGGGATAAACGAGTTTCGGCGCCACGATGCCCGCATCGGGACGAGCCTCGGCAAATCCAACCAAACGAACAATCGCTTCGCTCGGCACAATGGTGTCAGGGTTGAGAAGCAAAAGGTAGCGTCCTTTTGCCACTTTCGCCCCTTGGTTGTTGGCAGCAGCGTAACCGAGATTTCGGTCATTAGCGATCAGGCGAACATGCGGGAACTCGCTCCGAACCATTTCGGCGCTCCCGTCAACGGAAGCGTTGTCCACAACGATGATTTCAAAGTGCGGTGTGTAGTGTGCGGAGTGTTGGGTTAAAGATTGCAAGCAGCGGCGGAGATGCTCCCTCGTGTTCCAGTTGACGATGATGACCGAAACGATTGGCTCGGACATTCCCTTCACCTTTTCGCGCTCTCGTAAACTCGTAAAGTCTCCTCGGCGGTTTTGCGCCACGAAAATTTTTTGGCGCGCTCAAGCCCCAGTCGGCGTAAATCGTTCCTTAGGTCATCGTCAGCGAGCAATCGATGCAAGCCTTCAAAAATGTCCCTGACGCTCAAAGGGTCAACGAGCACTGCTGCTCCTTCGGCGATTTCTCTCAGCGAAGAAGTGTTTGAAGTCAGGACAGGCACGCCACTCGCCATCGCCTCCAAAACGGGCAACCCAAATCCTTCCCAAAGCGCTGGGTAGGCGAAAACGGTCGCACCTTGATAAATGGCAGGCAAGTCATCGTCAGGGACATAGCCTGTGAACTTCACGCATCTTTTAAGCCCCAACTTATCAACGAGCAGAAACAACTCTTCGGTCTTCCAGCCAATTTTGCCGACGATGACCAAGCGGCAACACTCAACTCGTGGGCGGAGCAAGGCAATAGCATGCAGCAACCGTTCAAGGTTTTTGCGTGGCTGAATGACGCCGACAAAGAGGACATATCCCTCCGTCAAGCCGTAACGCTCCAAAACGCTGCGACGCTCGGTCTCGAGAAGCCGATTGAAAAATCGTTCCTCGGCGGCAAGGTAGATGACACGAATTTTGTCGGGTGGGACGCGGAAGAAATGAACCAAGTCACTTCGGGAAGCGTAGGAATCGGTGATCACGAAAGTGGCTCGGCGAAAGGTCAACGGCAGGAAAATGTCCATCAACAGGCGGTCTTTTGTCGGGAAAGTTTCGGGGAAGCGCTTCCAGTGGACATCGTGGACAGTCGTGACCAAAGGACAAGGAGTTGTCAAGGGCGCAATGTATTGGACATGGAGCAAGTCAACTCGGTAGGTGGCGCAGGCTCGCGGGAGCAAAAAGCCAGTGTATAGCCAACGAGAGAGTTTAGGCAATCGGACGAACCTAAAGTTGGCAGGAAAACTTTCCCTTGCCCCTTGTCCCCTGTCCCTCGTCCCCCAAAAAAGCGGCTCAACTCGGTCGGTGAACAGCAAAAACTCGTGGGGCAAATCCATTGCGGCGAATTGCCGCAACAGGTTCAGCAAATAAGTTCGGTCACCTGTGTGAGGTCCAAACAAGACACGAGCATCAATCCCTATGCGCATGGCATCTGCAAGTTTAACTTCGCTGCCTCTCGGAAGTAACCTCTCATTTTTTCTACCCTGCATCTCGTTTCTTGCAGTTAGCCCCCTTGCAGAAGGTTTGAGGGAAAAGCGCTCTTTTTGCCGCTAAATTACCTCAAAATCGCTATTGACGAACGGGTGTGTGCTATAGTGGTTCTTCGTTGGTGTTGTCGCGTTTCCTTTAGGCGCATGATGGCTTATCTCATTGGCTCAAGATAGAATGGCAACCCAAACGGTCCAATGCTTTGATTGCCCAAGAGTTAGTAGGACTTTCGCAGAATGCGTTAGATGCTGTAGACGCAACTGCAGAAGGGGATGGGAGGAGTTGCGTTGTTGGCATTTGTGCCAACACAAATTCAGACGAACCGTTAATGTGACCCTCTAAAGGAGGTGCCAGTTATGAGGCTAACGATCGCTTGGGCAGTTAGTGTATTTGCGGTTTTATTGCTTGGGTGTTCTCACCGTCAAAACGCTCCTCTCCCTCGGTCTGCCTATATTGAAGCCACTGAGGTTGACGCTGCAACTGAAGAAGATGCCATTCTTGACTGGGTTGAATCGTTGGAAACCGAGTTACGCCAGAATCCTCGTCCATTCACTGAAGAGGAGTGGGCAAGAATCAAACAACTGTGCGAAGACTCAGACCCACGGCAAAAAATCACGGGGCTATACTTGCTTGGGTTTGCCTACTATGACCCTCAGCGCCTTTCTGAAGCAATTCAGATTGCCAAATCGCTTTTGAATGACCCTGAGCCTAATGTTCGCTGCAGCGCTATCTTAACCCTCCACGATCTGGACGCCCGAGAAGTTGCCTCAGAAATTCAGCAATTGTTGAACGACCCAGATGAACATGTGAGAGAAGATGCTCGCTTCGTCTTGCAAGATTGGGGCTATCCTGTCTCTCAAACATCAAGTGAAACAGGGTCGTAAGGTTTTCTTCTCTGACTTTAGGCAAAAACTTGAATAGCGGTGAAACAGTAAATAGTGACTGGTGACTTATTGACTGCGGACTGACCACCAAAGCCGGTAGAGCCAGACGCAGATTTGACCGCGAGTTAGTGGGGCGTCAGGGCGGAAGTTGTCAATGCGAATGCGGTTCAAAATTTCGTCCGCAGGACACTTCAGCAGTGCCGCAAGCCAACGGAGGACATCGCCTTGGGTCGGTTGCTTGTGAGCGGTTCCGAAAGCGTAAGGCAACGGTAGGCGAACCAATTCAGCGAACCGGTGCAGTATCTTTCTGGCTGCCCCCTCGTCCAATGGTTCGTTCGCTCGCAATTCGTAGGTGTCAAAGAAGCCTCGCACAGCGAAAAATTGCACGGCTTCAAATTCTTCAGTGCCTGCAGGTGGCAAATCGTGGAAGAAAGCGATGACCTGCCCATGCTTCAGCAACAACCGTTGCAGTTGGTCAATGGGAACGGTGCGAACGGATACGGGACGAGGGGCGTGGGACGCGGGACGGGGTAAGAAGGTCAAAGCCAAGTGGGCAGCAGTTCCTGCAGCCTGTCCCAATGCCATCCAAACAGGTTCAAGCCTGAGCGTCCCGAAACCGATATGCGTTGCCGACACCGCACCACAAACCAGCAAATTGTCAATTGCCTCTCCTTGCCCCTTGTCCCTTGTCCCCTGTCCCGTCGGAACCATGACCCGATAAGGCACATGAGATGGAACTGTGATTTGAGGCAAGTAGAAAAAGCCCTCGTGCAAATATGGGTTGTTCGGGTCACGCGGGGTTGTAGCGTGACTGTCAATGGGATACTCGGCGGCGGCGACACTGTCTTCGTGGACTGGGGCGCGTCGACCCGCAAAAACTGGACGGGCATCGTTTTCAGTGAAGATGTATTCGCCGATGATACGGCGAGCCTCGCGGACATAGAGTTGCGGCGGGAAGTTTTCGTTGTCCAAAAACTCGTCCGCTGCTAAACCCCAATGCTGAGCAGCGACGCGAAATTCGTTGGGCAATCTTGAGTCGGTTTGCAGGAAATAAAGCAAGCCGAGGATGTAGTTGCGATGTTCGCGGGCGATTTGCTCGCGGCGTTGCCAATCAGCTTCAGGGTAATCGTAGTTTGCACCAATGAAGTCTGTTGATGGGAAAGGTCCTGGCGTGTTGTTGGCGTCAAATTTTTGTTGTGGCAATTTGACAAGGCTGACAACCTCCATCGGATGCCACAAAACCCCTTCGAGCACTCGCTCGGCAATTTCAGCGTAATGGTCGGGATTGTAATTTGGTGGCGCTGCTATAAGGCTCCGATTGTCAGCCCGTTTCGTCACAGTCAAACGGTAGTTGTAAGCCTGCACCTTTCTGTCGCCGTCGGGTTTGCCGAAAGTGATTTCTCTGGTCCGACTGTCCCAAAAGACTTCGCCCGCATATTCTTCGCCAAACTCGTGCCTTCCTTCCCGCCCGACCCGATACGGAACTCCCGCCATCGCTGCCAGATCACCTTCATAAGTGGCGTCAATGAAAACGCTTCCTTCCATCTTCCGTCGGATGCCGCGAGTTTTGTCGTGGAGCAAGATAGTAAGGATTTGGTTGCCATTTTTGAGCACACCCGCTAACTCGTGGCGCAGGTAAAGGTCCAAACTTCGCGCTTCAGCAAGCATGTGCCAAAAGACCTGCAAAGCAACCTTCGGTTCGAACAGGTAGCCGTCGCGGCAAGCGAGGTGCTGTGGCGAATTTTCGCCGTAGGCTTGTCGGTAGAATTGTTCAACCCGTCTCAGAAATTCGGCGAACAATCCACCCGACGCTTGACGGTAGCGGCGATCGGTTGCAGAAAGTCCGCCTGTCATCATCCCACCGATGTGGGTTGTTCGTTCAACCAAAGCGACTTTATGCCCTAATCTGGCGGCGGAGATGGCAGCGGCAATTCCGGCTGGCGTCGCTCCAATCACAACGATATCGTAGCGAGCAGCAGATGAGTGAGTTTGAACGATGGGAGAGCGTTTTGGGAAGGGCATTGCGGCATCGCTCCACAAAGGCAAACTTTCGGTGTTATGCTCGCCCTGAAGCGTGTTCTCTTTTCCTGTCCCTTGCCCCTTGTGCCCTGTCCCCAAAGTTTCAGCAACTGCGGTGACGAAGTAACTGTAGGCTTCGCCGCTTTGAACTTTTTCGTCCACCCACTCGGTTTGGTTGGCGGGGACTTCCGCAATCAACTTGTGGCGACGATAAATGCGGTAAGTTCGGATTTGTGGCGTCTCGGATGGTTGCCAGCGCAAAAGCAATCGGTCATGACCGACGGGGACAACTTGCAGACTTTTTGGTGCGTTGGGTAAGGTTCCGATTTTCAACTCTGGTTCGCTGACCTCAATAGTTGCCCCATCGCCTTCGCCGTTAAACAGGAAGAAGCAAGAGATTTGGGGCACAGGTGAAAGGAAAGGCAAAAGGTCAGAAACGAGTTTTTCGTTGAGCCACAACCGAAAAGCCCCGATGGTTGGGTCGGCGACGATTTGGACTTTGAGCCACTGCTCAAAAGCGAACGGTTGGACTGTCAACCATGAGAAACGGCTGCGCCAAGTGAACCAATCGCCCACATCCCGCTGCAAGACGAATCCATTGCCCCCAAGTGCCAACCTTATCGCCTCGTTTGCCCAATGCGTAGGCGCACCGTAACTGAGTCCAAAGGTCAAGCCTCTTTGCCCTTTCGGTGGCGCTTTGACAATGAACGAGACTTCCACGACCTTTCTCGTTGGCTCAATCCAGAAGACAAGGTAGTGCGGATTTTGAGTGCGTGTCCGAGTTCGCCATCCATCAACGACTCCAAATGGCGTGGAAATTTTCGCCCCTTGCCACTGGGCGTTTTGAAGGGCAACGGGTTCACCTTTCCCGTTCACTTCCACTTGGGCAAGCGCAACCACGGGCAAAAACAGCAAGAGCGCCGTTAAAAGCAAACTTCGCATATCCCATCCCCCTCCGCTGTTTGGGGACAGCCTTGCACAAAACAAAGGGCATGGGATGACCCATGCCCTTTCGCTGTCAAGCCGAAAGTTTTTTGGGGAGCGTCAACCTCGCTGCTCAATGGGCACCCATTCCCGCTCCATCGGACCGACATAATGAAGAAGCGGTCGCAGCAATCGGTTGTCGGAATATTGCTCCATGATGTGGGCAACCCATCCAACTATGCGCCCGATGGCAAAAATGGGGATGTAAAGGTCGGCGGGAATTCCGAGGTAGTGGTAGATGCTGCCGGCGTAGAAGTCAACATTGACATAGATGCCTTTCGCCCGCATCGGCTCCATCGCCTTTTCAATGTTCTGCAGGATTTGGAATGTCTTGGGGTCGCCATACTTTTCGCCCAAGATCCGGGAAAGTTCGCGCAAGTGCCTCGCTCGCGGGTCTTCAGTCTTGTAGACCCTGTGACCGAATCCCATGATGCGCTTTTTCGCCGCCAGTTGTTCTTGAACCCACGCTTCTGCTCGCTCAGGTTCACCAATGGCTTCAACCATTTCCATGACTGCTTCTGCTGCCCCACCATGGAGCGGTCCTTTCAGTGCAGCGATGGCTGCTACAACGGCGGAGTGCATGTCAGCCAAAGTCGATGCCGCTACACGGGCAGCGAAGGCGGAAGCGTTGGAACTGTGTTCGGCGTGCAGAATAAAGTCAAGGTCCATTGCCCTTGCTGCGTCTGGGTCGGGTTCTTCACCTTTGAGCATCCACAGGAAGTTGGCAGCATGTCCCAAATCATCGCGGGGCGGGACTGGTTCCAAGCCTTTGCGAATTCGTTCGTGGGCTGCAACGATTGTCGGGAACTGAGCGATGAGTCGGATGCCTTTGCGCAAGTTCGCTTCTGGTGACATGTCCTTGACATCGGGATCGATAGTTCCAAGCGCCGAAACCGCTGTCCGCAAGACATCCATCGGGTGACCGTCCTTGAAAGCGCGGATGACATCCATGACAGGTTGAGGGAGTGTGCGACTCGCTTTCAGAGCAGCATCAAACTCAGCCAACTCTTGCTTAGTTGGGAGACGGTCGTGCAGGAGAAGGTAGCAAACTTCCTCGTAAGTTGCGTTGGCTGCGAGGTCGTGGATGTTGTAGCCGCGATAGAGAAGAATTCCGCGCTGACCATCAATGTGGCAAATACGCGTCGTGTCAAAATAGATGCCTTCCAAACCCTTGTGGACAACCACTTGCTCTGCCGCCATGTCCCTTGCTCCTTTCTTGTCAAGATTTTCCCCGCAAAAAGTTTAACGCAAGGGAGTGGCAGGGTGGGACTGTAAGCCGGCTTCTGTGGCGTCAGGTTTTAGCCCTGACGCTGGCGACCATTTCTCTAAGCGACCGACCCGGGGGCATCGGCGGGCAACCTGATAGCGCCCCCCTATTTGGTCTTGCTCCGGGCGGGGTTTGCCCAGCCACGACCTCGCGGTCGTGCTGGTGGGCTCTTACCCCACCATTTCACCCTTACCGCCGGGAAACGCGAACACTGCAGCGGCTGGCAGCGGAAGCCACAGTGCCGCTTAGCCCGACGGCGGTATGGTTTCTGTGGCACTTTCCGAAGTTGCCCCAGCATCTCGCCGGAGCAACTTCCTCGCCTTGACTGGCGAACTTCCGTCGCCAGTCTCGACGAGCGCCCTGCCCTATGGAGGCCGGACTTTCCTCAGGTAGCGCCGTCCCTTAAAACAGCGCCACCTGCGGTCGCCCGTCCCACCCTGCCACTTGCTGCCAGCCGTTCTTTATTTTGCTGCAAAACCGTTACGGGACACACATCGTCAGCACCCGTTGAAGGTTGTGCGGATGAAAAAGACGAGCCCAAACTTGTGACACTTGCCAAACTCGACGGTTTATGGTTCGGGGACGGTTTGCAAGAGGCGGGAGATGATTTGCTCCGGCGAAACTCCATCCGCTTCGGCGGCGAAGTTGAGGACCAAACGGTGGCGAAGGACGGGCAAGGCAATGGCTCTCACATCCTCGCAACTTGCCGCAGTCCGCCCGTAAAGCAATGCTCTTGCCTTTGCTCCCAAAATCAGTCCTTGCGACGCTCTCGGTCCAGCGCCCCATTGAACCCACTGCCGGATGAACTCTGGCGCGTGGCTTTCTTTGGGTCTCGTCGCTCGGACGAGTTGAACTGCGTATTTGCTGACCCGTTCGGGGACAGGAACGAGCCTGACCAAATTTTGCACCTCAAGCAGTTCGTCCCTTCCCATCACCACTTTCAGGTCGGGTTCATAAGCCGAGGTCGTCAAGTTAACGATGGTTTCCTCTTCGCTCTCGGATGGGTAATCGAGCACGACGCTGAACAAAAATCTGTCAAGTTGCGCTTCTGGGAGCGGGTAAGTGCCCTCCATCTCGATAGGGTTTTGCGTAGCCAAGACGAAAAAGGGTTGAGGCAATTCGTAAGTGCGACCACCGACGGTCACCCTGCGTTCCTGCATCGCTTCAAGCAACGCCGATTGAGTTTTCGGTGGTGCCCGGTTAATCTCGTCGGCTAAGATGATGTTTGCGAAGATTGGACCCGGCATGAACTCAAACCTTCGCCTTCCCGTTTCAGGGTCTTCCTGAAGGACATCGGTGCCCAAGATATCGCTGGGCATCAAATCGGGCGTGAACTGAATTCGCTTGAAACTCAGGTCCAAAACCCTTGCGAGGGTGCTGACCAACAAGGTCTTTGCAAGCCCTGGAACGCCAATCAGCAAGCAATGCCCTTTAGCCAAAAGGGCGATGAGAAGTTGCTCAATGACCTGAGTTTGACCGACTATGACTTTGCGCAGTTCGCCGAAAATCGCTTCCCTGACTTGAGCGACCCGCTCAACAGCCTGAAGTTCCCTCAATTCCGCTTCGGTCATGGTGGGTTCCTCCGTGAAATTAGGGCAAAGGCTGTGTTAGCGGCGTAAAGCCGCAAAACCGTTTGGGCGCTCTCAATTTTGCACCTTGAAGGGGAAAAATGAAAGCCCCTCAAATGTGTCCCTGCCCCCGAGAATGCATGGCGTTGTCCGTTCGACTTGTCCTCAACTCGCCGCTAACCCAGAATTCTCAACTTGCAACCAGATGCCCACCTGTCAACTGCCACCTTAAGGCTTGGTTAAAGGGCGAAAGGCAAGACTTTGCACCGACAAAGCGTTATCCTCTTTTGCGGCGATGAAAGCAAATGAGGCTGAAAGGGGCAAGGTGAATGGCTCAGTTCGGTCAAGTCGCCATCAGGCTTCGCAATGTTTGGAAAGTCTTTCGCAGTTACCGAGCCGTTCCGAGGACTTTGAAGGAAGCCCTTTTGTCCTTTGGCAGGTGGAAGCCAGTTGAAGTGGCGGCGCTGAAAGGAATTGACCTTGAAGTTCGGTTTGGTGAGTTGTTGGGCATCATTGGTCGCAACGGTTCGGGCAAAACGACTTTGTTGGCAACCATCGCTGGAATTTACCAACCGACCGATGGAACTGTTGAAACTTTTGGGCGTGTCGTTGCCTTGCTTGGGGTGACGGGAGGCTTCCACCCAGAACTGACGGCTGAGGAAAATTTGCTTTTCGTCGGCACAGTCTTAGGTATACCTTTGGCTGAAATGGTGAGGAGGCTGCCAAGCATTTTTGAGTTCGCCGAGTTGGTCGGATATGAGCAAGCGCCGATGAGGACTTACTCGTTGGGCATGACCGTTCGGCTCGGGTTCGCTTTGGGCATGCATGTTGACGCTGACATTTTCCTCGTGGACGAACAGTTGCAAAGCACCGACGCTGCATTTCAGCAGAAAGCCCTTTCAGCGCTCCAACAACTTCAAAGTCAGGGCAAAGCCGTCGTTTTGGTCACCCACGAACTTGATTGGGTGCGCCAAATCGCAACGAGGGTCATTTGGCTTGACAGAGGGCAAATTAGAGCCGACGGCAAACCCGAGGAAGTCGTTTCCGCTTACCTTCAATCCAGCCGATAGGAGGCTTAAAATTATCGGGGTTTTCCCTGACACTGCCGAGAGGCTAACTTTTGGTGGCGATTTTGCGTAAGAGAAAGCGGCAGGTCAAAAAGACGAAAGGGGCAACGGAGTGTCGGCTCCGCTGCCCTAAGGTCAGGAGCGCTACCGCTCCTAAGCCCATTGACAGAGTAGCGCCCCTGACCGTCCCCGTCAAGACCTGCCGTCGCTGGAAACCCTAAGGTCAAAGGAGGTCTTGATATGCGGGAAGGTCAGCGTGCCTTCACGCTGATTGAGTTGCTGGTTGTCATCGCCATCGTCGCCATTCTGGCGGCGATTCTGTTCCCCGTCTTTTCCCGCGCCCGCGAGAAGGCTCGGCAAACTTCTTGCTTGAGCAACCTCCGCCAACAAGGCATGGCGATGGCGATGTATGTCAGCAATTGGGAAGCCTACCCGATGTATTCGTCGGGACCGTTCGCCCCCGACCCCAGCGGTTACCCGATTTATTTCCGCTGGTATGACCAAATTTACGCCTACACCTGCAACGCCCAACTGTTCGTCTGCCCGACAGTGCCTCGCAAATTTGCCTTTGGGCAAGCGGGACGCAACATCGTCTACGGCTACAACTACCAGTATCTGGGCAACTCGCGGGCGAACTGTTGGAATGTGCCCGTGACGGAAAGCCAAATCCAAACGCCTTCACACACTATCGCCATCGCCGACAGTCGCGGGACAGGGACGAGACCTTGCGACAACGATGAGCCGACCGACCCTGATTTTGTCAACCTTGACTGCTTGTTCAATCACGGCTACAGCATTGACCCGCCCGTTTTGCCGCCATGCCGCAGTGGCGGCGGACCGAACGCGCCAAGCAGCGGCGGGCGATGGAGCATCCCGCACGACCGCCACTTTGACGGCGCCAATTTCGCCTTCTGCGATGGTCATGCCAAATGGATGAGGGTGGAAGTTGTTTTCCCGGGCATCGGAGTGCCTGACAATCGCTGGTGGAACGGTCGCTATCCCGACCCAAATCCTTGAGGGTCAAACTGCGGCGCCCGGCTCGTCCAGAGAGGGAGGCAATCGCTCAAGCCACTCTGCCGGTCGGACAAGCCAAGGGCACTGTTCTGTCAAGGAGACGAAAGCGTCAAGGAGTTCGTGGAAGAGTAAGGCTTTCGCCACCAGCCAAGTCTTTTCGGCTCGGTAAGTTCGCCCCCAGCCGCCATCGGAGTATTGCATTCCAGCCAAAACGGGCAACGCCTTTGCAATTTGCCATCTCGCTTCTGGCATCGGGCAAACACCTAACCCAAACAAGACGGCAAAGGAGGCTTCAGGAAAGGCAAACCATTCGCCTTGCTCCGCTTGGTGCTCGGCAAACCATTCAACCAACCTCTCAACGGCAACTTTGACCACCAAACTTTCATGGTGGCTGATGCTGAGGGCATGAAGGGCATGGACGGCACAAGAGCGGCAGCAAATGGTTTTGCTTTCGGCGATTTGCCTTGCGACCCAAACGACCGCCCTTTTCACCCAACTGCTTTCCCTGTCCCATCTCAAGACACCGCACAAGACGAAAGCGGTGACACCGACAGCCATTGGAGGGAATCGGAGTTCCTCGCCCCAGATACTTGGGTAAGCCGTTGGCACTCTCGGCATTTCAAGCAAACTGCCGTCATAGTCTTGTCGTTTGCGCAGCCATTCAAGGGCTCGTTGAATTGACGGGTGGTCTGGTGGCGCTCCCAACTCAGCCAACTGGAAAAGCCTCAATCCTGTCCAACCGATGGAACTTCTGAACCCGCCTCGGGGATATTGCTCGCTCAGGATGCCTTTGATGAGTTTGAGCCTGAGCGGTTCGTCTCTTTTGAGTTTCAGCCCGATAAGGTTCCGCCTTGCAGCAACCCCTGCCCAACTTTCACTCCTCCAAAGAAAGGCAAATGGGTGACGCCGGTTTTCGGTCACCAACTGTTGAACCCACTTTAGCCGCTCACGCGGGTCAGCCCATTGACGCCAAAAAGTTTCCATGCTCGCTCCGAGCGCTTTCAGCACTCAACACGGCACTACAAAATTTCACGCAGCAACTCAAGGTCAATGTTTCCGCCCGTAACAACGCAAGCAACGACGGAGTTCGGTTCGCAATGGATTTTGCCAGAAAGCAACGCAGCAACTGCCGCTGCGCCAGCCAGTTCAGGGACTAACTTGGCAAATCGGACTATGTAACGAACCGCCTCCTTCATCTCCTCATCGCTGACAAGCACCAGCGGCTCTTCAAGCAGTTCCTTGACGATGTGGAAAGGCACCGTTCCGGGGCGCGAAACTGCAATGCCTTCAGCCTGAGTGTGGACTTCAGGCAATGTCACGACCTCGCCGATTGAAAGGGAAGTTGTCAAGGCTGGTGCTCCTTCGGATTCAACTCCGATGACCCTGAGGGACGGTTTCAACTGGTGAGCAGTTATGAAAGTCCCAGCGAGCAAGGCACCGCCGCCGACAGGCACGACGATTGTGTCAACTTCTGGCTCGTCCTCCAAAATCTCCCAAGCGATGGTGGCTTGGGCTGCGACGACCCAAGGGTCGTCAAAACTGGGCGCGTAAACGAGTTCACGCTCGGCGGCAAAGGCTTTCGCAAAGTCTTCTGCCTGAGCGTAAGTTTCGCCAAAGCGGATGAGCCTCGCACCGAGAGCCTTTATGGCTTCGGTCTTGACAGGAGGCGTCCTTTCGGGCACGACGACCCAAGCAGGGATTCCGAACTTTCGGGCGAGGAAGGCTATGCCTTTACCGTGATTGCCCGTTGAAGCACAAACGACACCCCGCTGCCTAAATTCTTCTGGGACACTGAGCAACTTGACGAGCCCGCCGCGAATTTTGAATGCGCCCGTCCATTGAAGGTTTTCAGCTTTCAGGAGAAGTCTGACCCCAAGCAAATCCGAAAGTTCTGGGACTTCAATGAGCGGCGTTCGGCGCAAATATTGGCGAATCCAACCTCTCGCCCGCTGGACCATTTTCCAAGTCACTTGACCGACAGTTGCTCCAAATGCCAGTTCAGCCTTCTCCGCCACAGCCCATCGCCTCTTTTTTCAATCGTTGTCCGTTTGGCGCTGAAGTTTCTAAGTTTTTTGTGCGCAAACTGTCCAGACGAGATGGCGAAGTTCTGGCAGAATGAGTTTTTGCAACGCTAATTGGCAAGCGTTGGGCGAGCCGGGCAAGCAGAAGACGACTTTCCCGTTCGCCACTCCTGCAAACGCTCGGCTCATCATCGCTGCGCTGCCAATTTCATCGTAACTCAAACGCCTGAACAGTTCGCCAAAACCTTCAAGCCTTTTGTCCAGTAAAGGTTCGATGGCTTCAACGGCTACATCCCTCGGCGATGCGCCCGTGCTGCCCGTTGTGATGATAGCGTCAACCTCTCCGTCAGTCAACCAATCCACGACAACTTTGCGGACTTGCCAAATTTCGTCGCGGACGATTTGGTATCGGACAACCGAGTGACCGTCCGATTCAAGCAACTTGCGAATTAGACTGCCACTTGTGTCAGTTTCCTCGGTCCGAGTATCGCTGATTGTCAAGACGGCGCATCGGACGGACTTGATGGCTTCGGCGTGAGCGCGGTGAATTTGGTGCGAGTGTTGTGCCGACATTCGCCTCACCTCTTTGCCGTCAAAGCGATTTTCTCCAGCGCCTTTTCAACCAGCCTTCGGATTTGGTCTCGGACTTGCCTGTAGGCGTGCCTTGCAGTCCCGTATGGGTCTGGGACTTCGCCTTCTTCACCCACGAACTCCGTCAGCGTGAAAACTTTGCCGTTGGCTTCAGGAACTTTCGCAAGTATCTGGCGCTTGTGCCATTCTTCCATCGTCAAGACCAAATCAGCCCAATCCAGCAAGTCCCAATCCAGAGGTTGGGAGCGATGCATCTTTGCGTCAATGCCCAACTCCTGCAACACAGCGATTGTCTCTTCCGTTGCGGGTTCACCGTAAACAGCCCAAGTTCCCGCCGACTTAACTTCAACCTCAATGCCTTTTTGTCGTGCAATTTCCCTCGCCAAGTATTCCGCCATCGGGCTCCTGCACAAATTGCCCGTGCAAACGAAGAGCACTTTCATCGTCATCACCTCAGTTTTGGCGGGAAGCATAAATTTCTGGTTTTCGGGTTTAACGGACTGTCATTTTGGGTTTTTGCCTCACCAATTTTTAGCGCACCGAGAGTGTCTCTTCCCCACATTCCATCGCAGGAGAAAAAGTTAAGGCTGCCCGTTTCGGGCAGCCTTCTGCGATTACAGAAGAGCCAAGTGTCCCTCACAAAGTTGAGGCACTACTGTCCCATCTGCTTCCCTTTGAAGATAGGTGGGACGGGATAAGGTTTTTCGGCTTTCTCCAGAACAATTTCACCGCCTGTGGTTGTCTTCCGCCATAAGATAACCCCTGCAATCAACAGCGCTGCCACAATGATAACAATCACGATGGGCATGGGTATTTCTTGGCGAAACACAATAATCACCTCCGTCATGGTTGGTTTGCACAACGGCTGGGGACAACACTTCGGTCGTTTTCCACGGTGTATTCATGCGGGCAGGAATAACCCCATCGCATCGCTTTGGCGTGACCATCGGCAAAGGTGACATTGACATGCCTCAGAAAAGGAGCCAGTTGGTCATGGTTTGGTGGGTTCATGTTTACAGCCCAGTAGTCGCCTCTTCCGAAGTTGGCATAAGTCATTGCGGTGAAACCGCAAGGCAGGTTCCCATCATCGCCCAGGACATCTAAATCGCAGCCGCCGATAGTGTGAAGGTTAATGCCGTTCACCAAAGCCCTCGTCCTCGCAGGTTCGTCAATCTCTGCAAGGCTAACCGTTGACTGTCGCCTTGAAGCAGCATCATACCATTGTGGGTAACCTTGAACCATTGGTCCCCGTCCACCGTATCCGTTCCAGACAGGGACAGTAGTCTGATGTGGCCATGTTGACCATAGGAGCGAGATAGCAGCATATGAGACTGGAATCTCTCGGTTGGGCGGAGTTCCGCGAACCAACGGACCGTAAAGGTTGAAATTCAGCCAGTTTGCGAAACTTTCCCTCCACCAAACAACCAATTTGGGCGACTGGTAAATTTGATGGTTGCGAGTGTAAGGCAAGGTCATTACATGCCATGTGTAGAACTGCCCGGGGTCTCCAGGGACATTACCCATCCATTGCTCCGAAGGACACATCCGTTCATCGTAATCTTGGGCATACATTTGCGTTGCTGTGCCCAACTGCCTCAAGTTGCTCAAGTCGCTGGTCTGGCGAGCCTTCTCCCGTGCTTGGCTGAACACGGGGAACAGAATTGCCGCCAGAATGGCAATTATCGCGATGACCACCAGCAACTCAATTAGGGTGAAGCCATCGCGACCTGACGGAGTGTTCCAAAAACGACCGACAAACTGCCGCATGGCACATCCCTCCTTGCGTCACGAATTTTTCCGGCTCATCGCCCCGCAGGATGAGCGGACGATGAGTTGGGTCGGCACATTTATGTGCTTGGGAGCCACTGGCTCCCCACAAATTAGCCTCAAAAGTATATCCGCAGCATAGGCAGCAAGCGTTTCACCGAAAACTCGGACTGTTGTAAGAGGCGGCTCACAATGAGCGCTGAAGGGCGTGTCGTTGAACCCAACAACAGCGATGTCGTCAGGAACTTTCAGACCTCTTTGATTCGCTGCTTGAATGACGCCTAAGGCTAAACTGTCGTCCATAGCCAAAACGGCTGTCGGTGGCTTTGAAATTCTGTCAAGAAGGGCATTAAACGCTCGGTAACCCGCTTCCACTCCGTAATAACCGTCCACTTCAACCAAAAGTTCATGGCTGAAGGGAAGCCCTGCCTCCTCAAGAGCTATTCGGTAGCCTGTAAGGCGGTCAACAGCGGTGAAGAACTTCAAGGGGACATGGACGAAAGCAATTCGCTTGTGCCCTAACCTTATCAAGTGTTGGGTTGCTAATTTCGCTGCTTCCACATTGTCATTGTCAACGGAATAGACCTCTCGGTCATCAGTGCGACCAATCACAACGAAAGGCACGCGCCCTTTTAACAAAGAGATACGCGGGTCTCCAACCCAAGGGTCGAAAAGAATCAAGCCGTCAACGGAGCGATTTTCCAACACCTTTCTCAAGACCGCTAACTCCTCTTGACGGTCGCGAAATCCGAGGATGGAAACCATCCAACCTCTTTCCTGTGCCTTCTTTATAGCCCCACCAACAGCCTCATAAAAGAAGGGAGACAAAGGCGACTGAGGCTGAAGGGGAATCACTAAACCCAAAAGGTATGTCAAGCCCTTGCGCAAGGCTTTGGCAACCCACCGAGGGCGGTAGCCTAACTTTTCCGCTACCTTGAGAACGCGTTCCCGCGTCTTCTCCGAAATACGGGTGTGACTGTTGTTGTTCAGCACACTTGAAACTGTTGCCACGCTAACCCCAGCCACTTTCGCTACATCGCGAATGGTCACACGCCTTCTTTCTCCCATTCTCGTTCCCTCACGCTCAGTTCTGTTGGCTAAATCGTTTCAGCAAATATTTTAGCCATCAATGACTTGGTTGTCAATACGCCGCCGGTTTTTGGGCTCACCGAGGAGGTCTTTAGGCTTTTCAAGCCTTGAGGAAAGCGCAAATCAATGTGCCTTTGAAATTTGCTCCAGCAAGGCGGCGAATGTGTCGCGCCATGCTTGCATGGCGATGGGTTTGGGCAAGACGGCGAAAATGCCCAGTTGCTGAATTTCTTGGTGCGGGACGAAATCGCCCCAGCCCGTCATCAAGATGATGGGAAGGTTGGGGAACTTTTCCCTGACTCGCTTCGTCAACTCAATGCCGTTCATGACGGGCATGCTCAAATCGGTGACAACTATGTCAACGGTTTCGCTTTGCAAAATTTCCCATGCCTCTCCGCCGTGCCTTGCTGCTATGGTTTCCATCCCGAGCCGCTTCAGTTGAGCGATGACTGTTTGCAAGACGAGGTATTGGTCTTCAACGACCAAAACTTTCCAGCGAGGGAATTCGGCTTTGACTGGCGCTGGCGGTGCTCCGGGGGCAGCGACAGGTTGGACAAGCGGTAAAGTCACTGTGACCGTCGTCCCTTCCATAGGCTGGCTTCTGAGTGTGATGCTTCCGCCGTGAAGGGTTACCGTTGCCAACGCCGTGCTGAGCCCAAGCCCTGCGCCGTGTTCACCTTTGGTTGTGAAGAAAGCCTCAAAGGCTCGGCGCTGAACTTCTTCAGTCATCCCAATACCGTCATCGATGACGCGGACAATTATGTGTCGGGGCGTGCATTCAGTTGCGACGCAGATCAATCCTTCCTTCTTGCCCGTAACCTTCGCCTTCTCAACAATCGCATCTGCAGCGTTCAAAATCAAGTTGATGAAGACTTGCCTGAGTTCGGCAGGGATGCCTTTCGTAGTTGCGGGTTCTTCAGCGAAGTGAGTTTCAACCCGTATCGTCACGCCTTCAGCCAGTGCGGCGTCTTGCCATCGAGAACGAGTGACAGCAATAGCATCCTGAAGCAACTGGTGGACATCAACAACAGTTTGAATTCCGACAGCGGTCGTTCGGTAGAAACTTTGCAGCCTGCGGATGATGTCAGTTGCGTATTGGACTGACCTGTAGATTGTTTCGGCGAGGACTTGAGCCTCACCTTCGGTCATTTGCCTGAGCAAATCAGCGCCGCCCAAAATCGGCGACAAGGCGTTGTTCAAGTCGTGGGCTATGCCGCTTGCAAGTTCGCCCAAAGTCCTTAGCCTTTCAAGCCTCAAAATTTCGTGCTGTCTTTGTCTTTCCTCAGTCACATCCCTCAAGACCCAAAGTTGACCCATCATCGTTCCGTCGGGCAACCAAACGGGGACGCAATATCGCTCCAAAACGCATTCGGGTGATGTCAGCGTCAGAGTGTCAAAAACGGGTTGGGTCGGGTCTTCAAGAGACAAGTCCAGCGCTTCCTTCATCGCCACTGGGTCGGTCGCTCGTTGCAGTAGCACATCCACCACCTTGGAGACAGGCTGGTAGCGAAGTTGCTCAGCAGGAATCCCGACCAAATCACCGAACCTTTTGTTGACATCATCCAATCTGCCATCAGGAAGGACGAGGGCAATCCCTTCAAGGACAGCGTCAAAGATGACGGACAACTGCTGGACCAATTCCGTCTGGCGGCGCAGAAGTTGACTTCTCTCCATCACAGCACTCAACTGGGCAGCAAGGGTCTGCAAAAAAGACAAATGGCGTTCGTTGAAAGCGCCAAGTTGTTTCGACTCCAAGTTGACAACGCCCACAACTTCTTCGCCGACCCTAATCGGCACGCACAATTCTGAGAGCGTCTCGGTCCGACCAGCGAAATAGTAAGGGTTCGTTCGGACATCACGCTCTAAAACCGGTTGTCCCGTCCGAGCGACATAGCCCATGATGCCAACCGAAGTTGGAAGCCGAGTGCCGAGAGGAAAGTTTGGCGGTGGACCGGGATAAGTGGCGACGAACTCCAAAAACTGCTTGTCTTCCGTCAGCAAAGAAACACTCGCTGAATCGCAAGGCAAAACTTTCGGCAAGGTCTCTACAAGGGACTGAGCGAGTTGCTTGAGTTCCGCTCCCGAAGCCGCCTCCAAAATGAGTTGATGGAGGGTTTGGGTTTCCAACACTCGCTGAATCGCAAGGCAAAACTTTCGGCAAGGTCTCTACAAGGGACTGAGCGAGTTGCTTGAGTTCCGCTCCCGAAGCCGCCTCCAAAATGAGTTGATGGAGGGTTTGGGTTTCCCTCAGTTGCTGCTGCAATTGCTCGTCAAGCAAAACATTTTCCAACGCCAACCCCATCAAGTTGCCTAAGGTCAGGAGCAATTGCACAAATTCGTCGTTGGGTGCAATGAAGCGCCTGCTGTCCCGAAAGTCAACAGCGATTGCCCCGACGACGCCAGAATGACCCTTGATTGGGACGACGATGTTGCCGAATTGAAAGACTTCCCCGCCAAGGACTTGCAACCACAAAGAGCGTTCCAGTTCGCTCACTTCGTTCACAGGGTCGTTTGAGACGAAAATTTCCCGCCGCCCAAGCAGTATGTCGCCCAAAACTGTTTCGCCCTCGCGAATAGGCTGAGGAAGCCAGTTAAGTTCCTGCCACTTTACGCCTTCAGGCAAAATGAAGGCTTCTCGGACGATGCCATCGGGAAAGCGGACGGAAATGGAGAGCCTTTCAGCCTCAAGCATCAAAAGCCCTGAATTGACGACGGAGATGACATCATCGACGGAACGAGCCGCCAGCAGATCGGCACTGAGTTGAAGGAGTCCAGCGCGAAGCCTTTCGTGCTCTTTTGCCACTTCATCGGCAAGAAGGGAGTGAAGCGCAATTGCGATTTGATCGGAGAGGCTGTTGAGGAACTCAATGTGTTGCTCGTTAAAGGCTTCAGGTTCTCGGCTTGAAAAGTTCAGTGTGGCTTTGAATCGCTCGCGCATCGGCAAGGGGTAAACGAGAGCCGAACGAAATCCACGCTCAATCAGCCACGCCTCTGCTGGGAACTCCGCAGCGTCCAAACGAGGACGCAGAAGAGGCTTGCCAGTTTTCATGACTTGCTTGGCAGCGCCAAAGGGTTCGTGAGGTTTAACTCTTTTGGCTTCCCAAACGAGACCGTCGTGCCAAACGACATAAAGCCATTCGCGATTGGTCGGTTCGTCGTAAACGCTGATGCTTAGCCGGTCAAAGGGCACAAAGGGTCTGATGGCTTCAGCGAAACCTTGCAGAACTTTCGGCATCGGCTCGCCAGAGATTAGCAAGTTGTCAATGTGAGCAATCAACTCCAACTGCTGACGGATTTTTCGCTCCCGTTCAAGAGTTTGCTCCAATTGCCATTGTTCCATCAGCCGCTGCAGAAGCAGCGCAATGATGGGCAAAATTGGTTGAAGCCGTTGGACATCTTCTTCGGAGTAAGCGTTCGGCTCCCGGCTGTGAAAGACAAGGGCTGCGATGACCCTTCCACCTGCCTCAATGGGGACAGCGAGGCGGGTTCTGAAACCTGCAGCCTTGACGGCAGCGAAAGTAGGCGTCAGTTCAACTCCGTCAGTTTCCAGAAGAGGTTTCCTGTGCTCAACGACCCATCCTGTTGCCGTTCCTACCAACGGTCGCCTTTCGCCCGACTTGACCAACCCTTCAACTTCCCCCACTGGGACGATGATTTCGGCGAACTGGGCATCAGGGTGGACGAGGGAACAAGATAGCCTGTCGTAAGGCAAAACTTCCCTCAAATGCTCTGCGAGGGCTTGAGCCATTTCCCTCCAACTTCGGGCGTGAACCAAAGTTTCAATCAACGGCAACCAACCGTGACCAATGATTTGAACCATAAACTCCACGAACGCTGTCCCCCTTGCCCCAAGCACTTTCCTTTTCTCACCTTCAACGCTTCGCAGAGAAAGCCTGCACACTCAAGGGTCAGGCTCTTAGAAGCCAACTGCCGGGGCACAAAAAGTTTAGCAACCTGCTTCCCATTTGTCATGTCGGCGGTAAGAGCATACTTGTGCCATTGGCTTCAACCGATGTGCGTGCAAGAAATGTAAGCGAGCACAAGATGGTGCGGAGTGCCGGGTGTAGGGTGCAATGGTTAAGCGCTGAAATCGCCGCTCGCTATTCGCTGCCGCTTTGTCGGTCATCAATCGCCCTTCGCCACCGTTTTGCCTTGCCAGAGATTACGCATTACGCTTTACGGACTACGCTTCACGCATCACGACTTAACCTCAGCCACCAACTTGTTTGCCCTTTCCTTTATGCGGCAGACGGAGCAGACTTCAGCGGTTGTCGGCATCCCGCAGCGAGTGCAGGGTCGCAACTCGGGCTCTGGGAATTTTTCGTCCAGCAGCGGCTGAATCTGCTCAACGAACTGCGAGTAAAACGCCCACTTCGTTCCCGGCGAACGCTCCTCAATCTTGTTCAGCAAGTCCTTGTAGAACAACGAGGCTGCTCCAACCGCGAAAGGGCATTCCTGCTCAATGTAAGGGATGCGGTTGAGAATCGTGAACAGAGCGACTTGCTTTTCGGTGAACCGAACGAAGGGCTTGATTCTCTTGACCAATCTCCCTTGTTCCCCTCCGACACCCAGCACCCTTTCGGGCAAAACCGGCGCTTGCCGAGCCAAGTAGCCTATCTGCCATCTCAGGACATTGCCCAACAATGTCGCTGCTTCATCGTCCAAGTTGTGCCCCGTTGCGATGACGGTGTAGCCGTTCTCAACGGCGAACTTGTTGAAAAGGTATCGCTTAACGGCGCCGCAGGCTGAGCATGGTTCTCGGTTGCTGGCGAAAGCCAAATCTGGGACGGGCTTACCCATTTCGTCGGCAACCTTGACTATATGCAATGGGCGTTGAATTCGCTCGGAAAGTTGCATCGCAAATTCTTTGGAGCGCTCCGAGTATCCGCCGGGAGAAATCCCCAAGTCCAAGTAAAGCCCGTCCGCTTCGTAGCCAAGTTGAGTTAAGGCGAACCAAAGCCCAAGGCTGTCTTTCCCGCCCGAGACGGCAACAAGCACCTTATCGCTCGGCTCTATCATCCGCCATTCCTTGATTGTCCGCTCCGTCATCCGCAAAAACCATTTCGGGTAGCAATCCTTGCAGAGCGCCAGCCGATGCTCCCGCATGTATATGACGGCTTTCTGCTTGCACCACAAGCATCGCTTCACTTTCGCTTTCACCTCGCAATTTGAGCGGTTTCGGTTTGCGCAAAACGAAACCCTCAACTCGCAACTCTCAACCCTCAACTACTTTGACCCACCCGATATTGCGCTGATGACCCTCACCTCATCGTCCTTTCGCAACTTTTCGTCTTCGGTCAAAACCTCATCGTCTCGCACGACCAAAGTGCTTTCGGGTGACAAGTTGAGTTCTTTGAGCAGTTCCCGCACCGTCATCTCGCGGTCAAACTCAAAGGTTTGGTCTCGGAATTTGACCTTCAAGGTGGGAACCACCTCCTTGTGCCGCCGTGTTAGACTGATACTTGTCGGGTGCGAAGCGCAAAAGAAATTTTAACCCAACCCCTTGACCGACAAGGAGGGTCAGAGGATGCGATTATGGCGATGGGTTAGCGTCACTCTGCTTGCGGCGGTGCTCTCGTTCCCGCTGAGAAGTCAGGACCTGATCCAGATGTTCAATGAAGGGCTGAGGCTGTATCACGAGGGCAAGGGCGATGAAGCGCTGGCTCTTTTCCGCAAAGTCGTTGAAATCAACCCAAACGACGGTGAGGCGTGGGTTTACATCGGGACAATTTTGCTGAGCAAAAAAGACTTTGACGGGGCGATTAACGCTTTAGAAAAGGGTCTGGCTCAGTCGTTGCCGGGTCACATCGCCGCTCTGGGTTGGGTTAACTTGGGCGTCGCTTTCCAACTCGGTCGCAAAGATATTGCCAAAGCCATTGAGGCTTACGAGCGAGCAATCGCTTTCAAGCCTGACTTACCCGAAGCCCACTACAACTTGCTCCTCGCCCATCTAACCCAAAACAACTTCGCTGAAGCCGTGAAGGTCGGAGAGAGAGCCTTCTCGGTCATGGGCAAACTGCTGAAGCCAGAACAAGTGCAAGCGACTTTTGACAAGGCTTTGGAGTTGTTAACCCGTGATTACGACAAGGCATTGGAGTTGCTCAGAAGCATGGCGCAACAGCAACTACCTCGTCCCGAGTTTCACTGGCTGATGGGACAAGCGTATGAAGGCTTAAAGCAATTTTCGCGAGCAGCACTTTTCTATGCCCAAGCAGCGGCATTGGCTCCTCAGGTTGCACGATACCATTTAGCCTTCGGACAAGCGTTGAGGCAGATGAAGCGATTGCCCGAAGCGGCAAAAGTTTTGGAGAGGGCAACTTCCCTTGACAACCGAGACGCTTTCGCTTTGACCTTGCTCGGGATAACCTACGCTGAATTGGGGCGGTGGCAGGAAGCGGCGATAACTTTGCGCCGAGCCGTTGAAATTGACCCGCAAAACTTTGATGCCAGAGCGACGCTGGCTACGGTTTACGAGCGGTTAGGGCAAATTAACCAAGCCATGCAGGAATATCTCGTTGCCCTCGGGATTCGCGAGGAGCCGGTCACCCTGAACAATTTGGCGCTGCTCTACATGACCCAAGGCGAAAGTGCGGAGCAAAGCGGTCGGTTGAAGGAAGCGGACGAGGCTTATCAGCAGGCAATTCAGCGGTTGCGGCGAGCCTTGCAATTGAACCCGAACTTCACATTAGCGCAAAGAAACCTCGCCGTTGCTTTGAGAAAGCGGGCGAGGGTTTTGCTTCAGCAAGGTCAAGGGAAGTTGGCTGATGAAACTTTCCAAGAGGCGGAGAAGGTCTTGCAGAGTTATCTGGCTCAAACTTCAGACCCGACAGCCAAGTTGGAACTTGCGAGGCTGATGAGTGACCGAAAGCGTTACGACGACGCACTGAAGTTGGTCAGGGAAGTCATCGCAGCGCAACCGAAGTTAGAAGAGGCTTACATATTGCTCGGTTTCATCGCTCTCCAACTGATGCGGCTTGACGATGCCGAACAAGCCTACATGCAAGCCCTCAAACTTAACCCGAAAAGTGCGGATGCGATGGTAGGGTTAGGCGCTGTCGCTTTCTACCGAAATCGCCTTGACGAAGCGGAAGCGTGGTTCACCCGCGCCCTTGAGGTCAACCCCAACAACCCCTACGCCAAACAAAACTTGGAACTCGTCAAGCGAGCGAAGGAGAGAGGGAAGTAGAGGACCAGCCAGCAGTTAAATCTCCACCTGTGCGAAGTCCAGTGGCAAGATTTTGAACACATGCGGGTTTGAGCGTCGAGTTTCGAACCGCGCGGGAAGATGCCCATGAGTGAGAGGTGAGGGCATTGGACAGAGTCGGGCTATTGGTGGCACTGCACAAGGCGGGAGTCAATGAAGCCATCAAGCAGTTGGTGGCTTTGCTGGAAAGTTCGGGCGTTGAGGTTGTGATGCCAAAGGAGGTTGCGGATTTGCTTGGTCGCCCGAACTTTGCATCGGTTGAGGATTTGGGGAAAGTTGATGTGCTGATTGCTTTGGGCGGCGACGGTTGCGTTTTGTCGGCTGCCCGCATCGCTGCCCCCAACAATGTCCCCATCCTCGGGATTCGCATCGGCGGGTTCGGGTTTCTCGCTGAGGTTGAACTTGAGCATGTTGAGGAAGCGCTGAAAAAACTTTTTGCCAAAGACTTTTGGCTTGACGAGAGAACGATGCTTCAAGCGGAACTTTGGCACAGCGACACTTTGGTTTGGTCAGCCGCAGGTTTGAACGATGCAGTCACCCTCAAATCACCCACATCGCCCCTTCCCGTTTGGGAAGTTTTTGTCAATGACGAGTTTTTGGCTCGTTACCCTGCCGACGGCGTTGCTGTAGCCACACCGACGGGCTCAACGGCATACACCCTCTCGGCAGGTGGTCCCGTCCTCGCCCCCGATGTTGACGCTTTTTTGCTCATGCCCATGTATGCCCACACTCTGACGCTGAGACCTTTGGTCTTGCCTTCAAAGGCGAAGGTGACCATCCAACTTCTGCCCCAACGCCGACCTGTTGAAGGTGAGGTTTCCGTTGACGGTCAGTTAAGCCATCAAGTTTTGCCGACACATCGGCTTGTGATCTTTAAAGCACCAACGAAAGCAAAAATTGTCCGCTTTCGCGGGTCTTCCTTCTACGAACGGCTCAGGCAAAAGTTGCGTTGGGGCGAACGACAATGATTGAACGGGACGAGGGGCGTGGGATGCGGGACGAGTTATCGCTGTAAGGAGTGGAACTGAAATGCAACTGAAAGTTTGCCGAAGGGCAAGCATCAGGTTCGCAACGATTTTGCTCCTCTCAGTTTTCGCCCCGCACCCGGCACTTCGCACCCACATTCGCACTCCGCACCCCGCACATCGCACTTTTATCCGCACCCCGCACCTTGCACTCCGCACCTATTCCTTTTTGGCTGCTCAAGTCCGTGCGCCGACGAAGGTCGGCAGGTGGGAGATGTGGGAGGCAACCCTCAAAAGTTCGCACCGATACTTCAACCCATTCACCGAAGTGACCGTCGTTGCGACTTTCCGTTCGCCATCGGGCAAAGTTTACGAAGTTGAAGGCTTTTATGACGGCGAGCAGACTTGGAAGGTCAGGTTCATGCCCGACGAACTCGGTCAATGGCGATGGTTCATTCGCTCTGAACCACCTGACGAACGGCTCTCAGCGAGCGGCAGGTTTGAGTGCGTCCAATCAAAATTGCGAGGACCTTTGCGCGTTCACCCACAAAACCCTTTGTGGTTTGCCTTTGCCGATGGCACTCCCGTTTACTTGCTGGCATTTCACTTGTGGAATCTGGATGCGATGGACGAAGCGACCTTAGCGAAAACCCTTGACTTTCTGAAGGAACGCGGGTTCAACGCAATCGTCGGTCCTCACCTTTCACCCGAACGGACGGCATGGGAGAAACTGCCCAACGGGAAAATCGCTTTTAACCGCTTTGACCTTTCCGTCTGGCAAGGGCTTGACAGAGCCTTAAGGATGACAGCCGAACGAGGCATGGTGGTCATCCCGTTCAGCATAATCGGTGGAACAAACGGTCTGCCTAAAGCGCCACCTGACGAACTTGATTTGCTCCTTCGCTACTGGGTCGCCCGATGGCAAGGTTTCTGGAACGCAACTTTCCAGCCGACAAGCGAGTGGGAGGAAGGTTACTCCGAGCAAGAGATTTTGGCAATCGGAGAAAGGCTCTACCAACTGACTCACGGGCGATTCCTTGTCAGCGTTCACAGTTTGAAAGCGAGCAGCGAGCGCGTCCAACAGGCTCGGTGGTTCGGTTATCACACTGTTCAAGACAAACTCACCGACTGGAACTTCGGCAAATACAAGTGGTTCGCCGAACTTTTTGCCCGTGTTCCAAAGCCGATTTTTGCCCACGAGTGTTTGTGGGAGGGCAACTTTTACCAGCGCGATGCTGGACTTGATGTTGACAACATGAGGCGGGCGGCGTGGACGATTGCTTTGAGTGGCGGTCAAATCAACTACGCCGATGAAGTCGTCCCGCCGAGAAGGTGGCAGAGGCGGGAAGATGTCGGCGTGACTTTCAGCGAATTGGGCGCAAAAACCAAACCGCTCGGTCAACTTTACGAAGCGCTAATTCACTTGGCGCGCTTCATGAGGTCGCTGCCTTTCTGGCGAATGAGACCTTGCCCCGAACTTGCCAGCACAGGCGTTTGCCTTGCCGACTTGGGGCAAATTTACGCAGTCTATGCACCAAAGGGCGGAACGGTTCGCCTTGACTTGACAAAGACTGATGCCACTTTCAAGTTCCGCTGGTTCAATACTCGCACGGGCAAGTGGGTTGAAGGTGGAACGGTCTTCGGTGGCGGTCAAAGGGAGTTTGAAGCACCTGACGAAAGCGATTGGGTTTTGCTGGTGCAGCGGTGATAAACTTGAAGTGCAGGGGTGATGGCTATGGTGCGCTTGCTGGCATTGGGCTTGCTTTTGCTCGCGAACATTGCTGCCGCTCAAAATCTCGTTCCCAATCCTTCTTTTGAACAGGGCTTGACAAATCCTGCGGGTTGGAAACTCAACGGGGGCGCTGGCAAGTGGGAAAACTTTGGGCGGACAGGAAAAAGGTGCATTTCGGTGACTGGCAGCGGTAACGACAGCAACGCATGGGAGTGCACCGACTGGAAGCCTGAAGGAGGCAGGTTGTATCTCATCCGCTATTTCGTCCGTCGCTCCCCTGAAAGCGCTGGTGGAACTCCCA
>Ga0080007_1111857_pt1 | contig 49196 bp, 48 predicted proteins | sample OctOCTMetagenome_FD_69210 | JGI IMG/M metagenome (GOLD analysis project Ga0080007, IMG submission 69210) | Hot spring and microbial mat streamer communities from Octopus Spring Streamers, Yellowstone National Park, USA - OCT_B (SPADES... | ecosystem: Environmental > Aquatic > Thermal springs >...
CGATAGCCTCGCCAGATCATGACTGCTCCTCCCTCAACCTCCGCCATCGCGCCTCCAGGGAACGGATCCCGACATCCAGCAACAGGCCCACTACTCCGATCCCCAGAATCGCAGCCATCAGCTCCGAGTAGCTCAGGCGATCGCGGGTGTCCAGGAGGTAGTATCCCAGCCCGCTGCTCACCCCCAGCATTTCCGCAGGGACCAGGACCACCCATGCGATGCCTACGGCCATCCGAAGACCCGTGAAAAGCTGAGGCCCTATGGCTGGGATGGCGACGTGGATCAGGATATGGGTCGTCGAAGCCCCCACGCTGCGAGCCAGCCACAGCCAGCTCCGATTCAAGTGACGCACGCCGGAGGCCGTGTTCAACAGAATCGGCCACACCGATGCGATGGCGATCAGGAAGATCACCGCACGATCTCCGATCCCCAAGGCGATCACCGCGATAGGCATCCAAGAGAGAGGAGATACTGTGCGCAAAAATTGAAAGAGCAAAACGGTGATCCGCTCCAGGCTGGCGAAATACCCGATGGCCAGCCCCAGCGGCATCCCCACCCCGGCCGCCAGTCCCAGTCCGATTAGAACTCGCCGCAGGCTTACCCCTGCGTGATAGAGCAGCACTCCCTCCCGGATCTGGTGATATAGGGCCTCGAGGGAGGGCCCGGGGGCGAACGCTTCTGCTATCAAGGAGCCTGAAGCTCCTATTCGGATGAGCATCTCCCAGATCCCCCATCCGATCGCCAGGCCGATGCAAGGCAGCAGAACCGTCATCCCCTTGCGCTTCAACGGCCTCACGGCTCAATCTGCTCCTGCCGGCTCCATGTAACTGGCTGGCCAAAGACCTCAGGCCCGCCCACCTCTTCGATCGCCCGCCTGACCAGGTCCTCCAGTACCAGATCCCGAGCCGCGTGGGCGGGATCGAGAGCGCCCAGGAACTCCTTCTCGCCTTCCACTTCAGTATTCCTCAACGCAGAGACCAGGGCCTCCGTAAAGGAGGGATAGGGATAGGGCTGAAAGTCGATGCGCCTGGGCGACCATTCGGGGTGCTGAAGGATGTCCTCGTACTCGGACATATGAGCAGCGAACACGCGCTCTAGAACCTCGGGGGGATGAGGCAGATACGCTTTGCCCTCCCGGGAGAGCAGACGAGCGGCCTCCTGTCGATTCTGGCGCAGCCAGATCTGGGCCCGCACGACGGCCCGGATCACGCCCTGCGCCCAGGAGGGGGCCTGCTCCAGATCCGCCTCGTGCATTACCACCACGCAGCACGCATGCTCCCTCCACACATCGCCCGTGAAGCGGAGGACGCGTCCCACTTGCTGAACTTCAGCCAGGGCGTTGAAAGGTTCGGCCACAACGAATCCCGCGATCCGGCCCGAAGCCAGAGCGGGAGGCATCTCGGGAGGCGGCAACACGATGAGCCGCACCTCATCCTCACCTAACTTTCCCTCCCCGCCCAGCACGGGCTTCAGACCGGCCTTCCGCAAAAGCATCTGCAGGATCACATTGTGTATGGAATACCAGAAGGGCACGGCTACAGTTTGTCCGCCCAGGTCCTCCAGCCGATGGATCTCCGGACGGACCGTGAACGCAGAGCCGTTCACGTGATTCCACGCCACGACCCGCGCAGGGAAACGGCGACTGTAGCGCAGCCAGATCGCCGCGGGCATCAAAAGATGGATCACATCGACCTGTCGGGCCTGGAAAGCTTCCATCAGCTGAGCCCATGATCGGAACAGCCGGAGCTCGGTGCTGCCTAATCCTTCCTCTCGGTAGAAACCCAGAGCCTCCGCTGCCAGCAGCGGTGATGCATCGGTGATCGGAAGGTAACCGATCCGCAACGGACGACCGGGTTGCAGGCCGGGCGCGGAAGCCGGGGATTCGAGGGGCGAGGGCGAAATCGCCCGAGGCAAACAGCCGGAGAGCCCCCCGATCCCCCAACCCAGAAGCATCCCTCCCATCGTCGTCAGCAACTCCCGACGCCGCCAGAGGCGGTTGGAAGAGCGTCCCATTTGCCTCACCTCCTCAACTCATATTGAACCGAAAGGCAGGCACGTAATGCGAAGTCCCTCGATCGGCGGACGCCAGCTCCAGGGCCCGACGCAGGGCCATTTGGGGAGCGTCCAATTCTCGGAGAGATCGATGCAAGAGCACCTGACCGGGGCGGGCCGTGAGGACCATTACCTCATCCGCCAGCCGGATCGCCTCTTCCATGTCGTGGGTGACCAATACCACCCCGATTCCCTCTCCGGCGGCCCGCCGGATCAGCTCCCCCAGACCCTGACGCGTGGGCGCATCCAGGGCGCTGAAGGGCTCATCGAGCAGAAGCACCCGAGGCTGACGGACCAGCGCCCGGGCCAGCGCCACCCGCTGGGCCATCCCCCCGGAAAGCTGATGCGGATACCAGTCAGCGACCTCCCGCAACCCCACCCACGCCAGCGCTTCCTCCACCCTCCGCTGGGATTCCGCTCCAGACAGCCCCAGAAATCGGATCCCGAAACGGACGTTCTCCCGCACGGAGAGCCACGGCAACAGACACGGATCCTGAAACATTAGGGCCAGCTCTGGGTGGCCGGCCCGAACAGGGTTTCCCCTCAACCTCACCTCCCCCTCATCAGGGAGCTCCAGACCGGCCAACAAACGCAACAGGGTGGATTTCCCCGCCCCGCTCGGACCCAGCACGGCGAGCACCCGACCTGCCGGAACCTCCAGGGAAACCCGCAGGAGCACCGGCACCCGGCGCCCTCGGACGGAATAGCTTTTCGACAACCCTTCCGCCTTCAACAGGCTCATTCCGCCCTCCCCAGAGCGCTTTGATCGGAAACCTCCGGGCGGAGCTCGCGATCCACCCGGATGATCGCATCCACGGGGGCTTCCACCACCTCCCGAGCTCGCCGGACATCCTCCTCCCGCTCGGCCTCATAGAAACAAATGCATTTGCTCATATCCTCGCAAACATAGGTGCGCAGGAACCGCACCTCCGGGACAAGGGCATAACGGGGGGAATTCGCGCGCTTGCGGGCCAGATAGGCCTCCATCGTCAGCCCGGGCGGGAAGTTCCACTCCACGATGAAATCCACGCCGGAGCGGCTTCGAGAGATCTCTTCGACCTCTTGACCGACCAGACGCACCGGCTTGGCCAGCCGAACCTCCAGCCCCGCCTCACGCACTGCCCGCTCAGCGGAGGCACCTTCCGAGGCCTCGATGATCAGGAAGAGGCGAGAGCGATCCGCCGCCACCTGAGCTTCCACCAAGCGATCTCCCCGAGCCCGTAGGGCCTGAGCCAAGGACTCCAGGGTCCGGGCCACGGCCTCCTGATCGCTCGAAACCATGGGCGTCGCCTCGATCAAAAGCAACATGGCTGATCCTCCTAAAGGTCGGAATCCTTATCCTCTAGGACTTACGCAGTTGGCAGGAAGGGATCCCCACATATGGCGAGTGATTGGCCAAAACACCCCATATATGGCGGTGAGAATGACCCAGTTGGGCCCCAACTGCGTAACTCCTATCCTCATTAAGGGGACATCCCCAGCAGGATGCGGGCCTCCTCGCCCTCCCGGTGCACCTCCAGGACCGCATATCCGTTCCGCTTGGCCCACGCGGTGACGGTGAACTCGTCGGCGTAGCCTTTCACCCAAACCGCCACCGCCTCCTCCGGCCCCAGGCCGGCCAGGGCCTGCTGAACCCGCCCGATCGGGGAGTCCGTGCACAGCTCCACCCCGGCCCGCAGATCCACCGTCCGCACCACCCGCGCCATGCCCACCTCCCACTACCGAGGAGCAAAGGCTGGGCGGGCGCGCCGGGCGCCCGCCCAGCCCTTCTGTCGTTCAGCGCTCGATGGGAAGCCCCACCGTGTTGCCCCACTCGGACCACGAGCCGTCATAGTTGCGGACGTTGGGATAGCCCAGCAGATGGCGCAACACGAACCAGGTCACCGAGGAGCGCTCTCCGATGCGGCAGTAAGTGATGACCTCCTTGTCCGGGGTGACCCCTGCCTCCTCATAGATCCGGCGCAGGGACTCGGCATCCTTGAAGGTGTCATCGTCGTTGAGGGCCTTCGACCAGGGGATGTTCACCGCGCCGGGGATGTGGCCGCCCCGCTGGGCCGCCTCGTTGGGATACTCCGGCGGAGCGGTGATCTCCCCGGTGAACTCCGCCGGCGAACGCACATCCACCAGGGCCACCCCCCGCTTGCCCAGCACGTTCAGGACGTAGGGCAGATGCGCCCGCAGCCGAGCGTCCGGGTCCTGAGCCCGGTAGACCGCAGGGGGATACGAGGGGACCTCCTCCGTCAGCGGCCGCTTCTCCTCGATCCACTTCTTGCGGCCGCCGTTCAGCAACCGCACATCCGCATGGCCGTAATACTTGTAGATCCAGAAGGCGAAGGCCGCGAACCAGTTCCGGAAATCCCCGTAAAGCACCACGGTGGTGTCGTTGGAGATCCCGGCGCGGCTGTTGAGGGCCTCGAAGGCCTCCTTGCTCAGGATGTCCCGCCGCACTGGATCGTTCAGATCCTTCCGCCAGTCGAAGAGCACCGCGCCCGGGATGTGGCCCAGATGATAGGCGCTGGCCGGGTCATAATCCACCTCCACGATCCGCACCTTCGGATCCTGAAGGTGCTGGGCCACCCACTCGGTGTCCACCAAAGCCTGCGGATCCGCATACGTCGCCATGGCAGGTCCCTCCTGAAGCTCAGTTTTTGGAATCAGGCAAGTTGGGAGAACAACTTCTCTATCCCCCTCCCCCCGAAGGGGATCCGTTTTCCCTGTAAAGGGAAGATCACCTTCGCCAGGGTGGTCTCTTAGGCTCCCCTTCGGTTCTGCTCTCCGCTCAACCCTGGCGGATTGAAAACGGCAACTGACGACAGGGAGAACAGAACCGGTAGAGGGAGGGAGGTTGGGTTGACCGGAAGCGGAGAAGCGGGGGCAGAGGGAGGTCGGTTCCGCTCAGCGGGGCGCGCGTCCCAAGCGGGCGGCCCCCTTCTGCCCCCGCTCAGGACAGATACAGGTGTTCATCGAGGAGATGAGATCCACCCGCTGCGCGATCCGCAACCGCGGAGCGCCCCTCGCGCCAGCCGGTGGATGCCGGATCCCAATCCGCATCGGCGGCCCACGCCTTCCGGGGTTTGTCCATATATGTAGCACGCGCAGGTTTTTCTGTCAAGTCGTTTGAGCGAAAAAGGATGCGGCGGTCACATTCGGCCATCGGGGCATGCCCCGCGTCGACCGGAACGGAGGCGTGGGGATCCCTGGCGTCCTCCCCTGGAACGCCCTCCGGATCTTCCGCGTTATGATAGAAGCGCATCCGCGTTCGGAGGAGGCCATGGATCCCAAAGAGCGGGCGGAGGACTTCTTCTCCCGTTATGCCCCGGCCTACACCGAGAGCGTCTCCCATCGCTCCGGGGAGGATCTGCAACGGCTGATCGCCATGCTTCAACCTCATGGCCACGGGCGTTTGCTGGACGTGGCGACAGGCCCCGGGCACACCGCCTTCGCCCTGGCTCCATACGTGGAGGCCGTGGTGGGCCTGGATCTCACCCCGGCGATGGCCCGGGAGTTCCGGCGCCAGGCCGATCCCTTCCCCCGGTCCTTCTTCGTGATCGGTGACGCGGAGGCCCTGCCGTTCCGCGATGGGGTCTTCGAGCGGGTTACCTGTCGGCGGGGGGCCCATCACTTCCCGAACCTCCCCCGCGCCCTCGCGGAGATGGCCCGCGTGCTCGCCCCGAACGGACGGCTGGGCCTAGTGGATATGATCGCCCCCTCCGACCCGGCCGCCGCCCGCTTCCTGAACGAGCTGGAACGGATCCGGGATCCCTCCCACATGCAAGCCCTCAGTCGGGAGGAATGGCAAGCCCGGATAAAGGCCGCCGGCCTGCAGGTGCGCGCTCTGGAGGTCGTGGAGGAGCTTCTCCCCTGGGAGCGCTGGTGGGCGCCGGTGCCCCCGGACGGCCCGGCCGCCGCCCGAGCCCGCGCCTTCGCCGCCTCCGGCGGCCCCGAAGCCGCAGAGATCCTCCTCCGCCGCTCAGATGGATGGATCATCCGCAAACAGCGGATGATCCTGATCGCATCCCACGCCCCTGCCCATCCCTCTTGAAGGAAAGGAGCGAGAGCCGGTGCGCAGCTTGGTGATCATCCCCACCTATAACGAACGGGAGAACATTGAGGCCCTCATCCGGGTCATCCTGAGCCTCCCCCTGGACCTGGAGGTGGTGGTCGTGGACGATCATTCCCCCGATGGGACGGGGGAGATTGTGGACCGGATGGCCGCGGCGGATCCACGGATCCACGTGATTCATCGGCCGGCCAAGCTGGGCTTAGGGACCGCTTACGTGGCCGGGTTCCGCTTCGGCCGGGCTCGGGGCTACGACCGTCTCCTCACCATGGACGCGGACTTCTCCCACCATCCGGCCCACCTGCCCGATCTCCTCGCCAGAAGCCGGGAGGCGGACCTGGTGATCGGATCCCGTTATGCCCCCGGCGGGGAGGTGATCGACAGCCCGTGGTATCGCCGGCTGCTGAGCCGAGGGGCCAACGGGTTCGCCCGCCTCGTGCTGGGGCTGACCCCCCGCGACGTCACCGCCGGCTTCCGCTGCTATCGCCCCCAGGTCCTGGAGGCCATCGCCCCGGAGACCATCCGCGCCGAGGGCTACGCTTTCCTCATTGAGATCACCTACCGGGCGCAGCGGGCCGGCTTCCGCATCGCCGAGGTGCCCATCCGCTTCCAGGACCGCCGCTACGGGCGGTCCAAGATCTCCCGCCGGGAGATCTGGCGGGCCCTGGGCACCGTCCTCCGGCTCGCCCGCGACCGGATCGCCGGATAACCCTGGAGGCTTCGATGGAGTTCGTGGCCTGCAACCTCTGCGGCTCCTCCCGCGCCCGCCTGCGGTTCCCCAGCACCCTGGACCGCCGGCGAAGCCGGGCTCCGGACTTCCGGTGCACCAGCGACGGCTACGGCATCCATCCGCCCATCGTGCAGTGCCTGGAGTGCGGACTGGTCTACACCAACCCCCGCTATGAGACGGCGGAGATCACGGAAACCTATCGGGCAATGGAGGACCCGCTGTATGTCCTGGAGCGGGAGGGCCGGGTGCTGACCTTCGAGCGGCACCTCCGGCCCATCGAGCGGCTCCTCGGACCCGGCCGGGGCCGACGGCTGCTGGATGTGGGTTGCCACGTCGGCGTGTTCCTGGAGATCGCCCAGGCCCACGGCTGGGAGGCCTGGGGAGTGGAGCCTTCCCGATGGGCCGTGGAGGTCGCCCGCTCCCGGGGGCTGCGGGTGGTGGAAGGCACCCTCCGGGAGGCCGCTTTCCCGGAGGCCTGGTTCGATGTGGTCACCATGTGGGACGTCATCGAGCACCTCAGCGATCCGATGGGGGAGCTGCGGGAGATCCATCGCATCCTGAAGCCGGGGGGCTGGGTGGTGATCCATACGATGGACATCGAGAGCCCCTTCGCCCGGTTGCTGGGCCCGCGGTGGCCCTGGCTGATGGAGATGCACCTTTACTACTTCTCCCGGCGCACCCTGCAGCACATGCTGGAGCGAGCCGGGTTCCGCTTCCACCACGCCGCCGCCGAGGGCCGCTACCTGCGCCTGGGCTACCTCGCCACCCGGGTCCGCGCCCTCTTCCCAACCCTGGGCGCGCTGCTGAGCCGGCTGGTCCGGGCCGCGCGGCTGGAACGCCTGCCGGTTTACATCAACCTGGGCGATCTCTTCACCGCGTATGCCTGCAAGCCGGAATGACCCCCGTTGCCCTCGCCTGCCCATCCGCTTAGAATGAAGACAGATGGATCCTCTGCGCCGGAGGTCACCATGAACATCCCGCCGGATCTCCGCTACACCGAGTCCGACGAGTGGGTCCGCCTGGAAGGCGACGAAGCCGTCTGCGGTGTCACGGATTACGCCCAGAGCCAGCTCTCCGACGTGGTTTACGTGGAGCTCCCCGAGGTCGGCCGCACCTTCCGCAAGGGCGAGGTCTTCGGGACCATCGAGTCGGTCAAGGCCGCGGCCGACCTTTACATGCCGATGAGCGGGACCATCACCGCGGTGAACACGGAGCTCGTCCAGAACCCGGAGTGGGTCAACCAGGATCCCTACGGGCGGGCCTGGCTGATCCGGTTCCGCCCCAGCGATCCGGCGGAATACGAGACCCTGATGGACGCGGAGGCCTACCGGGCTCACTGCGAAGCTCGCGCGCACTGAGCCCATCTTCCTCCGCGCAACCCCGAAGTTCCTCGCGCGGGATCATCGTGTTCCGGAGGCGCCGATGCGGTTCATCCCGCACACTGAGGAAGAGCGTCAGGAGATGCTCCGGGTCATCGGCGTGGAGCGCATCGAGGACCTCTTCGCGGATGTCCCGGAAGCCTATCGGTTCCCTCCGCTGAACCTCCCTCCTCCCCTGACCGAGCTGGAGGCCCGCTGGGAGCTGGAGGCCCTGGCGGAGGCCAACACCCACGCCGGCCAATATGCCTGCTTCCTGGGGGCCGGCGCCTACCGCCATTTCATCCCCGCCGTGGTCGATGAGCTGCTCCGCCGGGGCGAGTTCTACACCGCCTACACCCCCTATCAGCCGGAGGTCAGCCAGGGGACCCTCCAGGCGATGTTCGAGTTCCAGTCGATGATCTGCGCCCTCACCGGCATGGAGGTCGCCAACGCCAGCCATTACGACGGCTCCTCGGCGCTGGCGGAGGCGGTGCTGATGGCCCTGCGGCTGACCCGGGGCGAGCGGCCCCGTATCCTTCTCTTCCCCACCATCCATCCGGAATACCGGGCCGTGGTCCGCACCTACGTGCAGCACCTGGACGTCCGCCTGGAGGGGGATGAAGGCTGGACCCGGGAGCAGCTGCGGGAGCCGCTGGCCGTGCTGGAGGCGCTGGAGGCCCGTCTGGATGGGGAGACGGCGGCCCTGGTGATCCCTTACCCCGACTTCCTGGGCCGGGTGCTCCCGCCGGCCCGCCTGCGGGAGACCGCGGACCGCGTGCACCGGGCGGGGGCGCTGTTGATTGCGGTGATTAACCCCATCGCCCTGGCCCTCTTCGAACCCCCGGGGTCCTGGGGGGCGGACATCGTGGTGGGCGAGGGGCAGCCCCTGGGGATCCCCCTGAGCTTCGGCGGGCCTTACCTGGGCCTGATGGCCACCCGGATGGCCTTCGTGCGCCAGCTGCCGGGGCGCCTGGTGGGGGAGACGGTGGACCTGGAGGGCCGTCGGGGCTATGTGCTCACCCTCTCCACCCGCGAGCAGCACATCCGCCGGGAGAAGGCCACCAGCAACATCACCACCAACGTGGGCCTGATGGCTCTGGCGGCCACGATCTATCTCTCGGCCCTGGGCCGGCACGGCCTGCGCCAGGTGGCCGCCCTCTGCTACCACAAGGCCCATTACCTGGCCGGGCGCATCGCCGCCCTCCCCGGCTACGAGGTGTGGACGGAGCAGCCCTTCTTCCATGAGTTTGTGGTCCGAACCCCCCGGCCGGTGGAGGAGATCAACCGGATCCTCTATGAGGACTATCAGATCATCGGCGGCTACGACCTGGGCCGGGCCTACCCGGAGCTGGAGGGCCATATGCTGCTGTGCGCCACGGAGATGAACACCCGGGAGGAGCTGGACGCCCTGGTGACGGCCCTGGGCGAGATCGGCGGAGAAGGACAAGGCCGCGGTTGAAGCTGATCCGGCAGAAGGATGCCGAGGAGGGGCTTTCGCCCCGAACTTTCCATCTTCGATGGCGCGGAGGTCACGGCTGCAGGAGAGGCTTTCACCCAGGGCCTCGGCCTTTGATGGCATAAGGGTCGCGGCTGAAGCCGCTCCTACAACCCAGATGCCGAAATGAATTTCGGCTGACGTGCCGAACCTCCGTCTTCGATGACGCGAAGGTCGCGGCTTCTACAGGTTAGGGAGGTGAACCGATGACGGAGCCCTTGATCTTTGAATATTCGGTCCCCGGCCGGCGCGGGGTGGAACTGCCGGAGCCCGATGTGCCCGAGGCCCCTCTGCCGGAGGGGTTCCAGCGGGCGGATCTCCCGCTGCCCGAGGTCAGCGAGGTGGATGTCGTCCGCCACTTCCTCCGGCTCTCCCAGATGAACTACGGGGTCGATAAGGGCTTTTACCCCCTGGGCTCCTGCACCATGAAATACAACCCCAAGATCAACGAGGAGATGGCCCGCCTGCCGGGCTTCGCCCGCCTGCACCCCTATCAGGATCCGGAGACGGTGCAGGGCGCGCTGGCGCTGATGTATCACCTGCAGGAGTTCCTGAAAGAGATCGGGGGGTTCGCCGCGGTCTCCCTCCAGCCGGCGGCAGGCTCCCAGGGGGAGCTGGCCGGCATCCTGATGATCCGGGCTTACCATCGGGACCGCGGGGAGGGGAAGAAGCGGATCAAGATGCTGATCCCCGACTCGGCCCACGGCACGAACCCCGCCTCCTCGGCGATGGCGGGCCTGCGGGTGGTCAACATCCCCTCCGATCGGCGGGGGAACATCGACTTGGACGCCCTACGGAAGGAGTGCGATGAGACGGTGGCGGGGTTGATGATCACCAACCCCAACACCCTGGGCCTCTTCGACGAGAACCTGCTGGAGGCCATCGACCTGGTCCATCGCTGCGGGGGGCTGATCTACGGGGACGGGGCCAACATGAACGCCCTGATGGGGATCTGCAAGCCCGGCGCGATGGGCTTCGACGTCATGCACTACAACCTCCACAAAACCTTCAGCACCCCCCACGGCGGCGGCGGCCCCGGGGCCGGCCCCATCGGGGCCAGCGAGCGGCTGGCCCCCTATCTGCCCGGGCCCATCGTGGCCATCGATCGGGAACGAACGGTGCGGCCGGACGAACCCTTCTACACGTTCGTCTGGCCGGAGCGGAGCATCGGCCGGGTGCGGGCCTTCCACGGCCACTTCGGGGTCTTCGTCCGCGCCTACACCTACATTCGGATGCACGGCCCGCGCCTGCGGGAGGTCTCCGAGGCGGCGGTCCTCAACGCCAACTACCTCCTCGCGCGGCTGCGGGGGATCTACCCGGTGCCCTACGACCGGCTCTGCAAGCATGAGTTTGTGATCATGGGGAAGATCCCCGGCACCCCCATCCGGGCCCTCGACATCTCCAAGCGGCTGATGGATTACGGTTTCCACCCGCCGACGAACTACTTCCCGCTGATCGTCCCCGAAGCCCTGATGATCGAGCCGACGGAGACCGAGAGCAAGGCCACCCTGGACGCCTTCGCCGAGGCGATGCGGCGCATCGCCGAGGAAGCCCGGGAGGACCCCGAACGGCTGCAGCGGGCTCCGCACACCACCCCCGTCCGCCGGCTGGACGAGGCCCGGGCGGCCCGGAACCTGGCGCTGCGGTATGCGCCCGCCCCGGCCCCACAGCCCGCCTCCGAGCCGCGATAGGCTGCGGGCGGAGAGGGGATCCCACGCTCCAGGTGCTGAGGTGTTCCCTTCGTCAGAAATGGGCCTGCAGGCCGTGGTAAAATGTTTTAACCGGATATGGAAATCGGAAGATCCGAAAGGGGGTGGGGGAAGGATGCGGTGGATGGAGCCGGAGTGGATCACCGTCGTGGAAGGGCCGGCGCCGCAATTTCAACCTGCCCGGGAGGTCTGGGCGTTCTCGATCTACGAAGGGCCCACGCCCCAGCCGGTGGCGGTGTGCCAGATGCGGACCTTCAACGGGGAGAAGATGCTGGAGCGCTGCCGTCGGGCCTGGGGGGAGGGACGCCCGGTGCAGCTGGATTTCCCCGCCCCGTCCGGAGAGCGGCGCTGGGCGGACGTGATCGCCGCCCGGGTGGAGCGCTGGCCGGAGGGCGACGTGCTGGTCCTTTGGGTGCGGCGCCCTCGCCCCATGGAGCATCCGGAGAACGCATAGAAAGGGAGCGGAACCGTGAGCCATGCGCTGCAAGCGTTCATCGAGGCCCACACCCGGCAGGTGGAGCCGCTGGTCGTCGCCCAGTCGGAAGCCTACTGGCGGTTCACCACCACCGGCCGCAAGGAGGATGAGGAAGAATACGCCCGGCTGACCGCGGCGCTGCGCAAGGTTTACGCCGACCGGGACGCCTTCGCCCGGCTGCGCCGGCTGATGGAGGAGGCCGGGCTCCTCAAAGACGGCGTCTTCACCCCGAATCCCCAGGTCCCCCCTCTGCTCGCCCGCCAGGCCCGCATCCTCTATGACGACTTCCGCGGCCTGCAGATCGACCCCGCCCTGATCGATGCCATCACCGAGCTGGAGAAAGAGGTCGAGGGCGCCTTCAACACTTTCCGGGCCACCCTGCGGGGGCGGCCGGTCACCGACAACCAGATCCGCCAGATCCTGCGGACCTCCGAGGACCTGGCCCTGCGGCGGGAGGCCTGGGAGGCCAGCAAGCAGATCGGGGCGCAGGTGGCCGAACGGCTGCTCCGCCTGGTGGAGCTGCGCAACGAAGGGGCCCGCCAGGTGGGCTTTGACAACTTCTACACCATGAGCCTGGCCCTGGCCGAGCAGGATGAGGGGGAGCTGTTCCGGCTGCTCGATCAGCTGGATCGGCTGACCCGCCCCCTGTTCGCCGCCTATAAGGCGGAGCTGGACGCGGAGCTGGCCCGGCGGTTCGGCGTGGAGGTCGCCGACCTGCGCCCCTGGCATTACAGCGATCCCTTCTTCCAGGAGCCGCCGGAAGCCGGGGATGGGATCAGCCGCCTGTTCGAGGGCCGCGATCCGGTGGCCCTCTCGCGGGCTTTTTATTCGGCCATCGGGCTGGAGATCGAGGACATCCTGGCCCGCAGCGATCTCTACGAGCGGGAGGGAAAGCAGCAGCACGCCTACTGCATCCACATCGACCGCAAAGGGGACGTGCGGATCCTGGCCAACCTCCAGCCCGACGCCTACTGGGCCGAGACGATGCTCCACGAGCTCGGCCATGCGGTCTACGACAAATACATCGACCGGGACCTCCCCTTCCTGCTGCGCACGCCGGCCCATATCCTCTCCACCGAGGCCATCGCCGTGCTGATGGGCCGCCTGATCCATCACCCGGCCTGGCTGCGGCGCTACCTGGGCCTGGAAGAGGGAACCCTTCGGGAGGTGCTGCCTCAGGCCCTGCGGCGCCACCGGGCCAAGCTGATGATCTTCACCCGCTGGGTGCTGGTGATGGCTCACTTCGAACGCGCCCTGTATCAGAACCCCCGGCAGGACCTCAACCGCCTGTGGTGGGACCTGGTGGAGGAGTTCCAGATGGTCCGGCGCCCGGAGGGGCGGGATGCGCCCGACTGGGCGGCGAAGATCCACTTCAGCATCGCGCCGGTTTACTACCACAACTATCTGCTGGGGGAGCTGGCAGCCTCCCAGCTGCTGATGACGCTGCGGGCGCGGATTGGGGAAGATGAGGCATGGATCGCCTCGCCGGAGACGGGGGCCTTTTTGATCCGGCGCTACTTCCGGCCCGGACGCTCCGTCGACTGGAACACCCTGATGGTGTTCGCCACCGGTTACCCGCTCTCCCCGGAGCCTTTCGCCCGGGATCTGGAGCCGGCGGCGTGAGGGGAGGACAAGCAGCCCGGATCTCTCCCTCCAAGAGGAGCGGATGAACACAGGGGTCCCTTGGCTTTCGGCGCTGACGGGGATCGGGGTGATCGGGGCGCTGCTGGCCCTGATCGGAGCCGCGTGGGCATGGCGGGAAGCCCGCCGCACCCGCTATCTGATCGTGCGCCGCGCCGCGGAGCGGCGGGCGCGCCGCTGGTTCTGGCTGGCCCTCGGGCTGGCCCTCGGCACGGGCGCCCTGAACGCTTTCGCCCGCTCCGGCTTCCACTTGCCCTTCGAAATCCCTCCGCCGGGATGGCCCGGGCCGGCTTCCCCTTCCCCCACACCCTTCTTGGAGGTCCTTCCTTCTCCATCCCCCACACCTCTTGAAGAGATCCCACCAACACCTACATCCCGGCCGACGCCCTCCCCGTCGCCCACCTCGCCGCCGTCTCCCCTCCCCTCGCCGACGCCGCCGTATCCACCCACCCTGCTGACCCCGCTCCCCTCCGCCGTCCCGGCGCCGCCGAACGCCCGCTTCACGGATCTGGCGCTCACGGACGCCTGCGACGAGCGCGGGCGGCCCCTCCGGATCCCTGTGCCGCCCCCTACGGTCTTCCCCACCGGGACCACTCGGATCTGCGGGCGGTTCCGCGTGGAGAACATGCCCGTGGGGGCGCCGTGGACGGTGGCCTGGTATCGGGAGGGCGCCCTGGAGGACAGCAGCACGCTGCTCTGGGACGGCCGCCCAGGCCAGCCCGGCTACATCTACAACACCCGGCCGGACGGCTTCCCGCCCGGACGATGGGAGGTCCGCCTCTACATCGAGGACCGCCTGCAGATCCGCTTAGCGTTCGAGGTGCGCTGAGGGATCGGTCTATCCCGCGCAGCAGCTCAACCGGGCTACATCCCGCGTGAAGGACTGGGCGCCCAGCCGCAGGCCCTCCGACCAGGTGAGATACGGGAAGAGGGTGCGACCGAGGTCCTGGACCGTGTATCCCGCCTGGAGGGCGATCACGCCGGCGGCGATGGCCTCCCCCGCCTGGGGCATCACAAGATGGACGCCCAGCAGCCGGTCGGTGTTCGCATCGGCCACCAGCTTGATCACCCCGCGGGTCTCGAAGGCGATGCGCGCCCGGGGCACCGCCTCCAGCGGGAGCAGGACGGCCTTCGGCGTCTCCCCTCGCTCCCGCGCCTGCGCCTCCGTCCATCCCACCGAAGCCACCTCGGGATCGGTGAAGGTCACGCGGGGGACGGCGGTGAGATCCAGCGTCCGGTGGTTGCCCAGCAGGGCGTTCTCCGCCGCCACCGTCCCGCTGGCCGCGGCGACGTAGACGAACATGGGCAGGTCCGCGCAGTCGCCGGCGGCGTAGATCGAAGGGTTCGAGGTTTGCATATAGGGGTTGACCCGGATCTCCCCCCTCGGCCCCACCGCCACCCCGGCCGCCTCCAGCCCCAGGTCCTGGGTGTTCGGACGGCGGCCGGTGGCCATCAACAGCTGCTCCGCGGAGACGATGCGGGTTTCCCCGTCTTTCTCGAAGGACACCTCATAGCGGCCGTCGGATCGAGCCGCCCGGATGATCTTCACGCCGGTGTGGAAGACCATGCCCTCTTCCTCCAGGGCGCGCTGCAACGCCTCGCTGATCTCCGGCTCCTCGAAGGGGACGATGCGGGGGAGGGCCTCGAGGACCGTCACCGCGACGCCGGCACGGGCGAAGACCTGGGCCAGCTCCAGCCCCACCGCGTTGGCGCCGACCACGATCATGGAGCGGGGCAGCTCCCGCAGGGAGAGGGCCTCGGTGCTGGTGAGATAGCCCGCTTCGGCCAGGCCCGGGATGGGCGGAGCCCACGGCCGCGCGCCGGTGGCCAGGATCACCCGTCCCGGCGCGTAGGTCGTGCCGTTCACCACCACCGCCCCGCCTTCGGCCAGGCGGCCACGGCCCTGGACCCGGGTGATCTGGGGATAGGCGGCCAGGACTTCTTCATATTTCTCCCGGCGCAGATCCGCGACCAGCGCTTCCTTCTGGGCGATGAGGGCGGCCCAGTGCAGCGCCCCCCGGGCGGTGCTCACCCCCCGGAAGCCATGGGCACCCGCCCGATGGTAGACCTCCAGGGCGCGGATCAGGAACTTCGACGGAACGCAGCCCACGTTCACGCAGGTCCCCCCAGGGTCCCTGCCTCGACGAGGGCCACGCGGGCGCCCAGCTCGGCGGCGCGGATGGCCGCGGCGAAGGCCGCCGATCCCCCGCCGATGATCAGGAGATCGAACCGGCCATCGCCCCGCGGGGCTGCGGGAGCCTCCGGGAGCTCCGCCCGGACCACCCGGGCCCGATAGCCGGCGCGGGCGACGGCCTCCTCCATCGCGGAATCAGGGACCTCTCCCTCCACGATGGCCTCGGCCTTCCCGGAGGACCAGTGAGGGACCCGGGCGGAGAGCACCCCGGGCACCGAGCGGAGCGCCCGCTCCACGTGCCGGGCGCAATCGTCACACGTCATCCCCTGCACCTCCAGCTCCACGCGAACCGGCATCTGATCCCTCCTTCTCCAGATCCCCCTCCCGGGGATGGGGATATGCGCTCTCCAGTATAAACCCGTGGGAGGGGGTTGTCAAGCGGAGGGAGGTCCATCGCGCATCGTGCTATCATGGAGGCGTTCGTGCCAAACCCTGAAAGCGCGCGCCCGTATGGATCCCCGGCTGGGAGCGCTGACCCAGCGCATCGGAGGCTGGCTGATCCCGCTGTGGGTCTGGTTCCTGTGGCTCCACCAGGCCTGGCCTGCCCGGGTCTTCTTCACCCGCGCCCCCGCCGGGGAGGACACCCTGGAGGTGATGTGGGCCCTCGCCTGGTATCGACGGGCCCTCTTCGAGCTGCACACCTCCCCGCTCTTCCATCCGCTGGCCTTCGCCCCTCCAGGCTGGCATGTGGCCAAGCTGCACCATGGCCCCTTCCTGATCGCCCTGATGCTCCCCGCGGCCCTGCTGGGCGGGGACGCCTTTGCGGTCCACTTCTTCGGGTGGCTGGTTTACTCCCTGGCTTTCCTCGGCGCCTTCCGCCTCGCCTATCTGCTCTCCCGGGATCGGGGGCTGGCCACGGCGGCGGGGATCGCCTACGCCCTGTTCCACGGCAGCTACGCCGCCATGCGGATCTATGGGAATCATCTACCAGTAGCAACCGCCGGCCTTGTCTGGATGGCGTGGGCCCTGGAGCGACCCCGGGCGATGGGATGGTCCCCCCGGGCGCTGCGTCGGGCCGGGATCCTCTGGGGATTTGGAATCGCCGGTAACCCCTACCTCATGCTCCTGGGCGGGGCGCTGGCGCTGGTTTACATATGGGGAGCCTGGCGGCGGAAACGCCTCGGGCGCTTTCTGCTCTATGGGGTCGGAACCGCCGTGGCCATCGGCGGCCCGTGGGTGGGCCTCTGGGTTCACGCTATCCGCCAGGATCAGATGCTGGGCCAGACCCTGGAGACCGCCCGGGGCAACGGATATCCATGGGCCGATGCCCTGACCTGGAACCCCTACCATCCCGGTTCCAGACACCTACCCCGAACCGATCGCCCCGTTCTCACCCTGGGGCTCGTGCCGGCCGGGAGCAGCCTGATCGGCCTGGGGTGGAGCCGGCTCGCGGGCCGGCGGCTGCGGAGCCGCCGGCTGCTGCGGGCGGCGGCCCTTGGGGCGCTGCTGGCCACCGGGATCGCCCTTCGGGCCGACGCGCCCCTTTCGATCCCCGAGATCCCTGCGGTGCGAAGCGTTTACGAGGGGATCTGGCGCATCGGCCACGTCCGCAAACCCGAGCTCTTCCGGGAGCCCTCCCTCCCGGAGGAATGGGCCCGTCAGGCCCTCACCCCGCCGCTGTTGCTGTGGGCCGTGGTGCCGTTCTACGAGGCGGCAGGGACCGTGTGGCGGTTCATCGCCCTCACCGCCCTGGGGCTGTTCATCGGCGGCGCGGAGGCCCGGTCCCGCATCGCCCCGCGGGGGTTCCGGTGGGGATGGGCGGCCCTCTGGCTGGGGGAGGCGCGGATGCGTCCGATCCCCACCCTCCCCTGGCCCTACGCCGTCCATCCTGCCTTCGAGTGGTTGCGGCGGAACCCGGAGCCGGGGGCGGTGATCGACGTCTTCGCCGATCACACGCCGGGGCTTCACCTTTCGCGGGTGACGGTGATGGCCACGGAGTATCACCGGCGCCCGACCCTTTCCGGCTTTCCTCCCTTCCATCCCCGCTGGATCGAGGCGCTGCAACGGGGGCGCGGGCTGCTGTTCCGGCATCGGCCGGACTGGCTGGGCCGCCATGGTTTCCGGTTCCTGGTGGTCCATCGTCCCCCGCCGGACTGGCGGAAGTGGGGCTGGCCCTTTTCCCTGGAAGGATGCTTCGAGCCGCCGTCGGTCCCCTCGCCGTGGGACTATCCGATCTGCATCTTCCGCATCCCGGACCGCGGGGAGCCGGAGATCACCAACCTCCTGTTGCTCGGCGGCTGGTCGGGTCCGGAGGCGTGGGGGATCTGGGCCGAGGGGACGGAGGCGGAGGCGCTGTATCTGGCGGAAGCGGGGGGAGGGCCGGCCACGCTGGAGCTGGAGGCCTTCCCCCTGTGCCGGGCCGGGGAGCCTCAGCGGCTGGAGGTCCTCTTCAACGGACGGCGTCTGGGGGAGGAATCGTTCCCCGATTGTGGGGAGCGGCGGATCCGCTGGGAGATCCCGGCGGGGGCGATCCGGCGGGGCGTCAACGAGGTGCGCTTCCGGTTCGCCTACGCGGCGCCTCCGCCCGCCGGGGATGCCCGATGGCTGGCGGTGGGGTTCCGGCGGATCTGGATCTTCGAGAAGCCGGCCCCGAGCCGGCCGTAGGGAAGAGGCGCCTCCGGCCTCGGAGGGAGTTCTTCGCGTTCGCGGTTCGCTCGCTTCGCGCCGGAGTCCGTTCGTTCATCCAGAGAAGCAGGGTTCCGCTTCGACAGCTTCACCCCTGCGGCCGCGAGAACGGACCCCTCCGCATCGTCCATCCGGAACGGCGGGCTCTGAAGACTACCGCCCTCTGGAACTCACCAGGCGGTCGTTATCCAGTGGATAAAGACGCGCCGTATTGACGATCAACCCGATGAGCCCAAACCATCGCAAGCGAACCGCCAGGGTCGGAGGCCATTGCATCACGTTCTCTAAAGCCGCCTCCATCTCACCATCCGCAAGATTCATCCATCGGCGCAACCTCTGATTCAGCCGAATCAAAGAAACAAAGGTCCCCTTGGGCGAAATCAAAAGGCCCACATTCCAAACACAAATCGCCAAGAAAACAACCACTATCCAGCACCTGCCTGTTTCCCAAATGATCTCACCCATTGTAACCACTCATACCAATACCACAGCCCAATTGGGCCCTGTAATCCGACAAAACCAAGCAATATAAACAAGAAGAAGAGTAGCAATCCGAAAATCAGGTTCCCGAAAGTTCCGGCATGGCATTCCATCGGTTGCCTCCTGAGGTTCCCTTATGGCGCGCGCTCCTCAGCCCACGGGGAACCCCAATCCGATGCAGGCCAGGGCGTTGGCGCACACGCTGGCCTCGAGATCCATCGCCCAATCGATCGAATGTCTTGCAGGGAGAACAGCCGAATTACATCCACATGAAGGGCATAAGTGTGAACTTACACTGGCAAAACAGGAAGATCTTTGTCCATCTGGATCCCGGCTCCGAAGTTTAACGCCACCACCCATCGACGCTCCCCCTGCGGAGTCGACCAGAATCCCACATCTGGACCTGCGTAAACCGAAATCGCCCGAACCGGGAAAGCCAGGCTTCCTCCCCCGGCACCCATACAGGCCCAGGTGCTCATCCCATTCTTTGCCCAGGAAGGTGTAATGGTTATGAGGATCCGTCCAGTTGCCCTGGGCCGGCAGAACCTGGCCGTAAGCATCATATCGGTAGTTGTGGGTGCTCTGGCCCTGGTGCTGGGTGATGCCCGCGATACTGCCCCGCCCGTCCAGGTGAACCCAGTAAGCCTGGCCCTCCGCCCCCGCCGGGAAGTGGCGCATCACAAACAGCATCGGCGTCGGGCCGAACGCCTCAACCCCACCCCGGTAGAATTCCTCCCGCTGACCGTTCCACCTTGAGCATTTCTGGCCCTTTTACGGAGCCCAGGAGCCCTCTTTGTTTGACAGGATGTCCCCACCGTAATACGCTCACTAATCAGTTCTTATCGCGTTCCTCGCTCTTTTCAGAAAGCCGAACAAGATGGCGCCTGATCCTTTCTTGCCAAGCAAATTCAATATAAGTGCCAACCATGGCCAGCAACTGAAGAGGTAGTATCAGACACACCAAAACGGTTGCCAGCGATTCTATTGTCCACTGAAAGCCGGAATCCGTTACAAGATCTATGATCAGAAGCAAACACAGAAAGCCCCCCCAGTTAAAAGACCAACAGTGACCGCTCGGCGAATCCTTTCCCGATGGGTAGAAGGAGGACAAAAAGGATTCACTTGGCGACTAGCAAGGATCAGACAGAGCAAAAAACAAAAACTGGCTAAGACTAACAAAAAAAGATTAATGATTTTAGAGCCTAACATTTCTTATCTACCCGATTTTAGTAAAATTAAATTACCGAATGCTGGCGAGATTGGCCACGGAATAAAGCCTTGGCTCTGGGCGTGGATTGAACCCCATGGAGGAGTAACCCACCCCATATCACTAGCCAAGGCAATAGATTGGTATAAAAGGGAAGTAAAAGCCTCTGGGGCTAACCATCCCAAAGTTGTAGTCGCAACAGCAACTTGAGTGCCCGGACCTATGCTTAAGCGATACTCATAAGAAATCCCCGCTGAGCTTAGAGATAACATCATTTGCAAAGCAGTTTTACCTTCTTTAGCCTCAGATATTATATCCCCGTAGCAAACGACGCCAAAATATTTCCGGCCAGCAAGAGAGGACGTACACTCAGCTCGGTCATCCACAAGCCGGTCAAGGCTCCTGCTATAGTGTCTCCGGGTATGGGCTTCCCCTCCACCACTGCGCCACCTACAAACCCTAAAATAGTGCCCGCCGCCACGAACCCGCTTGCAAGAACATCGGTTATCCAAGCCGAGAGATCCAACGTAGTGGCAACCTGGGCCAACGTTCGGCTGGAAAATGGGATTCTTTGGGCAATCTGCTGGGTATCAATGATGATCTGGATTGCCCATGGCTGAGGCGTGCATCGGTCAATCGGTTGCGCCCCTACCGGCTTGGGAGCAGGCGGCACAGGAGCGGGAACGGGAGGGGCAGGAGCTAACACCCCCGAGTTTGCGGCATTCCCCGCTGCTGCTGCCAGCCCATACGGGTCATAGTAACTGATCGAGCTGGCATAGGCATACTGATAGCGGTGCCACGTGCGGGGCTCCCAGGCATCCCCCGGCAACGGCTCCCGCGTCCGCCGCACCCCCGCCCACGGGTCATACAGCCGAACGCCAAATTCATACAGGCCCAGGTGCTCATCCCACTCTTTCCCCAGGAAGGTGTAATGGTTATGAGGATCCGTCCAGTTGCCCTGGGCCGGCAGGACCTGGCCGTAAGCATCATACCGGTAGTTGTGCGTGCTCTGGCCCCGGTGCTGGGTGAGATGCCCGCGACGCTCCCCCGCCCGTCCAGATGATACCAGTAACTTTGACCCTGGGTGCCCTCCGGGAAGTGGCGCATCGCTAACAGCATCGGCGTCGGGCTGAAAGCCTCCACCCCGCCCCGATAGAATTCCTCCCGCTGACCGTTCCAGATGAAGTATTCCACCACCGGGTCCCGATCGTCCAGAACATACTCCGTCCGCTTCACCCCGCCCGCGCCGGTTTTGGGGTCGTATTCCTTCACCAGCCGGCGGCCCAGGCCGTCGTAGAAGAGGCGGGTCACCTCCCGGTCCACCCGCTGGCCCCGGTGGTTGGTCTGGTAGGCCTGGGCTACGATGAGCCGCCCCTCCCGGTCGTAGACGTAGTCCATCCCCTGGGTGTCCGGCCCCGGCGGACCCGGCCAGTTCAGGTTCACCCGGTTGCCATTCGCATCGTAGGCGTAGACGAAGGCCTGACGGTCGTTGGGTTGAGCGCCCACCCGCAGGGCCTGCAACAGTTGGTCCGCCGCATCGTAGGTGTAGGTGACCTCGAAGCCGTCCCGCGGCCGCGGGGTGGTCCGGTCGTCGTTGGCCCACCAGCGGGTGCGGTTGCCGGCGGCATCGTATTCGTAGACCGCCCGGAAGCCCTCGCTGTCGGTCACGCCGGTCAGACGGCGCAGGGGGTCGTAGGTGTAGCGCTCGGTCACTACGGGCGGGTTGCGCCAGCCGTAGGTGGCGGTCATCACCGTCCGCAGGCCCACCTCGTTCACCTCGTAGGCAAAGGCGGCGATGACCGTCCCATCCAGGCGGCGGGTGGTCAGGCTCCGCAGCCGGTTCGCCCGATCGTAAGAGGCTTCGGTCACGGTGCCGTTGGGGTTGAACTGGCGCACCAGGTTCCCCACCCCGTCCCGTTCAAAACGCGTGCGCCGCCCCTCGGGATCCGTCACCTCCCGAAGCCGGTTGCTGGCATCGTAATCATACCGGAGGACCCCGCCCTCGGGCAGGGTCAGGGCCACCCGGTTGCCGGCCGGATCGTAGGCATAGCGCAGGCGGCGGCCCAGGCTGTCGGTCGCCTCCACCACCCGGTTGAGGGAATCATAAGCCCAGCGGCTCACCCCCAGGGTGTCGGTCATCGCCGTGCGGTTGTGGTTCTCATCGTAGGCGAAGGCGATGACGACGCCGTCGTCGTAGGCGATGCGGACCAGGAGGTTGTCGGCGTCGTAGGTGTAGGTGGTGACACGGCCGGCGGGGTCCACCCGGCGGACCCGGTTCCCGGCGGGGTCGTAGGCGTAGCGCCAGGTGTTCCCCAGGGGGTCGGTCTCGGCCACCAGGCGGTGGAGGGAGTCGTATTCGTAGCGCAGCGTGCGGGTGAGGGCCGCGGCGTTGGGCGGCAGGTCCACCTGCACCCGGTTGCCGGCCGGATCGTAATGATACCGATAGGCGACGTTGGTCTGGCGGTCCGCCGGCGCGCCGGGGCGGTGGTTCAGGGTGACGGCCGCCAGGCGGTAGACCCCGTCGTAGTCGTAGCGGGTCACCACCCCGTCGGGCTCGATCCGCAGGGTCTGGTTGCCCACCGGGTCGTAGACGTGGCGGATGGTCTCCCCTTCGGGGTTGGTCACCGTCTCCAGCCGGTCCAGGGGATCGTAGGTGAAGGCCGTGCGGTGGCCGTTGCCGTCCACGAGGGCGGTGCGGTTGCCGTTCGGGTCGTATTCGGAGCGGGTGACGAAGCCCTCAGGGTCGGCGACGGCAACCAGGCGGTAGAGGCCGTCGTAGACGCAGCGGAAGGCGGCTCCTTCTGGAGCATGGATGGCGATTGGGCAAAGGAAGGCATCATCCTCATAGATGGGATCTGACCATCGTTGAGGCGCGAACGGCGCTCCCCGGGATGAGATCTTTGTGTTAAGATGAGGGAAGGAATCCGGAGAGGGGGCCGAACGGGGCATGCCCCGGTTGAGCGCTTCGATGGAGGATTATCTGCGGGCGATCTACATCCTGGCCGAGCGGGAGGGGGCGGTGAGCACCACCCGGCTGGCCGAATACCTGAACGTCTCCCCCCCTTCCGTGACCGGGATGCTGAAGAAGCTGGCCCGGCTCCGCCTGGTCCACTACACCCCCTATCGCGGAGTGGCCCTCACGCGCGCCGGCCGCCGCATCGCCCTGGAGGTGATCCGGCACCATCGCCTCCTGGAGCTCTTCCTGATGGAGGCCCTGGGCTACGATTGGGACGAGGTCCACGCGGAGGCGGACCGGCTGGAGCACGCCATCAGCGAGGCGCTGGAGGAGCGCATCGCCGCCTTGCTGGGCCACCCCGCCTACGACCCCCACGGCGATCCCATCCCCACCCGCTCCGGCGAGATCCCCGCTCCCCTCGCCTGCCGCCTGAGCGAGGCGCCCCTCGGGGTGGCCTGTGAGGTGCTGCGGGTGACGGATGAGGTGTCCACGCTGCGCCAGGCCGCCCGGGTCGGCCTGCGGCCCGGAACCCGGGTGACCGTCGAGGAACAGGAGCCCGGGGCCGGCCTGCGGATCCGGGTGGGGGATCAGACCCACCGCATCCGACGCCGCCTGGCCGACCGGATCTTCGTCCGCGTGCCGATCCCCGAACCCTTGGAGGAACCCCCACCGGATGCGGCGGCGACGCCTTCGGATCACCCCTGAGCTGGTGGAGCGGATCTGGACGGAGGTGCTGGAGAGCCTCCCGGCGGACCTGCGGGAGGCGGTGGATAACGTGGCGGTGCTGCTGGAGGAGGAGCCCTCCCCGGCGCAGCGGGCGGCGCTGGGGCTGCCCCCCGGGGAGAACCTCTACGGGATGTTCGAAGGGCCCACCCGCGGGGAACGGGAGCGCATGCACATCGCCTGGCCCTCCCGCATTCGGTTGTTCCGCCGCCCCTTAGAGGCCGACTTCGGCCACGACCCCTTCCGGCTGCGGGCGGAGATCCGCCGCACCCTCCTGCACGAGCTGGGGCATTACTTCGGGCTGAGCGAGGAGGACCTGCGCCGGCTGGGGATGGAATAGATCAGGCCCCCCGCTTCCCCACGCGGTCCACGTAGGCCCGGGTGTAGACGTTGATCCGGACGATGTCCCCTTCCGCGATGAACTGGGGGACCAGCACCTCCAGGCCGTTCTCCAGGATGGCGGGTTTGTAGACGTGGCTCTCCCGTTCGCGCAGGGGCTGGGAGGTGTGGACCACCCGCAGGTCCACGGTCTCGGGGAAGGCCAAGGCGACAGGACGGCCTTCGTGGAACTCCACGGGGATCCGCTGGTTGGGCTGGAGGAAGACCTCCAGGTCGCCGATCATCGCCGCCGGGACGGGGACCTGATCGTAGGTCTCGGGGTCCATGAAGTAGAACATCTCGCCGTCGTTGTAGAGGTATTCCATCACCCGGCGCTCCAGGGCGACCTCCTCCACCCGCTCCTCGGGCCGGAAGCGCCGGTCCACCACCACGCCGGTGCGCAGGTTGCGCAGCTTCGCGTGGACCACCCCTTTCTGCTGGGCGGTGCCCGAGTGGTAAACCGCCTCGATCACGCGGAACAGGTTCCCTTCCAGCGCAACGGTCATCCCCGGTCGAAGCTCGCTGGCCGCCGGCATCCTTCCCTCCTGACTGCCCGGATGGGAGGCAAGGATCTCTTAATGGATTTTAATCGAAACCGCATCCCCTGGGCCCTATCCCTCCAGCCGGTAGCCGAAGCCGGGCTCGGTGAAGAGGTGCCGGTGATCCCCCGTTTCCCCGAGCTTGCGCCGCAGCCGTCCGATGTAGACCCGAAGGTATTCCACCTCATCCACATACTCCGGCCCCCAGACCCGCTGGAGCAGGAAGCGATGGGAGAGGGTGCGCCCGGCGTGGCGGGCCAGGAGATAAAGCAGATCGAACTCCTTTCCGGTCAGCCGCAGGGGCTCCCCCCGATGCCAGGCCCGTCGCTGGTCCCCATCCAGCTCCAGATCGCCCACCCGCAGGATCCCGGGCCCGCCGGTTCCCTCACTCCAGCGCATCCGGCGCAGGGCCGCCCGCACCCGGGCGAGCAGCTCCCCCACCCCAAAGGGCTTGGTCAGGTAATCATCCGCCCCCAGGTCCAGCGCCGTGACCTTGTCCGCCTCCTGGTCCAGCGCCGTGAGCACCAGGATCGGGACCAGGGAGGCCTGGCGGATCCGCCGGAGGACCTCCAGCCCGTTCAGCCCCGGCAACAGGATGTCCAGGATCACCAGATCCGGGGCCTGCTCCTCGAACCGCCGCAGCGCCTCGTAGCCGTCCGAGGCCGTCTGCACCTCGTATCCGCGGGCGGACAGGTTGCGGGCGATGAACCGCCGGAGCGGTTCCTCATCCTCCACCACCAGGATCCGCTCGGCCATCGTCGCCCCTCCAGATCGGGAGGGTGAACACGAAGGTTGCGCCCGGGCCCTCATCGGCCAGCCAGATCCGACCCCCGTGGGCCTCGATGAAGCCCTTGCAGATGGCTAAGCCCAGGCCGGCACCGGAGGATCGAACCTGGCCGGGGATGCGGTAGAAGCGATCGAACGGGCGCCCTCGATGCTCGGGCGGGATACCCGGGCCCTCATCGCGCACGCGGACGACCACCACCCCGTCCGCGGCGCCGGCGGAGACGGTGATGGGCGTGCCCGGAGGCGTGTAGCGGAGGGCGTTGTCCAGGAGGTTCCGAAAGACCACCTCGATGCGCGCCGCGTCCACGTCGACAGGAGGCAGATCCGGCGGCAGCTGCACGAAGATGGGATGGGTGTTCGCCCGGAGGCCCCGGCGGGCCCGGGCGATGAGGTCCTCCAGGGGGTAGGGCTGCCGGTTAAGGGTCAAGGCCCCCGCCTCCAGGCGCGAGAGATCCAGCAGATTGCTCACCAGATGGGCCAGCCGCTCCGTCTCCTCCAGGATGATCTGAAGGAACTCCCGGCGCGCCGCCGGATCCCACTCCACATCCTCCGCCAGGAGGGTGGTGGTGTAGCCCTGGATGGCCGCCAGGGGGGTGCGCAGCTCGTGGGAGACGGCGGAGAGCGGGGCCGATTTCGCCCGATCCAGCTCCCGCTCCACCGTGATGTCCCGGAGGACCAGGATGCGCCCCAGGCGCTCCTCTCCTTCCCCGCGGACCGGCAGGCTCTGGATGCGGAGCTCCCGAGCCCGGGCGTCCCTCTGCCAGCGCACTTCTGCTGTTCCCTCATCGGTCCCCTCCAGCAGCCGGGCGGCCTCTTCCGAAGGGGAGAGATGCGGGAGCAAGGCCGCGTAGGCGATGTCGGCGGAGCATCCCGGCGCGCACGGCTCCTCCAGGCCGCACCATTCGGCCGCCCGCCGGTTCATATACAGGATCTCCCGATCCCGGCTTTCCATGATCAGTCCGTCATGGAGATGCTCGATCAGGGTTTCCAGCCGGCGGGTCTGTTGCTGGAGGAGCATGTCGCTGCGGGCGTAGAGGACGGCGTGCTCCAGGGCGAAGGCGGCCAGGTTGGCGAAGTTCCAGGCCAGGGAGACCTCGTCCTCCGAGAAGGGATGGGGGTCCGGCCGGTAGATCACCAGGGCGGCGGGAGGAACGTGGCGGGCCTGAAGCGGCACCGCCAGGAGCGAACGGAACCCCTCCCGGCGCGCCCGCTCTCGCAGCTCTGGATAACCCTCGACCTCGATATCGGCGATCTGGACGGGGCAGCCGGTCCGGATGGCGCGCATGGTGGGCGAGCGCGGGTCATCCGGATGGAAGGAGAGCCCGCGGGCGTAATCCGGGCTCAGCCCGCGCACCGCGCGCACCCGATACCGCCCCGTGCGCTCATCCAGGGTGAAGAGGGCGCAGGTGGGGACGCGGAGCAGGCGCTGGATTTGCTCCAGGATGGTGGCGATCACCGCCTCGGTTTCCAGCGAGGACAGGACGACGCGCCCGGTGTCGAGGAGGGTGCGCAGTTCGCTCAGGCGTCGTTCGATCGCCGCCTGCATCCAGAGCAGCGAGCGGGCGAGGTGCCCGATTTGATCCCCGCGGGCGGTCAGGCGGAGGATGGGCGCGGCGCTGGCCGATCCCGGATGCTCGCCGAGCTCCCGGCTGAAGCGGGCGATGGCCTCCAGCGGGCGCAGCGCCTGATGGGTGAGGAGATACCAGAAGCCGAAGCCGCTGATCAGCACCAGCGTGAGCAGGAGGAGCAGCCCCCGCCGGAACATATAGAGGGTGGCCAGGGCCTCATCGGCGGGGCGGCGCACCAGGATGCGCCATCCGGTTCGGGGAAGAAACAGGGAGGTCGCCACCCAGGCCCGCCCTTCGGGACCCCGGAATAGGCCCGGGGGGACGGCTTCCCCCGGATCCAGCCGGTAGGTCGGATCCAGAGGGATCAAGGGGCCGGAGGCGGCGATCAGCTGTCCGGTGGCGTCATACAGGCGGAGATCCAGATGGTCCCCGGCGACGGTCCGCAGGACCGTGCTGAGGCGCTCCAGGGAGAGATTGAGGGCCACCACGCCGTTGAAGTCGCCCCGCTCATCCTTCAGGGGCATGGCGATCGTCACCACGGGCTTCCCGGTGGTGGGGGAGAGCCATCCCTTGGAGAGCACCGGGCCGTTCCCCTGAGCGGCGGCCTGGAAATAATTCCAGAAGCTGAAATCCCAGCCCACCGTGCTCCCGGGTCCCTCCGGGTAGTGATAGCGCATCAGGCCGCGGCGATCCAGGAGGAAGAGCATCAGGGCGTCCGGGCGGGCGGAGAAGGCGGGGGCGAAGAGGGTTGGGAGGGCGCGGAGGTCATGCCGGCGCACCGCCTCCATCCGGGCGAGGGCCTCCACGGCCTGGATCGCGTCCTGGAGCCAGGCTTCGGTCTCCAGCCCCACCGCCTGGGCCAGAGCCCGATTGGAGGCCTCGGCGTCCCGGAGCAGCCGGTCGGCGCTCCAGAAATGGAACAGGAGGCCCAGGGCGATCATCCAGCCGATCAGCAGACCATAAGCGGCCAGCAACGTGGTCCGCAGATCATGCGGATGCCCCCTCCCCATGAGTCCCCCCTCTCCGATCCGGGGTGTTTACGCGGCGTTTATGCGCGGCGAACGATCGTTTGTGGACATTTTATCCCGACCGCCTAACTTAAGGGATGAGGGGCATGCCCCGAACTCCAGTGCGCAGGAGGTTGCGATGGTGCGCGGGCTGAAGTGGATCGGGATCCTGATCGGCCTGGCGCTGCTGGCCGCGTGCGCCACTCCCACGCCCCCGGCGCCCACGGCGACGCCGGCGGGGCCGGCTCAGCCGGCAGCCCAACCCAGCCCCACCCCGGCCGCCTCCCCCACCCCCGCCGTGAAGAAGATCATCCTGGGCTTCACCGCCTCCCAGACCGGCAAGCTGACCAAGGAGTCCAAGGAACAGGTCCAGGGCCTGCAGCTCTGGCTGGAGGACCTCCAGCGGGCGGGGGGCATCCGGCTGCCCGACGGCACGGTGCTCCAGGTCGAGCTCAAGTTCTACGACGACGAGAGCGCTAAGGAACGGGTCCAACAGCTTTACGTCCGGCTGATCAACGAGGACAAGGCGGACTTCCTGATCAGCCCCTACAGCAGCGGCCTGGCTGACGCCGCGGCGGTGATCGCCGAGCAATACGGCAAGATCATGATCACCACGGGGGCTGCCTCCGACAGCACCTATGAGAAAGGCTACCAGCACATCTTCCAGATCTACACCCCGGCCAGCCGTTATCTGACGGGGGCCATCGATTTCCTCAAGAAGATGGATCCGAACGCCAAGCGGATCGCCATCGTTTATGAGAACGAGAAGTTCTCCACCGACGTGGTGAACGCCGCCAAGCCGTATGCGGAGAGCCAGGGCTTCGAGGTGGTGCTCTTCGAGGGCTACGAGACCGGGACCACCGACTTCGGGCCCTTCATCAACAAGATCATGGCGGCTAAGCCGGACGCCATCATCGGCGGCGGTCACTTCCAGGACGGCTCCACGCTGGCCAAGCAGCTGTTCGAGAAGAAGGTGCCGGTGAAGATGATCGCCCTGCTGGTGGCCCCAGCGGTGCCGGAGTTCGCGCAGCTGGGCGACGCGGCGGTGGGCGTGATCGGCCCCAGCCAGTGGGAGCCCGGCGCGAAATACTCGCCGGATTCGGCGAAGGCGGCGGGGCTGCCCTGGTATGGCCCGACGGTGGATCAGTTCGTCAGCGCCTACAAGGCCAAATACGGCTACGAGCCCGGCTATCATGCCGCCGGGGGCTACGCCGCCGGCCTGGTCCTTCAGAAGGCCATCGAGGACGCCGGCTCCACGGACACGGAGAAGGTGAAGGCGGCCCTCGAGAAGATGGACATCATGACCTTCTACGGCCGCATCAAGTTCGACACCGGGAAGGCCCACGGTAAGCAGATCGGCCACGAGATGGTCTATCTCCAGTGGCAGAAGGACGCCTCGGGGAACTTGATCCGTCCCATCGTCTGGCCGGAGGCCGCCCAGGCGGCGACGCCGCTCTATCCCCTGAGCCGGTGAAGCAGCGCGGGCCGGGGGGATCCTTCTCCCCCCGGCCCCGAATCGTTGGGGCGGTGTCGGATCATCGGGTTATGCCATCTGAGGAACTTCGCCATTGATCCGGGAGGAGGCTCGGGTGGATCCGGGAGTGTTGCTGGCCTCGCTTATCGATGGGCTGTTGCTGGGCTTCGTTTACGGCCTGGCCGCCATGGGGCTCACCTTGATCTGGGGCGTGATGCGGGTGATCAACCTGGCCCACGGCCCGATCATCGCCCTGGGGATGTTCGGCGTCTATCTCCTCTTGGCCCAGGCCGGGGTGCATCCTTACGTAGGGCTGTTCGTCGTGGCCCTCCTGGGCCTGCTCTCCGGCGTCCTGATCTACGCCGTCGCCGTCCACCGGGTGCTCAACGCTCCTCACCTCTCGACGTTGCTGGCGACCTTCTCAGTCAACATGATGATCATCGGGGTGGGCACGGCCCTGTTCACCACCACTCCCCGTAACGTCAACCTCTCCCTGGGGAGCCTGACCCTGGGCCCGGTGGTCCTGTTGGGCACCCGGCTGGTGGCCGCCCTGGCGGCGTTGCTGATCGCCGCGGCCCTTTATCTGTTCCTCTACCGGACCACGCTCGGGAAGATGGTGCGGGCGGTGGCCAGCAACCGGGCCGCCGCGGAGCTGATGGGCATCCCCTCCACGCGGATCCTGGCCCTGAGCTTCGGGCTGGGGACGATGCTGGCGGCGACGGCGGGGGGGCTGATCGCCACCTTCTTCCCGTTCACGATCCTGTCCGGCGGGACCTACGAGCTGAAGAGCTTCGTGATCTGCGTGCTGGGCGGGCTGGGGAACCCCACCGGGGCCTTGCTGGGCGGCCTGATCCTGGGCGTCCTGGAAGGGCTCATCCCGGTCTTCCTGCCCACCGGCTGGGTCCCCGTCATCGAGTTCGCGATGTTCGTCCTGCTGCTGCTGGTGCGCCCCCAGGGATTGCTGGGAGAGCGATAGGGATCCTTTTGCCCGGGTGAAGGACGATGGAGTTCTGGCGCTCGCGTTCCCTGTGGATCACGCTGATCGTCCTGATGGGGGTGGGCCTGTGGCCGGTGGCCACCGGCTCGGCCACCCTGCGGGAGGATCTGTTCCTGATTTTCATGCTGATCGGGCTGGCCTCCAGCCTGAACATCCTGCTGGGCTACACCGGATACGTCAACTTCGGCCACATCGTCTTCTTCGGGCTGGGGGGCTACATCGGGTTCTACCTGATGCACCGCCACGGATGGGGGTTGTGGCCGGCGATGGCGGCGGCGGGGGTGGCGACGGCCGCCATGGCCCTGGGCCTGGGCGCGATCATCCTCCGGTTGCGGGGGGCTTACTTCGCCCTGGCCACCATCGGGATCAACGAGGCCGTCCGGGCCTTCGTGACCAACTTCGAGCCCTTCGGCGGCCCCACCGGCATGTCGCTGAACTTCGCCGTTTACAACGCCTACGGCGGGCCCGCCCGCGCCCTCTGGCTCAGCTACGGCACGCTGCTGGCCCTTGCCCTGCTCACGGTGGGGGTGAGCTTTGCGGTGAAGAGCTCCAAATTCGGGCTGGGGTTGATGGCCATCCGGGAGGACGAGGACGCGGCCCTGGTCCTGGGCGTGCGGGCCCCTCGCTGGAAGACCCTGGCCTACGCCCTCTCGGCGCTGTTCCCGGGCATGGTGGGGGTGCTGTTCTTCTTCAAGAACGGGAACATCGAGCCGGGGGATGCCTTCCGGCTTCACCTTTCCATTGAGACCATCGTGATGGTGATGCTGGGTGGACAGGGGACGGTGTGGGGGCCGATCCTGGGGGCCGCGCTCTACGAGCGGCTCCGGGGTTATCTGCTGACCAGCCCCCTGTTCAAGAACCTGCACTTAGCCCTGGCGGGGGCCTTCCTGCTGCTGATCATCCTGTTCATACCGGCAGGCCTGATCGGCTGGCTGCGGGCCCGTTTCCCGGCTCTCCGGAGGATGCTGGCATGAACCTGCTCGAGGTTCAGGGGGTCTCCAAACGGTTCGGCGGGCTGCAGGCGCTGAACCGGGTCTCCCTCCACCTGCGGGAGGGGGAGATCCTGGGGCTGATCGGCCCCAACGGCGCCGGCAAGACCACGCTCTTCAACGTGATCAACGGCGTGTATCGGCCCGAGGAGGGACGGGTGATCTTCTGCGGGCGGGACATCACCGGGCGTCCCCCCTACGAGATCGCCCGCCAGGGGATCGCCCGGGCCCATCAGATCGTGCGCCCGCTGAACGAGCTGACGGTCCTGGAGAACGTGATGGTCGGCGCCTGCTTCGGCCGGGAGAACCGCTCCCTTCGCGAGGCCCGGGAGATCGCCCTGGCCGTCCTGGAACAGGTGGGCCTGGCGGACAAACGGGATGTGGAGGCGGCAAAGCTGAACGTGGCCGAGAAGAAACGCCTGGAGCTGGCCCGCGCCCTGGCCGCCCGGCCGCGCCTGCTTTTGCTGGACGAGGTGCTGGCGGGGCTGAACCCAACGGAGGTCGCCGCCATGGTGGGGGTGATCCGCGCCATCCGGGAGACCGGGATCACCATCCTGATGATCGAACACCTGATGCACGCGATCATGAACGTCTCCGATCGCATCGTGGTGCTGGATTACGGGGAGGTGATCGCGGAGGGCACGCCGCAGGAGATCGCCCACCATCCCCGGGTGATCGAAGCCTACCTGGGCGACCCCCGCCTCTCCCAGAGCCTGCTGGAAGCCAACGGAGGAGCGGGATGACCCTTCTGGAGGTCCGGGACCTGACATCCGGCTACGGAGAGGTGCAGATCCTGTGGGGTCTTTCGTTCCGGCTGGAAGCCGGGCGGCTGACCACGCTCATCGGCGCCAACGGGTCCGGCAAGACCACCACCCTGCGCGCCGTGATGGGGTTGATCCGGCCGTGGCGGGGGGCGATCTTCTTCGACGGCCAGGACATCACGTTGCTTCCCCCACACCGGAAAGCGGCCATGGGGCTGATCCTGGTCCCCGAGGGCCGGCAGCTCTTCACCGATATGACGGTCCAGGAGAACCTGGAGATGGGAGCGGTGACCGGCCGGGCGCGCGCCCGCTTCCGCCAGAACCTGGATTACGTCTTCGATCTCTTCCCCCGCCTGAAGGAACGCCGCCACCAGAAGGCGGGGACCCTCAGCGGGGGCGAACAGCAGATGCTGGCCATCGCCCGGGCCCTCATGGCCGAACCCCGCGTGCTGTTCCTGGATGAGCCCTCCCTGGGCCTCTCCCCGCTTCTGGTGCTGAACCTTTTCGAGGTCATCCGGCGCCTGAAAGCCCAGGGGCTGACCATGCTCCTGGTGGAGCAGAACGTGCACCTGGCCCTGGCCGTCAGCGATTACGCCTATGTCCTCAGCGGCGGGCGCATCGAGCTGGAGGGCCCCGCCCGCCAGATCGCCCGCGACGACCGGGTCCGTCAGGCCTACCTGGGTCTGTAGGGCTCTGCCTCGCGTTTGACACACCGGCCCCTCCGGTTTATCCTTCTATACGGGTAGGGGGTAACCCGGTTATCGCCCCCTCACCGCCCGGGATCCGGGGAGGATCCCTCGCCGCGGGATTCCGCGTCGAAGGAGGTGAGGCGAGCGATGCCGCTTTACGAGTATCGCTGTCGCGCCTGCGGCGCCGAGTTCGAGCGGCTGGTGCGGTGGAACACCCCGACGGAGGAGATCGAATGCCCCCGCTGCGGCCGGCGGGAGGCGGAGAAGCGTCTCTCCCTTTTCGCCACGGCGGGGACCGGGAGCGAGTCCCGGCGGGGGCCTCCCTGCGGGCCGGTCACCTGAGGGATCCGGTGATCGGGGCCGGTGGCCCCGCTCGATCGAAGGAGCATCCAATGATCCATCTCCCTCCAGATGCGGAACAGCGCCTCATCCGCCGCCTCCGGCGCATCCAGGGGCAGGCCCGGGGGATTGAGCGGATGATCCAGGAGGGGCGGGATTGCCGGGAGGTGCTGGAGCAGCTGGCCGCCCTGCAGGCCGCCGCCCGCCAGGCCTTCCTGTTCGCCTCCCGGTCTTATCTGCAGGCCTGCGCCCAGGAGGATCCGGCCCGCGCGGCCCCGGCGCTGCACGACCTCCTGGAGGCCCTGAAACGGTTACCCTCCTGACCCATTCGGCTTCGAGGTCCTCCATGGGGAACTACTGGTGGGAAACGGAAGGCTCGCCGTCGAAGCCTCGGGCGAAGAAGCGCCGGGCGTCCCAAGCGCCGGCCGAAGGCCCCTCCTTGACCTTCTCCCTGCACCCCCCGCAGGAAGCGGAGCAGGCCGTGGAGATCCACCGGGCGGGCGATCCCTGCCCCAACTGCGGGTTCGCCCGTCTGGAATACGACGGGTATTTCAACCTCCACTGCCCGATCTGCGGCTTCCGCACCGGCGCCCGCGGCGCCTGCACCTGATAACCGGACCCACCGGGGGCGGCGCCCCCGCGAACGCAAGGCTCTTTCCCGATCACCCATATCCGGGAGGTTTTCGATGGCCACCGAGATCCGTCTCGATCTGCTGGACCCTCAAGGGATGAAGATGGAGGCCCGCACGCCGAGCGGCCACGCGGTGATCATGGACGCGGCCCCGGACGTAGGGGGGACCAACGAGGGGCCGCGTCCCATGGAGCTGGTGCTGGTCGCCCTGGCCGGGTGCACGGCCATGGACGTCCTCTCCATCCTCCGGAAGAAGCGCCAGCCCCTCGAAGGGTTCGCCATGGAGGTGCGGGCCGAGCGCGCCCCGGAGCACCCCAAGGTCTACACGGATATCGATCTCCTCTACATCGTGCGGGGGAACGTGGATCCTCAGGCGGTGGTCCGGGCAATCGAGCTGTCGGCCACCAAATATTGCTCGGTCAACGCCATGCTCCGGAAGACCGCCCGTATCCGTTACCGCTACCGCATCGAGCCGAGCAGGCCGGAAGCCTCGCCCGTCGAGGGCGAATACCGGATGGAGGAGGAAGCCCCCGCCCCGGCCGGCGCCGCGGATTGATGCGATAGGCGGGGCTTCCTCCCCCGGCTCAAACAAAGAAGAAGGCGATCCCCAGCATGTCGTAGACCGTGAGCAGCTGGGCGCCCTCCAGCCAGTTGGTCTCTCCATCCAGGGCGATGAAGGCCGCGATGGCCCCCGCCATCATCAGCGCCACCAGCTCCAGGGGATGGAAGACCAGGTCCATCGGCCGCCCCAGGGCCAGGCTGGCGAAGACCAGGACGGGGACCACCAGCAGGGCAATCTGCAGGCTGGAGCCTACCGCGATCTCCAGGGAGAGGTCCATCTGGTTCTCGGCCGCCATCTGGACGGCCACCAGGTGCTCCGCCGCATTGCCGACCAGAGGGATGAGGATGATCCCGACGAAGAACTCCGTCAGGCCCAGGGCGTGCAGGGCCGGCTCCAGGGCGTGAACCAGGATCTCGCTCATGATCACCACGCCCAGGGTAGCCAGGGCCAGGATCCCCATGGCCTGGGGGAGCGTCCAGCGGGCGTGGGCGATGGCATGCCCTCCCAGAGGCTCCCGGGCGCGCAGGGTGTAGAGCACGCTGAGGATATAAAGGGCCAGCATCAGCCCGGCCACCCCCAGGCTCAGCGTCTCCACCGCTTCCGGATGATGGGCAGCGATGGTGTGGCTGAACAGGGAGGGGATCCCCAGGGCGATGAAGGCGAGGACGGTCATGGTCGTCAGCACCCCCGCCCGCTGGCGGGAGAACCGCTGGACCCCGTGGCGCCATCCTCCGACCAGGAGGCTCAGCCCCATCACCAGCAACATGTTCCCGAGGATGGACCCGGTGATGGAGGCTTTCACCAGGTCCAGCAATCCGGCTCGGATGCCGGCCAGGGCGATGATCAGCTCCGCAGCGTTGCCCAGGGTAGCGTTCAGCAACCCTCCGATGAACGGGCCGGTGCGCGCGGCCAGCTCCTCCGTGGCCTCTCCGATCAGGGCCGCCAGCGGGATCAGGGCCAGGGCGCTGAGGGCCAGTTCAGGGACCGGCCCCGCCCGGAGGAGGGCCGCCCCCAGGGCGAGGGGAACCGCGAGCAGCATCACTCTGGACCACTTCATCGTTGATAACCTCCCGGATGGGATTCCCTCAGGGTCGCGGCGGAAGCTGCTCCTACGAACAACGGTTTGGCTCATGTCTCTGAATGATCGGAGAGGGGCGGAAGCTACCTCCTTTCTCTCATCGCACGATCGGTTCAAGTAAAGAGGGGCTTCAGTCCCAAACCTCCATCCTCGATGACGCAATGGTCGCGGCTAAAGCCGCTCCTACAAAAAGATGGTTTCTGTTTCTGTAGGAGGGGCTTTAGCCCCGAACCCCGTCTTCGATGACGCAGTGGTCGCGGCGGAAGCTGCTCCTACAGCCCGAACCCTCTGTCTTCGAGACAGGAAGGGTTCGCGGCGGAAGCCGCTCCTACAGGGAGCGATTTCCCCTGTCCAGCGAAGGACGCTTGTTTTCCCGTGCGGGTCGGATGCGCTCCGCTGTAAGGGACCGGGATGATCCCAGGAAACGCCTTCGCTCGACCTGCGAGGGCTTCCCTTCCGTGGCGGGGACCGGCCGAAATTCATTTCGACCTGCGAGGGCAAGCGATCCGCCTTCAGCCTTCAACGGCGGTCTCCAGGCGGCGGACCCGGAGCCTGCGGATGCGGCGCCCGAGGACCTCCTCCACCCGGAACTCCAGGCCCTGATCCGTGAAGACCTCGCCCGCTGCCGGGATGCGGCCCAGGCGCTCGTAGACGTAACCGGCCAGGGTGTCAGCGCCCTCGGAGGGCAATGATACGCCCAGCACCCGCTCGGCTTCCTCCAGATCCACCCGGCCATCGAAGAGATAGGTCCGCTCGTCCAGGGGAAGGACCAGGGGCTCCTCGGAACGATCGAATTCGTCCTGGATCTCGCCGACGATCTCCTCCAGGATGTCCTCGATGGTGACCAGCCCGGCCACGCCGCCGTATTCGTCCACCACGATGGCCATATGGACCCGGCGCTGCTGCATCTCGCGGAGGAGGTCCACGATCCGCTTGCCTTCGGGGACGAAATAGGGAGGGCGCAGGAGCTCCCGGAGGGAAGCCTCCCGGATCCCATCCCGGAGCAGCCGGAGGAGATCCTTGGCGTAGAGCACGCCGACGATGTGATCGATGGTGCCTTCGTAGACGGGGATGCGGGAATAACCGGCCTGGAGGATCACGTTGAGGGCCTCCGAGAGGGAGGCGGTCACCGGGATGGCCACCATGTCCGGCCGCGGCACCATGATCTCCCCGACGACGGTGTCGTGCAGCTCGAAGATCGAGACGATCATCTCCTTCTCGGTGGCCTCGATGGCCCCGCCCTCCTCCCCGGCATCCACCAGGGTCCGGAGCCCGGCTTCATCCACCAGGGGGGCCGCCCGCCCATCGGCGCGCGGGCTCAGGCGCGCCGCCAGGCGGCGCAGCGGGGCGAAGAGGCCGCGCAGGGCCAGGAGGGTGAAGGCGGCCGGGATGGCCAGGGATCGAGCGTAGCGGCTTCCCAGGGCTCGGGGCCAGGCCTCGCCGGGACCGTGCAGCCCCCAGGCCAGAGCGAGCCAGAAAAGGAGGATCAGGGCCATTGACGCCCGGCTCTGGAACAGCCCCAGCGTCCCCCACCCGGCCACCGCGAGATCCAGGAAGAGAAGGGTCAGCCGCAGCGTCTGCAGCCGGATGGTGCTGTCCTCAGCCAGGCGGTTCAGCCATGCGGCGAGGAAACGACCCTCTTGCGCCCAGGCCTGACGCTGGACTTCCGGGAGGGCGAGGATCGCCGCTTCCGAGGCCAGCACCCACGCCCGCAGCGTCAAGCCGACCAGCACCCCCCATCCGAAGACCCAGCCACTCCTGCCTTCCATACGCCTCCTCTTAGGCCGATCCCAACCCCTCGTCCAGGTAGGCTTTGATGTTGTGCTCCACGGCGTAAGCCGCCGCCTCGGCGCGGTTGGAGAGCCCCAGCTTGCTGAGGATGCTGCTCACGTAGTTGCGGACGGTGCCCTCGCTGAGGAAGAGGATCTGGGCGATCTCCCGGTTGGTCTTCCCCTCGGCGATCAGGGCAAGCACGCGCAGCTCCTGCTCGGTGAGGTCCTTGAAGGCGGAGGCCAGGGCGCTGCGGCGGGCGGCCCGCACGTGCCGGAGCAGACGAGGGGTTATGGAAGGATCGATGAGGGCCTCCCCCCGGGCCACTCGTTCGATGGCCATGATGAGCTCGTCGCTGCCGATCTGCTTGAGCACATAGCCGGAGGCCCCGGCCTCGATGGCCTCCAGGAGGAGCTCGTCCTCCGCATAGGAGGTCAGCATGATCACCCGGGTCTCCGGGAGGGCTTCGACGATCCGCCGCGTCGCCTCGATGCCGTTGCCGCCGGGGAGGCGGATATCCATCACCACCACATCCGGACGGTGATCCAGGGCCTTCTGAACCGCTTCGTCCGCCGAGCCCGCCTCCGCTACCACCCGGAAATCCGGGCGCCGCTCCAGCAACGCCCGCAGGCCCACCCGCACCACTTCGTGGTCATCGACGATCATGATCCGGATCGTGCGCATTTGGGAACGACCCTCCGTTCAGGCCGCTTGAGGAAGAAGACGACGCAACCAGCGGGGCTGGCTCATCGCCCGTTCCAGCCCGGCCAGGGCAGCCCGCGCCGCCCGCTCTCCCCGCTCCAGGATCTCCGGCGCCTGGTCCAGGGCGAACACCGGGATGTCCCCGGTGGGGACCCGGATCAGCCAGTCCGGGGGCGTCCGGGCCAGGCGGGCCTCTGTGATCCACCGGGCCATGATGCCCACCGAGCCGAACACCACCTCCAGCGTCCGGCTCCAGCGCGCCCGCCGGGTCAGCCAGCGGATCAGCAGCGGGCCCGGCAGCTCCTCGGGCAGGCGGCGATCGCCACCGGACCTCATCGGTCCGGAGAGATCCACTCCGATGACGAAGGTGGCCCCCAGGCCTCGGGCCACATCCACCGGCAACGGGTTGAGGACCCCGCCGTCGATCAGGCGCCGGCCCTGCCAGAGAACCGGCGGGAAGACGCCCGGGAAGGCGCTGGTCGCCAGCATGGCCTCCACCAGCGGACCTCGATCCAGCCAGATCTCCTCTCCGGTGTCCAGGTCCACCGCCACCGCTGCGAAGCGAATGGGCAGCTCCTCGATCCGCACATCCCCTACCGCTTCCCGCAGGAGGCGGGCCAGCCCCCGCGTGCTGACCAGCGCCGTCCCATCGGGATCCAGGCGCATGAACATCCGCCAGTGGATGCGCCGGGCCAGGGCCTCGATGGCCTCCGGGGAGAGCCCGGCTGCGAACAGGCCGCCCACGATGCCCCCCGCGCTGGTGCCGGTGACCACCGCGGGCCGCCAGCCCGCCTCCACCAGCACCCGGAGCACCCGGATATGAGCGAAGCCCCGGGCGCCCCCGCCGCTCAGGGCGATCCCCAGCCGATGCCGCCGTCCGAGCTCCCAGCGCATCGTGGGGCCTCCTCCCCGTCCGAATTTTCGATCTCCCAGGGGAATTATACGGATCCCAAGGAAGTCTTGCGAAAGCCGGGAGGCCGGATGGGCACGAGCGGATCCGCGCCGTGCCTTTTCTTCGCTATGATCCCCAGGTTCGGGTTACAATTTCGGGAAACTTGTGGGAGGGGAGGACGATGCCCTTGTGGACCCGTCGACGGTTGCTGCGGCAACTCGGGGGGCTGGGCCTGGGCCTGGTGGCCGGGGCCTGCGGGCGGATGCTGGAGACGCTCACCCCCCCTTCCTCCCCTACACCCCGTCCGTTCCCCAGCCCGACGCCCTGGCCCTCGCCCACGGCCACGGCGATCCCGACTGACACGCCCATCCCGCCCTCTCCCACCCCGGCCCCCACGCCGACCAAGACCCCGTGGCCGCCCTTCCCCCGGCCCAGCAAGCTGGGGATCGTCGTCCAGTGGTTCCGGGACGTCCACATCGTGAACCTGATCGTGAACACCCGGATGCGGGTGGTGAAGATCATCGACGATTTCGGGCGGGCACCGGAGATCAAAGCGGCCTCCCCCAACACCGTCCTCATCGGTCGCATCACCCACAACCATAACTTCGGCTTTGAGGAGCATCTCCGGGACGGCCGGACGGATATGCGGGCGGCGGCGGAGTGGTATGTCAACCGGTTCATGGAAATCTATCTGGCGAACCCGCTGATCGACTACTGGGAGGGGCACAACGAGCCCCGTCCCCACAACCATGAAGTCATGCGCCTCTTCGCCCAGTTCGAGATCGAGCGAATGCAATTGATGGCCCAGCGGGGCCTCAAGTGTGCCATCGGGAACTTCCCCAACGGCTCGCCGGACCTGGAGCTGTGGGTGGATTTCCTTCCGGCCCTCCGGACCGCCCGGCAGCTCGGCGGGATCCTGGCCCTTCACGAATACGCCTCCCCCACCCTCGACGCCGGGGTGGATCCCCAGACCGGGGAGGGCTGGTTCACCCTGCGCTACCGCAAGGTCTATCGCTATATGGTCCCCCGGGAATATCAGATCCCCATCGTGATCACAGAGCTGGGGATCGACGACGTCCCCACTTTTCAGGGGCCGCCCTCCCGAGGCTGGCGCAATTACCTGAGCTACTGGGCCCAGCGAGGCTTCGGGGATCCCCATTACTTTTACCTGCGCCAGCTCTGGTGGTATGACGAAGAGCTTCAGAAGGACGATTACGTGCTGGGGGCGACGGTTTACATCGCAGGGGCTTTCGAGGACCAGGCCTCTTACGAGATCATGGTGGAGCCTTTCCGGGAGATGTTCGAAGACTACCTGCGGGCGCATCCGAACCCATGATCCCGGAGCGCTGGGTCCTGGCTTCCGCCTCGCCGCGGCGTCGCGCGCTCATCACGCTCCTCGGGCATCCCGTGGAGATCCTCCCGGTGGAAATCGATGAAAGCCCGCAGCCGGGCGAGGGGCCGCCTGCCTGCGCCGCCCGGCTGGCCCGGGCCAAGGTCGAGGCGGCCCGCCTTCAGGCCCCCGAGGCCCTGATCCTGGCGGCGGACACCGTGGTGGATCTGGAGGGGCAGATCCTGGGCAAGCCGGCCGACGCTGAGGAGGCCCGGGGGATGCTGCGCGCCATGCGCGGGCGCGCCCATCTCGTCCACACCGCCGTCGCCGTCCATCACCCGCCTTGGGGCGAGACGCGAGTGGAGGTGGCCACGGCCCGGGTGATCATGCGCGCTTACGCCGACGAGGAGATCGAGGCCTACCTGGCCACGGGGGATCCCTTCGACATAGGGCTTTCCAGTTTTTCCGAATGTAGGGCAACTGCAAGCAGTTGCCCTACGTATCCTGGGGCCGAAGGGGATCACCTGCCCAGAAACCTGGAAGGCCCTGCATCACACCACTCAGGAAGGGCCTAAGGGTGTATCCCAATTTTGTCAGGCCTGGCCGCTTTGTAGGACAATTGCGAGCAGTTGTCCTACGATTTTGGGATATACCCTTCGACAATGCCGCTGAGCTTCGGAATGCAGTTCGTACACCGCTATTATTGGGACCTGTTACAGTCCGCCTCGGCCGGCTTCCGAGGGCGACTTCAGGCCGCTCGCGGGGCTTCAATTCCAGGTTGACCCGGCCCTGTTTGGGTAGGTGTCCGAACTTCTTTCCGAAGGTCAGCAATGCAGGGGTTGACAGCAGCTACCATCTTTGTTATCATTTGCTTCAGCGGCGGGGGGCGGCGGGCGGCCCGGGAGCGGCGAAAACCAAGCCACACGGTCTGAAATCCCAATCCGACTCGAACGGGCTGGCCACCCTCAACGGCCCTACCGGGAGTTCCCCGGGAAGTGACGCCTGTGGAGATCCCTCTGGCGGCGGAACGGCCTCCGGCCGGTCTACGAGCCATGGGTCGATGAAGCAGGAAGCAGCCGGTCGTTTGTTTCACCCCAGGCGGGTGAAATGACGATGCGCTGCGGAACGGTGCTACGCCGCGGTGGTCGGCCTTCCCCTCTGCCACCTGACGCGGATCCTGCGACGCTGGGGCTGGACGCCGCCCGCCGACCTCCCCGATCGCTGCCAGGCTGCCCTCGCCCACCGTTGCTCCGTTTACCCGGAGATCCTGAACGCCCCTGGATAGCGGGTCGTTGCATTCACAATCCGCCGGCGGGGGTCCCTTGAACGGAGGTATATCCGCGGAAAAGATGGGGCGAACTTCTCTGATCCGCTCTGGAAGGAGAGGGTCATCTCTGTTTCCCTTGAAGGACTTCCAAATACGCCCTCGTGGCCTCTTGAGGATCCGTTGCCTCCATGAGGCCGCCCAGCACGGCGATCCCGGCGGCCCCGGCCTCCAGGCAGGATCGGGCGTTCGCCGGGGTGATTCCCCCCAGGGCGATGACCGGGATGGGCACCGCACGCGCCACCTGCCGGAGGGCCTCCAGGCCCAGCGGCGGCCCGTAGTCCGGCTTGCTGACGGGCGTGAAGATCGGGCTCAGGGTGATATAATCCGCCCCCGCCGCCGCCGCCCGCTGCGCCTCCTCCAGGTTGTGCGCGGACACCCCCACCCAGCGGTCCGGGCCGACGAGGCGGCGGGCCTCCGCCACCGAGAACCCCTGAGGCAGGTGCACGCCATCCGCCCCACACGCCGCAGCCACCCCGGCGTGGCCGTTCACCACCACGGCGGCCCCCCATGCCCGCGCCCGCCGCACCACCTCCTCCACCAGCGCGGCCAGCTCCGTCTCCGGGAGATCCTTCTCCCGCACCATCACCCAGCGCACCCCCGCCGCGAACAGCTCCTCCAGGAGCTCCAGGAGCGGCCGCCGGGCCCGACGGCGATCGGTGATCACCAGCAGGGGCGGCTGGGGCAGCCTCATATCTCGATGCGATCCTCCATCGGGCTGGACGGCACGGCGTAAAGGCGGCGCGGGATGCGCCCCGCTTCATAGGCCAGCCGCCCGGCCTCAACCGCCAGGCGCATCGCCCGGGCCATCTTCACTGGATCCCGAGCCTGAGCCACCGCCGTGTTCAGCAACGCCCCATCACACCCCAGCTCCATGGCGATGGCCACATCCGAGGCCGTCCCCACCCCGGCGTCCACGATCACCGGCACGGTGCACATCTGACGGATCAGCCGGATGTTGTAGGGGTTCAGGATCCCCATCCCGGAGCCGATGGGCGCCCCCAGAGGCATCACCGCCGCGCAACCGATGTCCTCCAACTTCTTGCAAACCACCGGATCGTCGTTGCAATAAGGCAGGACGACGAAGCCGTCCCTCACCAGCTCGGCAGCCGCCTGCAACAGCTGCTCCGTGTCCGGATACAGAGTCTCCTCGTCCCCGATCACCTCCAGCTTGATCCAGTTCGTCCCCAGGGCCTCCCGGGCCAGATGGGCCGTGAGGATGGCATCCCGGGCGGTGAAGCAGCCGGCGGTGTTGGGCAGGATGAAATAACGGCCCCGGAGCAGCTCATACAGGTTCTCCCCGTCGGCCCCCGGACGCACCCGCCGGATGGCCACGGTGACGATCTCCGTCCCGCTCGCCTCCAGGGCATCCAGCATCACCTGGAGATTGGGATAGCGGGCGGTCCCCAGGATCAGACGCGAACGGAACGCCCGCCCCGCGATCACCAGCGGCTCGCTCATCCCTCACCCCCTCGCTCAGAATGCGCCGCCGCAGAAGCAAAGGCCGCGGCGAAAGATGTTCCTGCAGGCATGGATGCCGAAATGAAGCTCGGCTTACGTAAGGGGCTTCAGCCCCACATCTTCGCCTTCGATGGCCCAAAGTCGCGGCGCAAGCCGCTCTTGCCCCGACAGGCCCACGGTTTACGGGGCCTCATCCGCCGGCCACCGCGTGGACGATCTCCACACGGTCCCCCGGCTGAAGGGCGACGCGCTCCCATTCGGAACGCGGGATCACCGTGGCGTTGACCGCCACCGCGATCCCCGGCCGGTCCGGGTCCAGGCCCAGGCGGGCCAGCAGGTCCCGGATGGTCCCCGGCTGATAGGGATAGCGCTGCCCGTTGACGGTCAGGATCGCCTCCGACGTCCCCGTGCGCTCCATCGCTTCACCTCCCGGATCCCGAATGGGCAACCGGCGCCCTGGATCGAAACCGCTCCAGGGTGAAGGGCCTGGCGATGTCGGGGAGCTCCCCCCGGGCGATCAGATGGTGGATCGCATAGGCGGTGATGGGAGCCAGCAGGATGCCGTTGCGGTAGTGCCCCGTAGCCAGGATCAGGCCCTCCACCGCCGTCGGCCCCAGGATGGGCGCGTCATCCCGGCTCCCCGGCCGGAAGCCCACCCACATCTCCACGATGGGCAGCTCGTCGATGCCTGGCAGGATCTCCCAGGCCCCCCGCAACAACCGGAAGATGCCCCCCGCCGTCAGATTCGCGTCGAACCCTTTCTCCTCCACCGTGGCCCCGATGAGCAGCCGCCCATCCCGTCGAGGCACCAGGTAGGCGTCCGGCCCCCAGATGACGTGCCGGATCAGCGGGGCCTCCGGGGGCATCTGCACGGCCAGCATTTGGCCTTTGACGGGGCGGACCGGCGGGCGGACCTCCTCGGGGAGACCAGGGATCTGGGCGGACCACGCCCCGGCGGCCAGGATGACGGTGCGGGCCTCCAGGAACCCCCGGGCCAGGCGCACGCCCAGGACCCGGTTCTCATCGATCACGATCCCGGTGACCTCCGTGTGCTCCCGCAGGCGCCCCCCGGCGCGCCGGAAGGCTTCGATCAGCGCCCGGGCGACCTTCCGGTTGTCCACCTGATGATCCTGCGGGCTGTAGATGGCGGCCACCACAGATCGGGAGAGGTGCGGCTCCATCCGCCGCGCCTCGTAGCCGGAGAGCCACTCCGTAGGCAACCCCTGGCTCCGCTGGAATTCATAGAGGAACTTCAATCGTTCCGCGTCGTCCCGATCCAGGGCCACCACCAGGGTGCCTTCGTCCCGGTAATCCACCGGGATGCCGGAGGCGGCCTCCAGCTCCCGGGCGAAGTCCGCCCACATGTCGCGGCTGGCCCGCAGCAGGGGCAACAGCCCCTCCTCGCCGGGCTCCGCCTCGGCATAGGGGGCCAGCATCCCGGCCGCCGCCCAGGTCGCCCCCAGGCCCGCGCCCCCGCGCTCCAGGAGGGTGACCGGATGCCCGGAGCGGGCCAGGAACCAGCCGATGGAGAGCCCGCAGATGCCGCCTCCGACGATCACAATCTCCTCGGTCATCGCTTCGCTCCTATCCTTCGTAAGGACAGAGCCCTGTAAAGTCGCTTTCCCGTTGCGGATCTCCGGGCGAAGTCCGGGCGAAGGGAGCAAGGGAGCCGAAGGAGGCAGAAGGGGTGGGATCTGCGGCGCGCCCGCTTTCCCTCCGCCGGCATGATCCGGATCAGGTTCGAGGGGTCGGCGGCGGATTCGGCCGCCCTCTCAGCCCGGCTCACCCGGACTCCCCCAACGGACCCGCGCCCATGCGGAGTTCTAACCCCTTCCGCCCGCGACGTCAACTATTGAAGGGGCTCCCCCAGGGCGCGGCGCAGGCCGGCAAGGTCGGTGATGAACAGCATGCGGAAGAGGAAAGCGCGCAGGGAAGGGCTCTGGGCCCACAGCCGGCGGACCCGCGGGCCGATGGGGTCCTCGGCGCCGGCCGCCCCCTCCTCCGCGGCGTAGGCCCCGTAGAAGGCGAAGTAGGCCTGGTTCAGCTTCCGCAGGGCGTAACCGTGGGCGACGAAAACCCGCCGACGGGCTTCCATATAGAGCTCCGCCCGGCGGACCTCGCCCTGGGCCAGCAGGCGTTCCACCACGGTGCGGGTCTTCGCCAGCTCCCGGCCGAAATCGAAGGCCGGCCGTTCCGGGGGAGCCGGCGCGGGGGCCGCGTCCGCCGGCGGAGACGGGAGATCCTCGGGGTAGAAGCGGGCCAGCCAGGCGCGGCCCATGGCCTTCCCGGCCAGATCGGCGACGGTCTCGTTGATGGTGCGGGCCTCCGGACGATCGTAAAACCACCCCAACGGCCCCATGAAGAGCCAGTGATGGGTCCACTCGTGCGCGATGATCTCCGTGAGCTCGGGCAGCCCGGTGGCCTCCATGATCATCGCCGGGTAGAAGGCCAGGCCGCCCAGGGGCACCACCAGGGAGGAGAGGTTGAGCTGCCCATCCACCCGCCGCTCCAGGCGATCCATCTCGTCGGCGGTGAGGTCGGCCCGCAGGGGGAAGGAGGTGATGAGGGCGATGCGCTCCCGCGGGGAGAGGACCAGCAGGTTCGGCATGGCCGTCAGGCGGATCTGAACGGGGGGAATCGGCTGGCCCAGGAGGGCCAGCCCCTCATGGGCCAGGATCACGCCGAGCTGTTCGGAGAGGATGGCCTCGGCCAGAGGACGGAGGGCCTGGGCCCGCCCGTGGGCCGCTTCCCACTGCCTCCGGAGCGCGGCGATCGCCTCCGGTTCCGGCGGGGTCGGCGCGGACACCTCCCGTTCCAGGGCGGCCGCCGCCTCCCGGGCCTCCGAGAGGCGCTGGAGGTAGCGCCGCACCGCCCGGCGCTGGGTCTCGTCGTCCAGGAAGGCCTGAGGGTTCGCTACGGAGAGAAGCAGCTTCTCCGCCCAGGCCTGAAGGGCCCATTCCGGGAAGTAAAAGCTTTCCCCCTGAAGCAGGAGGGTCAGACGGGTCTCCAGGGAACGGGAGAGCTCGGAGGCCGGGAGGCTCAAGGTGAGGAGGGCGACCAGCCCCAGGCTTAGTCCGATGCGGAGCCAGCGAACGCCCATAAAGGCATCCCCGATGGTCGCGGATCCTTCCCCCGGCCGGCGCTTCCCCGCTCTGCGGGATCCGGCTCAGATGATCAGCGGCTCCTGCCAGGTCCCCCAGACGGCCTTGAGGGCGCGGGTGATCTCCCCGAGGGTGGCGTAGGCCTTCACCGCCTCCAGGATGTAGGGCATCAGGTTCTCGTTCTCCTTGCGGGCGGCCTCCTGGAGGGCAGCCAGGGTTTGCCCCACCCGCTCGTTGTCCCGCTCCATGCGCAGCTTCTGCAGGCGCGCCCGCTGCCGGCGCTCCCCCTCGGGATCCATCTGGAGGATGGGCGGCTTGACCTCCTCCTCCTCCTCCACGAACTCGTTCACCCCCACGATGATGCGGCGCTTCTCGTCGATCTCCTTCTGGTAGCGATAGGCGGCCTCGGCGATCTCCCGCTGGAAGAAGCCCGCCTCGATGGCGGGGATCACCCCGCCCAGCTCCTCGATCTTGCGGAAGTATTCGTAGGCCTGCTGCTCCAGGCGGTTGGTCAAATATTCCACGTAGTAGCTGCCCCCCAGGGGGTCGACGGTGTTCGTCACCCCGCTCTCGTAGGCGATGACCTGCTGGGTGCGCAGGGCGAGCTTGGCGGCGAACTCGCTGGGCAGGGCCAGGGCCTCATCCAGAGAGTTGGTGTGAAGGGACTGAGTGCCCCCCAGCACGGCGGCCAGGGCCTGAATGGCCACCCGGATCACGTTCACGTAGGGTTGCTGGGCGGTGAGGGTGCAGCCGGCGGTCTGGGTGTGGAAGCGCAGCCACCAGGAGCGCGGGTTTTTGGCCCCGAAGGTCTCCCGCATCTCCCGGGCCCAGATCCGGCGGGCGGCCCGGAACTTGGCGATCTCTTCGAAGAAATCGTTGTGGCAGTTGAAGAAGAACGAGAGGCGGGGCGCGAAGGAATCGATGTCCAGGCCCCGCCGCAGGCACCAGCGGACGTATTCGAAGCCGTCGGCCAGGGTGAAGGCCAGCTCCTGGGCCGCCGTGGCCCCCGCCTCCCGGATGTGGTAGCCGCTGATGCTGATGGGGTTCCACTTCGGCACGTATTTGGAGCCGAACTCGATCATGTCCACGACCAGGCGCATGGAGGGCTCCGGCGGGAAGATCCACTCCTTCTGGGCGATGTATTCCTTGAGGATGTCGGTCTGGGTGGTCCCTCCGATCTGATCCCATGGGATGCCCCGCTTCTCCGCCACGGCCAGATACATCGCCCAGATGATGGCCGCCGGCCCGTTGATGGTCATGGAGGTTGTGATCTGATCCAGGGGGATGCCGTCCAGGAGGATCTCCATGTCCAGCAGGGAGGAGACGGCGACCCCGCACTTGCCGAACTCCCCTTCGGCCATCGGGTCATCGGTGTCGTAGCCGTAAAGGGTGGGGAGATCGAAGGCGATGGAGAGGCCGGTCTGGCCGTGCTCCAGCAGATATTTGAACCGGGCGTTGGTCTCCTCGGCGGTGCCGTAGCCGGCGAAGAGGCGCATGGTCCAGAGACGGCCCCGATACATGGTGGCGTGGATGCCGCGGGTGAAGGGGTATTCGCCGGGGAACCCCAGGTCGCGCAGGTAGTCGAAGTCGGGGATGTCGAGGGGCGTGTAGAGGCGGTTCACCGGCTCCCCGGAGACGGTGGTGAAGGTCTCCTGGCGCTCGGGCATGCGGGCCAGCCATTGCTGAAGCGTGGTTTCCTCCCAGCGGTCCCGCGCGGCCGCCAGCTCCCGGAGCTTCTCCCGATCGAACATGGCGCCCTCCTGCCCGGAATCTCTTGCGGCGAGGCTTATCGCCATTATAAGCGGAGGAGAGAGAGGCAACAAACGATCGTCCGGTCTCCCCTCCGGATGGGAGGCGGTGGGGGCGAGGGGGCTCCGACGCTCAGGGCCATCCCCGCCACTCGGTCACCTCCTCGATGGGGCGGCGGGGGGTCTGGCGGGGCGGCGCATCGGGGGCCGGGTAGCCCAGATAGATGAAACCCATGAACTGGGCGTCCTCAGGGAGGCCCAGCCAGCGCAACAGCGAGGGGTGATAGGCGGTCTCTCCGGTGCGCAGATAGGCTCCCAGGCCCATCCCGTGGGCGGCGAGCAGGATGTTCTGGATAGCGGCGGCGGTGGCCACGATGTTCTCGTGGGTCTCGATGGGGTCGCGGCCCTTGAGGCAGGCCACGGCGATGATCACCGGCGCGCGATGGGGCTTGGCCCGCTCCCGGTTCAGCTCCTCCTCGGTGGCCTCCGGCTTGACCGTGCGGAGGATCTGCGCGAAGACCTCGCCCAGCTCGTCCAGGGCGGGGCCGGTCAGCACCACGAACCGCCAGGGCTCGGTCAGACGGTGGTTGGGCGCGCGCACCGCAGCCCGCAGCAACGTCTCGATCTCCTCTCGACGCGGCCGCTCCGGCCGCACCTTCCCGACCATGCGACGGGTCATGATCGCTTCCAGGACGTCCATCGCCGCCTCCCTCCATGGAAGGGCTTTCCAGCGCCCGGCCTCGCCCCAGGGGGACCTGCGGCCGGAACCCTGGAGCGGCGAGCGCCCTCCTTGATCATCCCCGCATTCCGGAATTCTGTCGAAAAGCGGCATAAGCGGCGCGCTCCGGAGCGCCCGGGGCCTTTTCGCCCCTGTTCGCGAAACCTATCATCCGGATCCGAACGACGAGGATCCAAAGGATGGTCCCAAAGTTCGGCTCGCATCGATACCAGTGACCCGGGATGCGCTGGTGATTCTTCGCTTGTTTGAGCACAATGGTAGTCGCTCCCCTGAGTAGTGCTCGGTGGTATCATCGGGGCCAGATTCCGACGGAGGTGGGCCCGATGAATCGAAAGCCCCATTCTCAGAACCCTCCCTGTCCTCGCTGTGGGGCCACCCACGGGATCCAGAACGGCAGCCAGGGTGGGCGGCCCCGTTGGGTGTGCCGGAACGGCGGACGCTCCCTTGGTCCCACCCTGGGCACGGCGATGGATCGCTGGCGCGCCACCCCCACGGAAGTGGCGCGCACCCTGCTGGTGGGGATGCGCCGGGGGAGTCTGAGCGCCGCTGAAGCGATCACCGGCCACCAGGTGGAGACCATCCGGCGGTGGCGGCGGGCGGCGGCCCGACACGCCGAGGCCCTCACC
>Ga0080007_1104792_pt1 | contig 49069 bp, 52 predicted proteins | sample OctOCTMetagenome_FD_69210 | JGI IMG/M metagenome (GOLD analysis project Ga0080007, IMG submission 69210) | Hot spring and microbial mat streamer communities from Octopus Spring Streamers, Yellowstone National Park, USA - OCT_B (SPADES... | ecosystem: Environmental > Aquatic > Thermal springs >...
ATCAAGAAGCAAAACAATTCAAAACAAATGAATATCAGTGATAATCAATAACCATCGGGGGACAAGCGGCCATAAGGGTTTCCATTAAAAAGTAGTAAGGGAACTATTAAGGACGTTGTAGGGATGACTTTGGAAGGGCTAAGCTTGTTGGAGGATGTGATTAAGGGTGCATCGCAGTTCATACGAAAGAGGCATAAGACGTCAGTGATCGGCGCAAACCTTTCAATATTTGTTTAAAGTCTCTTCTTGATCTATGGGCTTGGCTATTAACGCTACTCGCATATGACCAGATTTAGGGGGCAGAGGCTTATTAAGCAATTTAATATCTACGAGCATGGTTAGCTTAACCTTAATATTAATAATTCTAGGAAAAAGATATAGGGAATATCTCTCAGCTTTTACATCTATAGATATAGCTATTACATAGATGATCAACTACAACGCTTATTAACTACGATAATTATTTTTACATGTAATCGACAAAGGCGAGTGGTGGGCATATTGGCTAGTACCACTTTGTCTATTATTGAAGAAATAAATAATGCTGTGAAAAGCAGCATTATAAAGAGAATTACTATTATTGAAGAAATAAATGATGCTGTGAAAGACAGCATTATAAAGAGAATTACTATCTTGGGCACCAAAGGAGGTATTGGCAAATCCACTCTAGCATTCATGTTGTCAAAAGCTCTTGCATCTAGGGGAAAGAGTGTGATGTTTATTGAGGGAGATCTTACGAACACCATATCTAGCACGATAGGAATCAAAGGAGACGGTCTTATTACTAATATAGTTGATGACAAGGACCCCTATGACAGCCTCCTGAAGATCCCTTTTGGCAGCGGATCCATAACCGTTTTAAAGCTATTTGGAAATAGAGAGAGGTTTTTAAAAGACATAGAGAGGATCTCGAAAGAACCTGACTTAAAGGAAAAATTTCGCATAAAATACTCAGAAATCCTTAGAGAAGGTTACGACATATATCTGTTCGATCCGTATGCTTCATGTATCGATTCTAAGGAGTTCAAAGAGTTAGAATCAGCAGTCTTCAGATCTTCTGTAGGTAGTTACGATGAAACAAGGATCTACGTCTCGACAATATCCCGGACAAATATAGAGAGCACTTTAGATCTATATAGAAAGATAGAGAATAGCCCAGAGAGGCGAGGCATCCCTCTCGCAATGATCTTCAACATGGTGCCTGATGCTTCGGAGACATATGTTAGGCGTGAGGCTGAGAGAATTCAGAGTCTCGGGATCCCCATCATCTTAATAATTTCTCTAAGAGAAGATCTTTTAGCATTTTCAGACGATCCTGTAAAAATGCCCATTATCGATGAGATCGAGTTTCTTGCTAAAGTAATCCTCTCCAGGCAGATCTCTGCTTATGGGGTGGTCTCCTCAAAAGATCTCCTAGAAAAGGCTCTCAGAGTAGGAGCCTTCACAATAATCCAGGGGTTTTACGACAGGCATAAAACAGATAAGATAATTAGTCTAGTTAAGAAAGCCTCTTCGAGGGGTAGAGAAGTTGTTCTTGTATCTACTAGAGAGGATCTTGCTGACCTACTGAAGAGGACAGGGATTAAGCCTCTAGAAATTAGAGTAACCAGAAGGTTCATGGAGGAAATGCTGAAGACATCCAAGCTAGAGGATGTACTGAGACTTGCTCATTCCTTATCAAACGATATTATTTTCGAGATCCAGAGCCTCACTCAACCACTCTTGATCATCTATTCTGCCGAGGATCTAGCCCCCCCACCCAAAAATCCCGACTACAAGATCCTGAGAGACGAGTTCTGGAATGCGGTGATAAATTCCCTTCGATCCAAACATGACCTATCTATTTTACTAGTGTGTAAAGATTCTGAAGATTGTGCAGGTGCAGAAAAATATGCAGACCACAGAATCATCTGATAGAGGCTCAAAACATTGAAACTGGCTAACTTAGGAATTGTGATTGCTCCCTTCGTTCTAGCCCTTCTGATCACTATATATACTATGGATAACATTATCACTTCTTGGATAGCTTACGGTCTCTGGCTGGCTATAGTATGCTCAGCCTTTATATCTACCAACTTCATCCTGCTACATCTTAGAGGAAAGAAAATCTCTACAAGATACGCCCAGAAGATGTTGAGCTTCAGAATTGCGGCTTTTGTTACATCCTATAATGAGGATCCGTCTATGGTAAAAGGAACCTTGCTCTCTGTGAAACTAGCCCTTGGGGATCTTGGGGACGTGTATTTGCTCGACGATTCTACGAAGAAAGAGATCGTTGAGGATCTGAGAAGTTTCTGCGAGAAAAATGGAATCTTTTATATTCATAGAGAGGATAGGAAAGGATACAAGGCTGGGGCAATAAATAACGCCCTCAAGCTCATAGGTGATCAATACGATCTAGTAGCCATATTCGACTCAGATCAAAGGCCTGTTAGAACCTTCTTCAGAGAGGTTATCCCCTATTTCTATGATCCCAGCATAGCTTTTGTACAGATTCCCCAGAGGTACACTGAGAAATACTCAGGCATCTCTCTCGGTGCTGCTTACCAGCAGAAGCCCTTCTTAAGAGTTATTATGAGAGGTAGGAGCTATAGATCGGCGTTCTCTCTAGGATCTGGAACAGTCTTTAGGATCAATGCTTTGAAGGAGGTTGGTTTCTTTCCTGAATACAGCATAACTGAGGACGCTGCCGTGTCTATAGAGCTTCATTCTAAGGGTTGGAGATCCTTGTATATAGATGAGAATCTTATATGGTACGGGGAGGCCCCTCCAGATCTGGCTTCATATCTCACACAGCAAGCTAGATGGGCCCTAGGCTACTTACAGCTCACCGGAAGACTTCTTAAGAGTAGTCTCAAGCCCTCACAGTTCTTTGACTACTTTGCTGGGACACTCTATTGGCTCAAGGAGGGACCTCTCACAGTATTCGAGATCCTGGCTCCCATGGTCTTCCTCATAACAGGGCTACCAATAGTAAGGATGGACCCCCTGCTCTATGTTCTTCTATATGTGCCATATCTCTCCATATCCATTGCCCTATTCATCTACTCAATTAGAGGCAAAGACGAATATGGGTTGAAGGGTTTTCTCTATCACCAAGCTGTAGAGTACATTGCTTTTCCATCAATAGTCGGTGCCTTTGTCTCTTGGTTCTTGAGGAGAAGGGTGCCTTTTAAAGTGACTCCTAAAGGAGGCGCGGCACACCAGGTGAAATCTGTAATTCTACATATAGCTATCTTGGCTCTCCTGATCCTGAGCATTGTCAAGGGGATCGTCTGGTTATTCAGCGTGAAAGAGACTAGTCTGATCTACTCGATAGCTATCAACATCTTCTGGGCTTTGTACCACACACTCTTTCTCTTCCTCGGAATAGTGCTCTCCCTAACTAGGCTAGCTATAGAGCCATATACGGAGGTCATAAAAGGTGAAGCAATCCTTGAGGGTCTTAAGGAGAAGCCGAGTACTTATTAGCCAGCCTATGGGGCTAGACAACAGCACAAAGATCCTTAAGCATCTAAGCACGGTTATGTCGCATCTACCTCTAACCTCCACCTCCCTCCCGCCTAGAAGCATAACTCTCTTAGACCCCTCTACCTCGGCGAACACCGCCCCTAGACCTGACCTATTTTTTACCATCTCTTCAAGTCCTGCGTGTATCAAGTCCCCCATAATAGCGCTTGGAGAAAATATCGGTGAGAGAGATCCCCGGGTAGCCCTCTTCCCTTGGTTTCATTGTATCGCGCAGGGCTTTCATCGAGATATACTCCTTGCATCAGAGTTATCCTTATTGTTATAGCTTCATAATCGATCTTTATGAGTGTTACCTTGCATTTAGCGAACTCCTCCTAACCCTTGGCCTGATCTTCCCAGCTTTGCCCCTTAGATACCTCTTCCTCCAGCCCTTCATAATCGAGTACGCTTTCCCAATAACAGCATCTACCCAGTGCGCTGCGTAGGGGTTTCTTCATAAGCTCATCTCTAAGCCTTTTCTTAAAAGCCCTATCCTTCGGAATATTAAGATCATCATCTTCGAACCTCTGATCACGACCAGCTTTTTACCTTTTCTAACAAGCTCTTGGAAGCAATATCTCCACTCAATACTATCCCAGATCAGATCTAAAGCCCTCTGGAGAGCCTTAACATACCATGTTATCAGCCCCCAAACCCTATCATCCCTGAGGTACAGAATATGCCCTCACAAGCTCGAGGATCTGGCAAACCTCCTTAGACTTCAGCAAAATCGCTCCATAAAATGATATATCAACCCTTATAAACTTTTATAAAACCCAAAAACAGTTTCTTGAGGCATCATACCTATCGTCTATAATATAGATCAAGATGATATGAATGCTAACAATTTAGTGTGAGAATCTTTCTTGATGTATAGTGCTATGATTCTAACTATAGTGAAAGGCCTGCTTTTAAGTTTCAAGTTGTAAACTATATTTGAAGAGCATAAAAGGTGGGATCATCAGGGTCTATATAGAGACTTATGGATGTACTCTGAACCAGGCTGATTCGATGATAATGAGGGGATATCTAGAGGAGGCTGGGCTCGGTTTTGTGGATAATGCTGAGGAGGCTGATGTGATTGTTGTTAACACATGCGTTGTTAGGAAGGATACGGAGGAGAAGATGATCAAGAGGCTCTCAGAGATCGAGAGGCTCTACTCAAGCACCAAGAAGATTGTTGTCGCAGGTTGTATGGTTTCATCGCTACCAGCTACTGTGAAGAGGGTTGCCCCTAGCTCCTCCCTAGTCACGCCCCAAACAGTTGATAGAATAGTTGATGCTGTGCTATCCAGGGAGAGGGTTGAGTATATAGGTGGGATGAGGGGTGTTGATAGGATACCCCTTCCAAGGGGTAGAGGGGTTATAGCACCTGTACCCATCTCCGAGGGCTGTCTAAGCGAGTGCTCTTTCTGCATAACCAAGATCTCTAGGGGCAGGGTTAGGAGCTACCCCCCAAGGGTTATTGTTAACGCCGTTAAGGAGCTTATCTCCAGAGGTTATAAAGAGATAGAGCTAGCATCCCAGGACTCCGCTGTCTATGGATTCGATATTGGTAAGAACTTCTTGCTACCAGATCTCGTGAGGGAGGTTGCAGAGATCGATGGGGATTTCATGATAAGGGTTGGTATGATGAATCCCCAGTGGCTCTGGAAGATCCTAGACGACCTGATAGAGACGATCAAGCATCCCAAGGTATATAAGTTCCTCCACATACCAGTCCAGAGCGGTGACAACAGAGTCCTCAGGATAATGAGGAGAGGCTACACGGTAGAGGAGTTCGAGGAAATGATCTCGGAGATAAGGAGAAAAATACCGGAGATAACAATAGCAACAGACATAATAGTAGGCCACCCAGGAGAGGATGAAGAGGCCTTTAAAAACACACTAATGCTAATGGAGAGAGCCAGATTCGACAGGGTACACCTAGCACAATACAGCATAAGACCACTAACAGAGGCTGCAGCAATGCCCCAGATCCCAGAACATATCAAGAAAAGAAGATCCATAGAAGCCCAAAAGCTACAGGAAAAAATAGGACTCGAAATACATAGAGAATATATAGGCAAGAGAGTTAGGGTTCTAACAACAGAAAAAGGGCTTAGAGAAGGAACAACCATAGCGAGGACAACAAGCTATAGACAAGTTGTGATTAGGAAGGAAATACCACTTGGAATATGGATCGATACTGAGATAGAAGACGCCACATTCTTCGATTTAAGGGGTTCTACACTAAACTACTAACAATCAACACATTTAATACTGATAAATCTATTCCTCCTAAAAACCATTACAACTGAAAGCCTCGCCCTTCAGGGCGGGGATGGTTTTAATAGCTTCCAGATATTTGTTTTTGGAGTGGGGCTCTATGGCCTCTGGCAGTGAGGGGGCGCTAACCATCTCGATTGGAATGAGGGTTAGTCCCGAGCCTGGGGCTATAGAGCTCCTCAGGAGATACGACACAGCCCTGAACTACGCTATAAACAAGATTCTGAGGCTGGATCTAAAGAAAATCGGAGAGATTCATAACGCTCTATATAGAGAACTCAAAGAATGGTTCGACCTCCCACCTAGGACAGCTATTGACTGCTATAGGGATCCTTGCAAATGCAAATGCTTGGAGGAATAATCCTAAGAAGGGGGAGAAAGCCCAGGGTCAGGAAGCTGAGCATGTTGTTACATCCAGGGCAGAGCTATTGGATCAGAGACGGCTATGTATAGATCATAGGAGGGATAAAGCTTAGGATCATCGGATGGGATAGGAGGTATGATGGCTATGAGAATGTGGAGGCAAGGCTAGTCTATAGAGATAATAAGATGATGCTTTGGATATCCAAGAGGATCCCCAAGCCACAGCCCCACCAACCTAGAGATGTTATAGCTGTGGATATCAATGAGAGGAAGATCGTGTATGGAGATAATAGGATAAACAAGGAGATGGACACCAAGATCGGTGAAGCCCATAGATGGAAAAAACTTGCCGAGAATCTCCAGAAGAAATACTCATCAACTAAATATCTAGCATGGAGGAGGAGAAAAGCCATACTAAATAGAATAAGATCCTATCATAGAAAGGCTAGGAACATTCTTGAAGACTGGGCTAGAAAAACATCTCTGAGGATCGTGGGGCTTGCTAAGAAGCTTGGATACGCAGTAGCTAGAGAGGATCTCACAGGGCTGATAAATTCTCTAAGAAAGGTCAGGAACAAGGATCACAGGACAAAGCTCATCATCATGGGGTATTCAAGGCTTGGGAGATGGATAGACTGGCAGGCTATGAAACACGGAGCACCAATAGTTATAGTAGATCCCAGGGACACATCAAGCGAATGCCCACAATGTGACTCGAAGATGGCTGAGAACGGGTATAGAAGATTAAAATGCCCCAGCTGTGGCTTCGAAGCAGATAGAGAAGTCGTTGGAAAGCTAAACACTAGGAGAGGGCTCTGAAGATGCTGGGGATCAAAGTAATTCCTGGGGGGTTCTGACCCCCTCACAGCCTCCCAAATGACAGATGTAAGCCCAAATAGATGGGGGGAACCAATGATCCGCCTGAAAGGAATGACGATCAAGATGATGACCTGAAGGCGGGAGAGGAGGTCAGAGCTAATCCTTCCGCTTGTCCCTCGATGGTTATTGATGGTCATTGATATTAATTTGTTTTGGATTGCATTGCTTTTTGATCCACAGGATTTCTAGCCCTGCGGCATCGGGGGACTTCCACCTTCCCCATAGAGATCTTGGGATCTCTATGGGTTCATGGGTGGCGGTTGAGCCCAGCGGCATGGGGCTCCCATCTATACTTAAGAACCCGAAGCCCTTCTGGGCAGAGCCCTCACACAGGGCTTCGGTCTCGGGTGCTCTGAGTATCATAGCATCCCGAGGTCTCTCCACACCAAGATATAGCAGGGATATAACCTCATCATCAAAACAATTATAGATTGGATACTTATAAGCTTAAGCTGGAGAACAAACCAATGAACATGAGCACTACAAATAATAATGAAAGCTGAAACAGCCCTTAACTCGAGGCTTAAAGCTATAATCTTTAGGAGAACCTCACGGTTATCTAGGAGAGAGGTTCGGGTTTTTGGGCTTGATATTTTTTGATCAACCCCTTATCCCTTGTTATCATAACACATAACATTAGACGGGTTTCCATTGTCCTGCCATATAATTTTCACTAGCCGCTTTAAACAGCTTTAATAAAAAGATCCTCTCTTATCGATTCCCCTGTTTATCGCCGTGGAGAAACCTCATTTTGTGCGCCGAATATTTGCCCTTCTTAGATCTCTATCCTCATCCGTATCGCAGGGCTTCACAGAAATGCTTGCTAACAACCTTATAAACCTACATGAAACCTAAAACAGTTTATTAGGACTGTAGCCACCGTTATTCGAGACCTGAAGAGGCTAGACAGCGCTTCTCCTAACCATTCCAGGGGGGTCTCTTGCATGTCTCCAGAGCCCCTTACCGAAGCTTACTACCTCTATTCCGAGAGCATCTATGGTTACATCAGTTATTAGAGGCTCTATAAGCCCCTCTTCAACTGCTAGATCAGCTGTTACTGATGATAGCACGAGCCCCTCATCATCTAATAGCTCGAGCACCACGGCCTGTGGATATATACTTACCTCTCTAATGCTTGAAGCCTCCACAACCTCATATCTCTCAAAGCCCTCCCACCCCTTGAAGCATATTTTAGCGGCGGTCTCTGGATCCATGGCTATCAGAGGCCTAGGACTCTCGGCACCGCCATTGGCTAGCACTACTAGTTCCAAGTATTTACTCTCCCTTCCTCTTACCCTCAGCCTCACCCTTATCGCCATTTCTATCAATCCTCCTCCTAAGGGACCACTTGCCAAACCTTATGAGACCCCTAACCCTTGTCACAGAAACACCATTCAGATCTTAGATAAACTAGATATTATATTTATCTATATCTCTAAACCTTGGACCAAGATTGAGGACATACGATAAGGAGTAGAGGATCGAGAAGTAATAGGATTTTAAACGGAGAAATATGCCCTAGACTGCGGTTTAAAGCCGATCCATAGGTCTTGGATAAGCTGTTCTAATATATGAATCGCTACAGCCATCATAGCCTAATCTGTGTTAAGCAGCACTGTTCAATTTCCTCTAAACACGGATCCTCATGTTAGGAAACCTGTGGCAAGACCCTAACAGTGCTGTCTCGGTCTTCATAAGCGTTCACATCATTCATTTTTACAATCTGAAAGCTTCGTCCTTTAGGGCGGGGATGAAGATTTATAGGCCTTCTAGGGGGTGGAGCTGTGGGTTGGGGTCACTTAGAGCGGGTGGATGCGATGATGTGGCGGGGCGATGAAAGCCCTGCCCGGTGCGATTAAACCAAGGGAAAAGGGCTTGAACAAGCCCAATGAAACCCAAACCCTGCTATAGGTGCTAGCCCGCAGATAAATGCTTTTAATTCTAATATATCTTTTAGCTGTTCATTGGTTCTCCATCTATTCGGGTTTACATCTGTCATTTAGGAGGCTGTGAGGGGGCCAGAACTCTCCCAGGAGCCCATCCCGGGCTTCAAAAACCGAAATTAGAAAGCTAATAAACAACATCCCTTAAAGGGCGAGGCTTGCCCAGTTGTCAAACAACCTTAACCTACCCTAATGTAAGTTTCTGCCCAGTTGTTTCTTTGTAAAAATATTAGTGGTATTGGTAATAGTAGATGGGTGCTTGGGATTTCGAGGGATCTTGCGTGGAGGATTGCTGAGTATGTTGATTCCCTGAGATATAGAGATCTCTCGGATCAGGCTGTTGAGGAGGCTAAGAAGAGGGTTCTAGACTCTCTTGCAGTATCCCTAGGTGCTCTCAATGCATACCCATATGTGGTTTCTAGAAGGCTTGCCATGAGGGTTTTGCCCAGGACTAGGGGTTCTACTATATGGTGGGAGAATAGCTACACAACCTCCGAGATGGCTGCCTTCGCAAATGCCGTTGGTGTTAGATATCTTGATTTCAACGACACCTATCTATCTAAGGAGGCTATGCATCCAAGCGATATGATCCCTGCTATTATGGCTATAGCTGAAGATCTAGGGGCTGGAGGTAGGGAGGCTATACTCGGGATAGTTGCTGCTTATGAGATAGCAACAAGGCTTGGAGATGCATTCTCTGTTAGAAGTGTTGGGGTTGATCATGTGGCATATATAGCCATAGGAACAGCTGCTGGTGTTGCAAAAGTTATGGGGCTACCTATCGAGAAGATATACCACGCTATAAACCTTGCTGTCAATGAATCTGTATCTCTAAGGCAAACAAGATCTGGTGAGCTGAGCATGTGGAAGGGGATGACTGCAGGCAACTCTGCTAAGAAGGGCGTGTTCGCAGCTCTCCTAGCATCTGAGGGCATAACAGGCCCCTCACCAGTATTTGAGGGCGAATACGGATTCTTCAACGTAATCTCGAGACAACCCTTCAACCTAGAGTTCGGTGAAAAGGGTGAGGAGAATATATTGAGGACATCCATCAAGAACTGGCCTGTAGAGTACCACGCAATGTCAGCCGTAGAGGCATGCCTAAAGATAAGACAGCTAATCTCCCCAAACGAGATAGAAGAGGTGGAGGTCGAGACATTCACGGTGAGTTATAGAATAATAGCAAAGGATCCTGAGAAATGGGATCCAAAGACAAGAGAGACAGCAGATCACAGCTTACCATATATAGTCGCAAGAGCACTGCTAGACGGCAATATATGGGTTGATAGCTTCGAGGAAAAGAAGATCCTCGGAGAAGATGCCAGAAGGCTCATGAAGAAAATGAAGATCAAAGTCTCCGACGAATTCGACAGGCTATACCCAGAAGCAGTACCCAACAAAGTTAAGGTAAAGCTTAAGGACGGAAGAACCTTAGAGGAAATCGTGATATATCCGAAAGGCCACTATAGAAAACCACTAACAAGAGAAGAGATCTATGAAAAAACATTAAAACTAGCAAGGAGAACACCCTATGAAGACAAGATAAAAGAAATCGCGAAATATATATGGAGCCTAGAGAACCTAGGTGATATAAGAGAGCTATTTATTTTTTAAATTTAACCGAAGACCCTGTAAATCAGTATTGATACATCATTAATATATGACATATCCATACATGTAGGGCATTTGTATATATGTTCTATAATAACTCTATCGCCCTCTAACTGAGATATTAATTCTGGTATAGGTTCTACATAACCGCATTTCGGACAGTTATGAGGATGTTTTCTTCTTACGCGAATCTCTTTTCTGATCAATTCCGTAGCCTCACGATTAACGATCCCATCACTAATCACTACTCCATATACACTTTTTACCTGTTCCTCTAAAATATAGCCATTTAAGAGATCCATCAATACCAAGTTTGGATCTCTTTCCAGAGGGTCTCCTAATCCTCCTCCGCCGCTAATCAAAAGGAGTCTTGTTCCAGGTTTTAATCTATGTGCGGTAACCTTTCGAATATTATATAGCTCTTTTCCTGGGAACCTCTTCTAAACATGGTATCTTTTATTATATCATAGATATCTGAGTAGGGCGTTTCAAATATAGAGTTATTGTCTTAGCCTCATGACTGATTCATAATGAGATTTTAAAAATCTCTCTAAAGGGTCCAAAAAAGCGAGATGGATATACCACCTAGGACTATAGCTCCTCTAGAGCTTCTAGAGATCAAAACTTCGAGAGATAGCATGGTCCCTATGATACGTGTATATGAAAAGAGATTCAAAAGAGATCTTGTCGGTAGCTTATTATCAACATCTATTATTGCTCCTATAATTATGTATGTATATAATTAACTTTTTGAGCCTCCTATCGTTAGATAGTGAGACTCCTCATAAGATATTAGGATCTCACCTATTCTATAAATAGCTTTCCTTAGAAGCCTCATCACTAGCACCTGTTGAAGAGGTGTTAACAACTCCGTTGGCTTTTCAATAACAAGGTACAAAGAGTTTTGCTATAGTGACTACAGACTCTCCATATATAGCTTTTAATGTTGATATGGATCTATAATTCTTAAGATATGATCATCTAACCGACCTCCTCCCCTTTCAATCTCCACCCCACCCACTATTGCGGGAGGGTTTGTGATCCTACTATCATAATGCTTTCAACCTAATATATCTTTAGCTGTTCATTGGTTCACCCATCTATTCGGGTTTACATCTGTCATTTGGGAGGCTGTGAGGGGGCCAGAACCCCCCAGGAGCTTATCATCCCGGGCTTCAAAAAGATCAAACTCATTGATTCCTCTGGTTCATTGCTGTGGGGAAACCCCCGCCTCCTGGTTTATGGATTGCATATGAGCCCCACTTGGATCTCTATCCCCACACCCTCATCGCGGGGCTCCATAAGAAAATTGCTAACAAACCTTATAAACACTTATGAAACCCAAAACAGCATATCTAGAAGAATAGCTGACTTGCTCTATTCTAGAAAGGCTGTTGAGCTATGCTGCATATGCGGATACTCGTGGGAGCATAGCTACTTCAAATGCCCATCATGCGGGAACAACCTGAGGGATAGATTCAAGGTGTTGATAGCATATAATATAACATTTCGGAAATGCCTAGCATGTGGACACATAATCGGGATCATAGAAGAATCACCTTAATATAGACATAGATATAGCAGTTTCTCAGCAGATGGTGGAAATAAAAATTATGAACCACCATCTGCTTCTCAACGGTCTCCCCGAGCCCCCTCACCGCAGAAGCTTAGCCCCTGTCGCCAGAGGCTTCAAAGCCCTACGGGTCTCGGAAACCCGAGGTCACCAATAAGTATATATCTCTGAGGTTTATAAGCATCAGCATATCTCATAGGCTACAAATAATAATGAAAGCCGAAACAGCCCAATAATAGTGAGCCATATGCTAGGCAAAATAGCATGCCCTTAGGTTAGAGCCCTATTATAAAAGTCCATGGGGTTTTGCTATATATACTGGATTTTGGTGCTAGCATCTTTGGCGGGGAAGGATTGTATAGACCTTGTGAGAACTTCTGGAGTTATAAGAACAACACAACGGCTCAGAGCTCTACTACTCATGCTGGGGGTTGCTATTTCTATCTATTAGCTGGGTCTTAGCTAGGCGCTTTATTATATCTATCCTCATATAACCAGCATCTGACAGTTACTCCATTTTCTAGTTTAAACTCTGGCGGTTCTTTAGAGCATTTCTCGAATGCAAATGGGCATCTTGCTCTAAATTTGCATCCCTGCTCTATAAACTCTCTTTCCTCGATTCCTCCTAGCTTGATTCTTAAGAGCCATTTCTCCCTCTTATTTAGATCTGGTTCCGGCACTGATTCTATAAGCATTTGAGTATATGGATGGGATGGTTTTTCCATAACAACCTCTATAGGCCCTTTCTCAATGATCCAACCTCTGTACATTATAGCTATTATATCACTTATATAATATGCTGTTGACAGATCATGCGTTATGTAGAAGAAAGAAACATCCATTCTCTCCTTAGCTTCTTTGAAGATATTAAGTATGTTTACTCTAAGCGATGCATCAAGCATTGATACAGGCTCATCTGCAACTATAAGCCTTGGTTTTGGGATTAATGCCCTTGCTATAGCCACTCTTTGTAGCTGTCCTCCTGAGAGTTCGCTTGGGGTTTTGTTTATCACATCATCTAGATTTAGCCCTACTATTTCGAGCGCCCTCGCTACAATATCTTGTGCTTCCTCCTTATTATGGGCGCCAGCTAGATTTAGTGCTGTATCTAGGAGGTATGAGTAAACCTTCCTCAGCGGGTTAAATGACGCATATGGATTCTGGAATATAGCCTGAACCTCTTTTCTAAACCATCGAATCTCCTCCCTACTTAGTCTATATATATCTCTCCCTCTATATAGAACATAACCCCTTTCAGGTTTGAGCATTCCTAAAATCACCCTAGCTAGAGTTGTCTTTCCAGAACCGCTTTCCCCTGCCACTGTATAGATCACAGGCTTGTTCTCAATATATAGCGAAACACCGTCCAGAGCCTTAAATGTGAAACCAAAGAAAACCCCGTATCTAAATCTCTTCTCAACATCCCTGACATCGACAAGCATTTCATGCTTCATGTGTTCACCTCCTATGCTCTTCACCCCTATATATATAGCATGAAACAAGCCTCCCAGGCTCCACCTCAACAAGCCCAGGCTCCACCTTCTTACATATATCCATTGCAAATGGGCATCTGGGGTGGAATCTACATCCGGGAGGGGGTGATATGAGGTTTGGTGGCATGCCTCTAAGCCCCTCCCTAGGCTTCTTATCCCCAAGTCTTGGCAGCGATTCTAGGAGGGCTTGTGTATATGGATGAAGAGGCTTTCTAAGAATATCAATTGTTCTACCAACCTCAACGATCTTTCCAGCATACATTATAGCCATTCGATCTGTTATCATAGCGTGAAGCCCTATATCGTGTGACACAAGCACTAGAGAGCTTCCGAGTCTTCTAATAGATTCAACAATATTCTGGATAATACCCCTTTGAACAACCACATCAAGCCCTGTGGTAGGCTCATCTGCAAGAACCACTCTGGGTCTCATTATAAGAGCCATGCTTGTCACAACCCTTTGCCTCATACCTCCGCTAAGCTGGTGAGGATAAGCGTTGAGGACTTCTCTAGGAAGCCCTATTTCCTCCATGTAAGAGGCTATAGCCTCTATAGCATCTTTATTGGTAATATAATTTCTACCCTGTGCTTTCAAGATCTCTATAAAGTGATCCTTGATCCTCTTTACCGGGTTTAGAACACTCATGCTATTTTGAGGTATATAGCTTAGAACCCTCCACCAGATCTTTTTTCTCCTCTCATCCTCATCCATTGATGTTATCTCAAGAAGATCACTATCTTTTTTCACATAGATTTTGCCGCTGGTCAATACCAGTGGTTTCCTTATAAAGCCATACATTATCTTAACAAGAGTCGATTTTCCGCATCCAGACTCTCCTGCAATACCTATTATCTCATTAGCATATATATCGAGGGTTACTCTACTTACAGCCTCTAAGAAGCCTCTAGATCCGCTGACTATATAGCCTCCTACTATATTTCTAACCATAACTAAAGGCTCCTCTTTAGTGCTCATCTTATCCACCTAAGCTTCGGCTCGATTTTTTCTGCTATAGATGTTGATATGAGATATAAAGCTGTGAAAATAATAATAGTTATTATTATAGGAGGTGATGCCCACCACCATATACCTCTAAAAAGAGCCCCATAACCCAGGATCGACCAGTAGATCATAGTTCCAAGGGTGTCCTCTGATAAAATCGATAAGCCTAATATAGAGAGACCAACCTCTGACCCTATTGCATAGAGAACGGTATTTGTTGCATTTATCAAATGCCACCCCATGAGGTGGGGCATTATCTCTTTAAATACTATCTTCGAGTGTGAAAGACCCGAGAGCATTGCTATGGGTATATATTCTCTCTCGCGTAGACTTACCACTATCGCTCTAACCTGTCTAGCAGGCCATGGCCATGAAGTTATCGATATAAGTATTGAGAGTAGAGGTAAGGTGAGATATTCCTTCAGCAGCATACTTAGTATTATTAACAAAGGTAGTGAAGGTATTACAACAAAGGAGTCTGTTATAAACATAAGAGTTCTATCGATAAGCCCTCCTCTATAACCAGCTATGATTCCTATGAAAAGGCCTAGATGTGAGGCTATTAACGTGGTTAGGATAGCTATTACAAGTGAGTTCAATATAGCATTTGAAGTGGCCCAAAATACACTTCTCCCATTAGACGTTGTGCCTAGAAATAGATCTACACTTGATAGAGATGGCGGAAGATCCTTTGGAAAGAAATACCAGCTTTTATAATATATAGGAGAGAATATAGATAGCAAGCCCAAAATCAGAACCGGGACTAGCATCACTATACCAGCTTTGAATTTAACGCTTTCCTTAGTCATGGAAAATACGGGTTTGAGTAGCAGAGACCATCTAATAGCTCCTCTATAAATTCTTACTCCTCTCATAATGCTTATCACCTATGCCTAACTCTAGGATCTATTAGTGGATATATTATATCGAGAATGAGAGTACCTATAGCAACACCATATATAGATAGAGAGACTATCCCCAGTGCCGTTGGGAAATCTCCCGTAGATACTGCTCTAAAGAGAAGTATTCCGAGCCCTGGATATGCGAAGAGGGCCTCTGTAATTACAGCTCCACTAAAGACTGTTCCAAGGGCAAGGCCTAGGGCTGTTATCTGAGGCATCATTATATTCTTCAATATATAATCTCTATATATACGCCTCCATGGTATTCCTCTCAATATTGCGTACTCAACATAATCCTCACCAAGCATCCTTATAGTCAAGGTTCTCGAGCTCAAGAACCACCAACCAAGTGCGCTAACTATAATAATTGATAGGGCTGGAAGAGTCGCATTCCTTATAATACCAATAATCACATCTATCGATATACGCTCAATATAAACAGAAGACCCTGTTAGCGGGAATAATGGTATTAGATATGCGAAGAGAAATATCAACGCGAGGGCAAAGACATAATATGGTAGGGGATGTAGTGTCACAGCAACACCCTGGAGAATCCTCGAGACCCACGAACCCTCCTTAATAGCTGAAAGTATCCCTAGAATATTACCAACAACCCATGATATGATCACTGAGAATAGAAGCAATCCTATAGTCCATGGTAGGGCTCTATGGATAAGCTCCATTACGGGTGTTGGGAAAGCCATTATTGACGGTCCAAAATCGAGGCTGAAAACGCTTCTCAAAAACCTTAGGTACTGATCTATTGGAGAGCCTGTAAGACCGAAAAGCTCATAGAGCTGTCTTCTAAGGATAATAAGAGCCTGTGGATCATAGACCTGGCCTTGAGCCGTTATTTGTGCAATGGCGTTTTCAACAGCATTAACAGGCATAAGCCTGAGAAGTAAATAAGTTATTGAAAAAGCTGTGAATATCGTTAGGAAAAAATAAAAAACCCTTATCACTATGTATCTTAAAAAGCTGGTCATATAGTATATCCCTTATCACTAGCTTCTCCTGAGGAATCTAAACAGGGTATAGCCTATTCCAATTCCAACTATTAGAAGAGCAACTCCTATCAAGACAGTTGTTGTTACATCTAATTCTCTCACCTGTTCTGTTGTAACCACCGTAACTGGAGTAGGTGTAGGAGTCACAATAGTTCTTATGGCAGTTACTGTCACCGTCGAGACAGGCTGCATTGGTGTAGTAGGTGATGGTGTAGGTGTTGGTGGTCTTGGTATTTCTTGAGGGAGTACTGGCGGCTTTCCTGGCATAGTTGCCTCCTTTGTTGGTACATTGCCCGCTGGTTTCAGCTGTAGTATTATGAACAGCATCTGTGCCCACCAATAAACAGGATCCATGTAGTAGTTATCAGGATAAGATGGCCAGTTAGTCCATACATAGTTATCATTTATAGTGTAGAATGGTGTTGGGAAGAATCCTGCCCATGGTCTTTGCTCAGCCCATATTAGAAGGGCTTTTCTAGCAAGCTCATATAGCCTCGGATCTCCTGGGGATGTTTTCTCCATCTCATCAATTATGCTATTAAGCTCAGTTTTTCTTGGAAAGCTATAGTTAGCCCAACCAACACTGGGTGCTGCAGGATCGAAGTATTTGCTATGCCACCCCTGTATATGGGGTGTTAGGTCTGCTAGTAGTGAGCATCCAGGCCAGAATGTTCCTACCTCGAATTCGCCTCTACTCCATCTAGGGCTGAATACTCCCGATTCTACGGTTTCCACAACAACATCGATCCCAAAAGCTCTCCATTGATCTGCTACTAGAAAGCCTATCCTCTGGCTCTCCATCTCAAAACCTGATGGAGCCGTTATCCTTATTACCCATTTCTCGCCTGTGGGAAGTCTCCACTTGCCATCAGGACCTTTAGTAAACCCTACTCTGGTCAATAGGCTTTCCGCCATCTTTGGATCGTATTTCCACCACATAATATCAGGATCTAAGCCTAGCTTTACAAGATCCTGTAATATTGGTTTATAATACAGCTCATCAGCTAGTGGGGTTCTCACAACAGGCAAAGGAGATACTGTGGGTAAAGATCCATCTAGACCTTTAAAGGCTTCATATATAGGCTTAAAGTTTATAGCATGAGTCAATGCCAGCCTTACTTCTGTAATATTATATGGGTATCTAAGCACATTAAACGCTACCCCCTTAACACATGGATCAAATGGCCATGCGAAAGGAGGCTTAGCCCTCCAACCACCTATATATGGGTTGTTCTTCCACACAATCTCGAAGTTCTCTGGAAGGAATGTTCTTATAGCATCTAGCTCGTGCCTCGACATCGCAAGAGCCTTCTTATCCTCTGGGCCATGGTGTATAAATAACACATATTTGGGTGCTGGTCTCATCCCATAAAGCCTTGTCCCCCACCAGTTTTCATTCCTCTCCCACAGGAACCAGTTTCCACCTGGATCTACGGCTTTTAATATATATGGCCCTAAACATACTGGTGGGTAGAACTTAAACTTCAGCGGATCATCGACCTTTTCCCATATATGCTTAGGAGTTATTGCCTGGTGAGCACCTCCATAGATTATAACAGTTAAGAAATAGTGGAACCTCGGATTAGGCTCTTTTAATTCAAATACCACGGTATAGTCATCCAGCTTATATACCCTATCAACCCATCTTGTGAAGATCGGATTGCCAACCATGCCCTTAGTCCTCATAATCATCTGTATATGGTGAACAACATCATCAGCTGTGAATGGAGATCCATCACTCCATGTGATGCCTTTTCTGAGATAGACCTTCATATTCTTGAAATCACTAGAATATTCAGGGGGTCCTGCAGCTAGCCAGCTTATAAGCTCGGAATTTGTTGTATTTATATACCAAAGGAATCCTGCACACACCTGGCTAAATCCACTAGCACCAAATCCCGGTCTTCCTGGTACTAAATAGTTAAAATTCTCGGGATCGGCGTGCGTTCCATAGTGATTCTCTATTACCAGAACATCTCCCCTTGGAATACCTGGAGGAAGAGGAAGCTGTGCTTCAGCTGTAATAGGCCAGTAAGCTATTGATGCGAGAATCGATGCTGCAAGAATAAGCATTAGTATTTTGCTAAGCATAGTTCTCTTAACGTCTGAACCAAGTTTAACCCAACTAACCATATTTCTCAACATAACACCTCGGTATTATGTTTGTTTGAGAGTTTTTATCTATTTTGGTGATAATCGTATTTTTCTGATCATCTATGTAGCTTTGGATATACGATATACTATGTGTTGAAAGGCTTTAAGGTGCTAGTTAATCTAGTTCTGAGCTTGCTATGAGGGTCTTGGTTACCGGTGGTGCTGGTTTTATAGGTCATAATGTTGCTATCTATCTCGCTCATAGAGGGTTTGATGTTGCTGTTTACGACACTCTTGAGAGATCTAGTGGGGATGCTGTTAGAATGTTGAGGGATGCTGGTATCCCTATATATAGGAGGGATGTTAGGGAGTGGCATGATTTGAGGGGCTATGATGTTGTTGTTCACTGTGCAGCCTATGTGGATGTTGCTGAGTCCTTTGCAAGGCCTAAGGAGTATTTTGAAAATAACGTGATCGGCACGGCCTCCATAGCTAAGGCAGCCTCAGATGCTGGGGCCTTCTTCATATATATAAGCTCCGCCTCTGTCTATGGAAACCCTGTGAAGATACCTATCTCCGAGGATCATCCTCTGAGGCCTATCTCCCCGTATGGTGCTAGCAAGGCTATGGGGGAGCAGGTTGTGGAGCTATACTCATCTATATATGGGTTGAAATATGTGATTCTCAGGCTATTCAACGTCTACGGGCCAGGGCAGAACCCGGCCTATGCTGGTGTTATATCTAGGTTTATAGAGAGCGCTATAAACAGAACGCCACCGAGGATCTATGGGGATGGGAGCCAGACGAGGGACTTCATATATGTTGAAGATGTCGCAAGAGCCATCGAGCTATCCATAGTCAAGCAACCCCATAGCCAGATCTTCAACATAGGCTCGGGAAAACATATATCGATTCTAGAGCTAGCCAGGCTGATAATGAGGCTAGCCAACATAGAAGGCGAGCCGGTCTTCGATGAACCAAGGCCTGGCGATATCAAGCGTAGCTGTGCAAATATAGAAAAAGCAAGAAAGATCCTCGGCTTCAAACCTCAAACAACGTTAGAGGAGGGTATCAAAAAACTCCTAGATACATATAAAAGGCTAAAAACCTAACACCAAGCTGCGATACTCAAGAATCCCTTAATAGCCATAGATAAAAGCTATTCTAACTCTACTACGCTCTTATGAGCATGTTCCGCTTGTTCCTCGATGGTTATTGATTGTCATTGGTATTAATTTGTTTTGGATTGTTTTGCTTCTTGATCCACAGGGATGTTATAGCATCCCTGCGGTCATCGAGGGACTTCTACCTTCCCCATAGAGATCTTGGGATCTCTATGGGTTCATGGGTAGCTGTTGAGCCCAGCAGCATGGGGCTCCCATCTAGGCTTGAAACCCCGAAGCCCTTCTGGGCAGAGCCCTCATACAGGGCTTCGGTCTCGGGAGCTCTGAGCATCATCGCTTCCCGAGGTCTCTCCACACCAAGATATAGCAGGGATATCACCTCATCATCAAAACAACTATGGATTGGATACTTATAAGCTTAAGCTGGAGAACAAACCAATGAACATGAGCACTACGAATAATAATGAAAGCCGAAACAGCCTTCCATCCCCAAAGATCCAAGATCATCGTGTCTCACGACTTAAGCATTCTAGGTTAGTAATTATTATTTGTCATCTCTAAGAGTTAGTGAGTCCATATCATTTTATGACTGAAAGCTTTGTCCTAGGAGGTGGGGAGGAGATCAGAGCTGGAAATACTGGAGTAGAGAGGCATATGGCCAGGTCTATACTATGCGCGACACCAGCTCTAAAAGCTCTAGATCTCCTCCTCTCCTCCCTATAATTTGGATTCCTACCGGAAGTCCTTGGGACTTTAGAAGGGGTAATGATATTGCTGGGGCGCCCACCAGAGATGCATAGATCACATTGGAGGTCATTATAGTCCTTATCTCACCATCCTCCTTTCCGAGGACCTCCTTTATTCTTGGAGCTAGGATGGGTGTTGTCGGCGTTACTAGGAAATCCACATTTTTCATCATCTTATCAAACTCCGCTGTGATCTCCTCTTTAGCCTCTAGAGCCTCTATATAGTCTATGGCTCTATATTCAAGGCCCCTTTCAAGGAGCCTTCTGACATCTGGGAATAGCTCTCCCCAGCGATCCTTAATGCCTATAAATGTCTTGGTCGCCTCGCTATATCTTATCACTGGGAATACTCTGTAGAGTTTTTCGAGTGCTATTGGTAGCTTTACCTCTACATATTTATATTTAGATATATAGTTGTAAAAGCTCTTCTCGACATCCTCCGAGGCTTTAAAGAGGCCAATGGGTATGCCTAGAACAGTCTTATCTGGATCTACAGGCCTTTGCCTCCCCTTCAAAAACCTCTCCACAGCTATAGCAGTATATACCCTTTTTATCCACTCAACATCCGACGCTAGGATCCCCACATGATCGAGGCTAGGAGCTAATGGGTATAACCCCTTACTCGGGATAGAGCTATAGCTTGGCTTAAAACCATATACCCCGCATAGAGATGCCGGAATCCTCACGGATCCTGCGGTATCGCTCCCCAGAGCAACAGGGACTATTCCAGCCGCGACTGCCGCAGCAGAGCCGCCGCTACTTCCGCCAGCGATTCTCGATAGATCGTGGGGGTTCCTGGTAGGCCCAAAGATAGATGAGGTAGTCGTTATCCCAGATGCAAGCTCGTGCGTATTAGTCTTACCTATCACCACCCCACCATTTTTCCTAAGCCTCTTAACACACTCGGCATCCTCTCTAGGGATATAGTCGGCAAACACCCTCGAACCGAGAGTAGTTCTAATACCCCTGGTCATGATATTATCCTTCACACCTATTGGAAACACATCTAGCCCCCTTTTCTCAGCATCTCTAGCATCATCTAGGGCCTTCTCGTTCCATGTAACCACAGCATTGATCCTCTCATTCTCACGTCTAGCGCTAAGAGATCTCTCTACAAGCTCCATGCCCATCCCACGAGCTTCTAAATCTATTTCAGCTAGATATATTTTTTCCAGCGAATCCAGTCTTCCTATATCGATATATCCTGGAATAGCCATATATACAAGTATTTATATGTTCGTTAAATCGGAAATAGACTATCTAATTATTTCACCACCGTCTACGATGAGTGTTTGGCCAGTTATATATGATGCTTCATCGCTCAGTAGGAATGCTATTGCCTTTGCAGCCTCTTCAGGTTTTCCAATCCTTCTGAGAGGTATTGCCTCTATAATTTCTGATATCTCCTCATCTCTTAACCATTCAAGCCACCTAGTCTCTATAGAGCCCAGAGCCACAACATTCACCCTTATATGAGGCGCCAATAAATATGAGAGAGACCTTGCCAAGGCTAGAACCGCTGCTTTGGCAACTAGATAGGGTATCCCCTGCACATCACCTACTAGGGCTGGTGTTGATGAAACCGCTACTATTGATGGCGATCTCGACCTCATCATGAGATCCTTGAAAGCCTTTACCACATTGAAGAAGCCTCCGAAATCTATTTTCAAAACCTCCATGTAGTCCTCGAGCTCCAGCGAATCCCAGGAGGCCTTCCAAAGATCCCCTCTGGAGAGTCCGTGGAGAACCGCTAGATGGTCTAGGCGTCCCTGCTTCTCTCTAACATATCTTGCTAGGTTGCGGACTTCATCATAGTTAGATAGATCTACTCTGAATGCCTCTACATAGCCAACGGGTCTGAGTCTCTCAACAATCCTTCTAGCCTTATCCTGATTAGCTGCATATGTGAAGAGTGTTGCGCACCCCCTTTTAACTAGGATCTCTACGAGGATCTCTCCCACCCCTCCGCTCCCACCAGTTACAAGGCATAACCTCCCGTCGAAATCTCTCTCCCGGCTATCCATGTTATCCCTATCGATAATGCGATCCAAGGCTATTATCTTCTATATCTCTATAACGCTTGCAACACCAAATCTCCCAAGATTTATCGCCATCCCCGGGAGACTATCTGCAACAATAATCCTCATACCTATGGGTCTCTGTTTATACTGGTATATCTGTAGTAGGTCTTCCATTATATTATATAGCGTTTTACCTGATAAAACCCTTGACCTGGGGATCACGGCCATGTCGACACCTGCGACACAGAATGCAGCATATCCTATGAGGTCTTTAAGAGATATCTTACCCAGCCTAGCCCTCTCCTTCAAAACATTGTCCTCCTCGACTGGGAGCATTACTTCCCCAAACCCTGTTGATCTAGCTCTCCTAACAAGATCCCTAGATATGATTTTATTTACCTTCCTAATAGCTGCTATAGTACCGGGAAGCGGGATCTCAGCCCCAGATAGATCCTCTATCACGGCTCCAACACTCTCCTCCATCCACGGAGAGAGGGAGAGGTCTATGCCCTTATACCCTACCCCCGTCTCACCAGAAGATTCCTCGAGATCTCTATTGAGGTTCTCTATAGCCTCCCCAAGCATCTTTAGAGATCCTTTTGATAGGGAGTCCCTGAAATCCCTCGCATATCTAAGAGCTACTGTGAAGGCCGTCTCGCTCACTATGCTGGCAGATGCTGGGAAATATGGCGTCAGGATCCACGTGCCATATATTGTGGCAAACCTCGTATGTAGATCAACCTCAGAGGATCTATAGAAGTCCGAGAGCTTTTTATACCCCTCCTCGAGATCGTCCTCCCCCTTAACCAGCATAGATGAAAACGAGGTGTTAATGCCCTTCATACACTTGACAAGATCTGGTATAGAGATCTCTGTAGATGCTCTAAAGTTGAAAGCAGATATATAGAGACCCTCAAGCTCTCTCCTCAGATCCGCTATAGCTCTGCAGATCTCTAGAAGCTCCCTATTATCCTCGATCGGCGGTAAAGAGATCCTCCTGCTCCACACGCTATACCCCTTCCTAGCTATCGCTTTAGACAGGTCAGCCAGAACCCTAGCCCCTTTTGATAGGCTATCCACGCTATCTACATGGAGAGTCACGCTTCTTATGATCATAGGGCCCACTACTTTTAATATCTCGGTGGCCTAATTAATCATGATAGTGTTGAGGAAGCTAATACTCCTAGATCTAGATGGTGTGCTGGTAAAGATAAAGAGCTCTTGGGAGTATATGCATAGATACTTCGGATCCTCTCAAGACGGGATCTTCGAGAGGTATTTCAACCTATATAGAGAGGGGAGGATAAGCTATCAGGAGTGGATGAAAGCAGATATAGAGCATCTACTTAGAAGGGCTGGCAAGCCTATATATAGGAGGGATCTTGAGGAGGCTTTCTCCAAGGTGGAGATCTATGGGCATTCAAGTGAAATAGCCGATTTAGCTGTGAGAAGCATGGCTCAAATTGTTATAGTGAGCGGCGGTATAAACATACTCGCATCACTGGTTGCAAGACACCTCGGGATTAGATATGTATATTCAAACATATTGGTGTTTGACGAAGAAGACACCCTAATCCCTGGAGGCATACCAGTGGTTGAACCTATGAAGAAGGGCTATGTTGTTAGAAAGATCGCGAGGATCATGGGTATAGATCAGAGGAATAGCATCTATATAGGTGACTCGATCTGGGATTTCCCAGCCTTTCAAGAGGTGGGCACCCCCATCCTCTATAATGAGCAGGGGGACGAAGAGATCTTCAAAGAAGCTAGAAAACACGGCTTACCCCTAGATAGGATAGCAATTGCGAGGGATTCCGATGAGCTGCTCAAGATCCTCTATAGAGCTATTAGATAGTTTCAGCAAGGATCTAGCCGATATTAGGCCTAGATGGCGAGATACAGGACAAGACCCCTTATAACTGTTAGGAGGAAACCAGAGATCTTAAGTTCTACTATAGGTGTTTTATAGAAAGCTCTGCATATATAGATCCATCGACTCTGCCGGGATCTATAGATGTTATAATTTCACCTGCAAGATCATATATTTGATCTGCCTTCTCAAGGATCAGGGAATCGCTTGTCGCCACAACTCCTATTAAGTCTTCTAAACCCCTGCTCAGCTCTATGATCTTCTTATCGGCTCTATCGGCAAGGATCCCCTCTACGTTGAAGCCCGATTCCCTAAAGATCTTTTCTGCATTCTTCAATATCTCACCGCTCATCGGAGCAAGCCTATCCAATACAAGATATATCTTTACAGGCTTTACAGCGATCAGATGATCTCTTATTAGATCAATAGCCTCTAACGCCCTCTCCCTCCTACCCCTCCAATATCTAGAACCCCCCAGATCCCTTATAATCCCATCGTCGCATTTGTATAAACACTCTCCCTCCAGAAATGCTATTAATGTTGTGGAGACATTTAGGAGATCTATGAGTAGATTTGAACCCGATATTGTATCCCTTGACACAACGGATCTAAGCACCTTAGCCACATACTCATCCCTATGGACACATCTTAGAAGCAGAGATCTCTCAACTCTAGACATTCTATACCTAGTAACTACAATATTTAGGGATGAGCTAGCTGGGTAGCCTCTGTTAAGGAGATATTTATAGTCTCTAGCAGCCTCCACAATTCTAGAGCTACTCTCTATACATCCTCTTGAGAGCATCTCTTAAAACCCTTATAATAGAATCTGTGTCCCCCACCACTCTTGCAGATGCGTGGGTCTCGCTACCGCCTCCCCTTCCCCCCAGCTCCTGGGTTATTTTTTTAATAAGCATATTTGCAAGGATCATCTGCGAGAGGTTCTTCGAGACCGATATCTCTAATAGATTCTCACCATGTGCTCTAACTAATAAAACCGCTACAAAGCCTTCCCTCTCACCGAGAATCTTTAACACTTCCCTAGCACCCTCGATTTCAGGGGGATCCACTATAAAATATAGCCTCATCCCACCTACGTTCTCAGCCCTTTCAAGAGCCTCAGATACCCTGCTGGAGACCCAGCTAGCCCTGTATTTCGAAAGTATATTTTCTAACTTCTCGAGATTCGAGGCTAGAGATCTAACCCTTTTAACTAGATCCCTATCGACTCTCCCGCCAACAACACCTGAGATCTCCTCTAACATCCCCTCATAGAGGGATGCATGTTCAGAGGCCCTAGTACCAGCTACATATTCAAACCTCACCACGCCATCTGCTATTCTATCAACATTGACGATCTTGAAGCCACCTATCTCTCCTGTGTTCAGTAGGTGGGTTCCAAAGCATGCCTCCGCATCCCAATCCTCGATCTCAACGATCCTTAAAACCCTCTCCTGTAGAACGCCTCCCTGGTATATAGAGTAACCATAGCTCTTCTCCGCATCATATCTCTCCATATATTTAACCCTTACCGGTCTCCTCTCATCTATGATCCTGTTTACAAGCTCCTCGATCTTAGCTACTTCTTTACGCGATATAGATGTGTGGTGTGTTATATCGAGTCTCCCCTTCTCCTCACTCTTCTCAGCACCTGCCTGCCAAATATGCTCACCATAGATCCTTCTAAGGGCTCCTAGGAGAACATGTGTTGCTGTGTGGTGTCTCATTATCCTATACCTCCTCTCCCAATCTATATATCCAAACGCCTCGAAGCCCACAAGATCGCTTGGCACCGGCCTATCAAGCCTGTGCACAATCACATCCCCTACCTTAAACACATCTATAACCTTAGCCTCAAAACCATCTATAGAAATCCTGCCCGTATCGCTCCTCTGCCCACCCCCTGTTGGGTAAAAGCATGTCGATTCCAATACTAAGAGATCTCCCCTTACGCCTAAAACCCTGGATCTAAAACTCCTGAGATAGGGGTCTTCGTGGAATAGCCTTATGGTGGGCTTGAACCTAGAAACCCACTCAATGATCTCTCTGTTTATCTTCTCAACAACCTTGATCGGTGCTCTGGAGTGTCTCGAAGCAACTATCGAGTAGAAGTTATGGGGAATACTGACCACTACACTCCTCTTCCTCAGCTCATCCTCGACTATCTCAGGCGGAATACCATGGCTATCATAGATCTCAACGAGATCCTCTAGCGATATGCCTCCCTTTAAATACCTGCTAACAATTGATGGTGCCCTTTTAATCGTCTCTCTATATCTTTCCTCCTCGAGTCTCGATACTTCCAAGATGTATGATCTGGATCTCGATAGCCTAGGATATATAGCTCCCCACCTCTCAACCTGAAGATCTACGAGTCTCTCCAGAGGAACATCGCTTCCAAGCCTCCTCAGGTTTCTTAGCGTCCTCCTGATCACAAGCCTAGCTAGATATCCCTCACCACTATTAGAAGGAACGATCCCGTCTCCAAGCATGAGGGCTATGGTCTTAGTATGATCTATTATGGAGTAGACATTAATAGCCCCCCAGAGCATGTTAGAAACATCGGATACCCCATACCCAGATTCCCTCGTGACTTCCTCAAAGAACTTATCTAGCGAGCCCGGATCCTCTGGATCTATCTTCCCAGCCTTTCTAGATGCAAGTTCCAGGAGATCCCTCGGTGGTTCGGAAACACCTAGAAGCTTGTGAAACTTTGAAACTAGATCTGCACCATAGACGGCATGAAAAGCTGTGGGGGTCTTCTGGGATAGCCAAGCAATCCTCTCGATACCATATCCTGTATCGACTATCTTTAGAGGCAACTCCACAAGGGAGCCATCATCCCTGACCTCGTATTGCATGAAAACCAGTGTAGCCACTTCCAAGCCTCCCACAGTTACCTCAACGCTGGGGCCCGCATTTCCACCCCCTTCCCACCAGCTCTCTTTAAATGTAAGCTCTTCATCTGGCACACCCATAAGATCTACGAAGAACCTCCTCGCATATTCAACGGTCTCATCCTTCCAGTATAGATATTTATCCCTATAGTTGAAGGCATGGTGACCTCCCATCGTGAAGTTTGTCATATGCCTTCCAAAGGTTTTACCGACATTATCTATATCTTCTAACCTTATACATGGCTGGGCAATTACGAGGGGGTTGGCTGGGGGTGGGACTCTTCCTGATGTTACATGGGGCTGGAAAACTACTATTGATGCTATGGTTAGATATAGATCCTCTCTCCACCTAGCAACAACAGGCGCAGGCTCTATAACAACATGCCCCTCCTTCTCGAAGAAGCTTAGAAAGATTCTTAGGACATCCTCATAGCTGAGATTCCTCATCTTATTCGGTATATCGAAGAACCTATACTCTGAACAAGGTATGTCATTGCATATCTCATGAGAACCCCTACTCCAGAATGGCGTCCCACAGGATCTACATATAGCTCTTCTATAGCCATTGTCCAGAAAATATTTAAGCCTATATTCAGAGGGATCTCCTAGCTTCACCATTTCTCCAGCCTAGATATTAACAATACAGCGGGTATATATAGTCCAAAGAATCTTATAGCTGAAACATCCCCATAATGGGATGATTCAAAAATACTCAGCCCACTAATCTTAAATCTGAGGTTTTAGAAGCATAGATATAGCTGAAAGGGATTATAAATAGCTTATAGATCCTGAAGATCTTTGGAAAAGTCTTCAGAGACAGTTTCTAAATCACAGATAAAAGATTTTGGGCAATAAAAAGATCATTAAGGATAGATGGCTTTAGAAATCCCCTTTCACGGTATTATCATTATTTTTCCATCCCTCTCCTTCGAGAATAGGTTTGATAGAGCATCTACACCTTGTTCTAAGCTATATCTTCTCCAGATCTTGATCCTAAGTCTTCCTTCGTTAGCCATTTTCACTAGATCCAGCATCTCTCTTCTAGTACCTCCTGTGGAACCTATCACTCTGATCTGCTTTGAATAAAGCTCTCTAACAGAGATTCTCAGCTCGTCTCCTGTGAGAGCTCCGAAGGTCACTATTCTTCCGTTAACACCTAGGAGCCCTATGCTCTTAGACATGGTCCCAGATCCCAGGGGATCTACTACGACGTCTGCCATAGAGTCTCCAGAGATTCTCTCGACAGCCTCCCTAGCTCTATCCATATCCACTACCTCATCAGCACCGAGCTCTCTTAACCACTGCTTCCTAGATATAGCAACCACTCTAGCCCCCATCATCTTAGCTAGCTGTACAGCGAAGATACCTGTATTGCCTGAAGCTCCAACAACAACCACCAACTCACCTGGCGAAACCCCAGCTAGTCTTAAAGCGTGGTATGCTGTTAAAGCGCCGACAGATAGGCTTGCAGCGAGCTCCCACTCAATCTTATCGCCGATCTTAAATGCGTTTCTAGCAGGCACAACAGCGTATTCAGCATAGCCTCCATTTGTTACTATCCCTATTAAACCCCCTGATCTGCACAACATCTCCTGGCCTGAGAGACACATTTCACATGATCCATCAAACACCCTGCTATATATTGCAACCCTATCCCCAGGCTTCAGATCCACTACATGATCCCCGACAGCCTCGACTATGCCGGCAAACTCCACACCAGGTATATGGGGAATGGGCTTGACATTTCTTATACCTACAACTGTGAAGTAATCCACGGGATTAACACTCGCAGCCCTAACCCTTACAAGAACATCGTGTGGCCCAGGCTTAGGAGTCTCAACATTAGCTAATCTTAGATTCTCCAATCCATTTCTATCAAATACAAGGGCCTTCAACTAAACCACCTATCCTCTGTGAATATACATTAAATTAATCATTAATATATCTATACCATTGATTGGATCAAAGATGTTGGAGAGCATGCGAGGAATTTGTAGATAGTTAAAATATTTAAGAAGAGGGGCTTTGTTGAGACTGCTTATTAGATTTAGAGAGGTTGGCTTTTGAGGAGCAAGTTAGTTGGGCATCAGATATGGGATAACTGGAGAACTTTATTGGGGTGAGAGCGCATATTTACAACTGATCTAGTTAAATTTTAAGGATTTCAATACCTCTGACCCATGATCCAAAGGGATCTGCTAGGTTCTATTAAGCTGGTTAGCAATTTCTGTTAATCCAAAGATAGATAGAGCTATTATGAGACCACCTCTAACCCCTCTGGGTTTTCTCACTTTGAGATGATATAAGTTCTATTAGCGCCGATAGAAGCTTCTCTGACGCTACAACCCGTCTCTCGAGGTTTGCGATGCTTCTGCTTATAGCTGGCATGTGGCGATTCTCAAGTTCCCTTTTAAGTTCATCGAGATCCCTGTTTATGTTATTAAGAACAACCTGGTATGCATCGATGAGGTTTCTTAGCCTTCTAATTTCTTCTGAAGTTTTTCTATATCGCTCCTCAATTTGGTGATGTGCTAGATAGCTATATGAGGCTATTGGGATGAATATTGAGGCGAAGAGGGCTATCAGGGATCTCTGATCACTTAGAATAACCCCCAGTATAGCTAAGCCCATGAACTCCCATGATATGAATAGCACTATTATCGCTACTATTGAGGATATAAGGGGTGGGACTAGCCACCTCATGCTACTACCAAGCCAACTTATACGCGAGGACTTATAAGCCCCTTGTTCTTAGAGCTGAGTAGATACATTATATAGGGCACGCCATTACCTATTACAATAAGCTGTGCCGATACAAGATGTAGTGGTAAGAAAATCCCTGGAGCCCATGCATAGTGGGAGGCCCTGTAGAGGAGTAGTAAGCCTAGAAGTGGCTGAGCTATGGAGGCTACTAATGCCATAAATACCCACGCATCTCTGCTTCTTCTCATGGCGAATGCTATATATGTTAAGATTATGGCTAGTGCTCCTGAGAGCACGTGGATCTTTAGGATCAAATCTATGTGGGAGACTATTGAAAACGAGAATAAAGATCCTGGCAGGGGGTTCTGCGTTGTCTTAGTATATCCGAGCATATACGCTCCGAGGAAAGACGCTACAAGCCCCCATGCAGATGCACCTCTATGTATGATCATTGTAAGCCTCTTCTCAAACCCATACCTCTCTTTCCAACCCATAGATAGAATCCCAACCAAGACCCCCACAGATCCTATTGTGAGCGTCGCCAACAAATTATTAATAGAATATATCAGCGATGCATACGGCTGCTCTATATACCCTCCAAGCGCGAATAGAATAGCCCTTCCAGTAAGGGCTGTTAGGGAGAGCAGAGCTATAGATGCGATAGATATGTAGAGAGCCCCCCTATATATACCCCTAACCCTCGCGATAGATAGGGTCAACACTGTGAGGAGAGGTGCCGCAACTACTGTTAAGATCCTGTGGAGTGCTTCTAGACTACCCTGGAGAAAGGCCCTTATAAGCTTAACAGGCTCTGAGGGCCACTCAATCCCTAGATCGAATCCCTGTCCAAGACCACTTACAAGACCTCCCACAAAGCTCAACAGGAGAAGCTCTATGAAAGTGACTAAAGATATTAGATAAACATATAGATCTCTGCTTCGGCTCAAAAACTCCCCCATGATATATTGCTAAAGCCACATATTATCCATTATTCGTATATAATAGCCATTATATTAGAAGCGATGCTTTGAAGATTATCCCCGCTAATAAAACAATATTCATACATGCCCCCACCCACTACTAAGGTGGATACATCAGCTTAACATGAGTGCTGCTAGCCTCCTCCCTATGCTAAGGCGGGGCTTTATATATTGGCGAAAACTTTACTCCATAATTTCTATTAAAAACCCATTTGGATCCCTTATACCCATTGGAGCTCCACATACTAGCTCAACGGCCTCTCTCGAAACCCCTTTAGAGATCACACTCTCTAAAAGCCCCTTTCTCCTAAGGGCAAAGCTTCTAAGCCCTGAGCAGTCTATTGGCCTTGGTATTGGCCAGTTATTTACTGCAAGGTGGTGGTGATAATCTTCATATGCCAGGAATCGTGCCCCAAACCATATGCCTTTGATCTTCATTCCAAGCACCTCTGTATAGAATTTTTCTGCGGCCTCGGGACTTGACCCTCTTAGATGTATATGCCCTAATACAGTATCCCGCGTTACTCAAGGTTCAACCCCGGATCTTCTTCCATGGAGTATGAAATCCTCAATATCTAGCGGAAGTGTATACATGGCTATAAAGCCCTTTTCATTCACTATCTACGCCCTTCTATCCATATCACTATATATCTCCACACCCATACCGTCGGGATCTCTTAGATATATTGCTTCGGAAACAAGATGATCTGCGTAACCCTCTATACTATCCCAGATCTTCAAGATCTTCTCGAGTATAATGCCCAACACCGCTCTATTGGGCACTAGAATTGCTAGGTGATATATAGTTCTCTTTATCTGCAGGTAGAACACCCTGATCTAAGTATATTATACAATTATTGTTTGTAGGGGGCTGTTTCGGCCTTCATAATCATTTGCAGCACTCATGTTCATTGATTTCTGAAACCTCTTAACGCTATGAGATATGCTGATGCTTATAAACCCCAGAGATATGTTTAACTGGTGACCCCGGGTTTCCGAGACCCGTAGGGTGATGAGCCACTAGGCGACTGGTGGGGAGCTACTGCGGTGAGGGGGCTCGGGGAGACCGTTGAGAAACAGATGGTGGAGAACCACCATCTGCTGAGAAACGGTGAGAGACATATGCTGTCTCCAAGATCCTCTATCTCGAAGCCCAGGATATCTCTATAGAATTAGAGGGAGGAATCAACGTCTTTAACAATTAGGTGAATATGATCTAATGGCCAGTTAGACTCCATGTGGACCCCCTATATATATGGAGAGAGGGGTCTCCCGATTCTCTTTATAAATATGTCCCTAGGATCTGCTAGGCTCTCGGCTATCTTCATAGCCCTGCTATGCTTACCAAACACCCTTTCAACGATCTCCATAGAGATCCTTCTAACTTCTCTCTCATCATATATACCCATGATATGTAGATATTCATGCAGTATAACTACGAAGAGATATTCTGTAGAAGCCTCTGGACCCTCGATCTCTAGGTATCTTCTATAGGCCTCGGCATTGATTTTAATGACTCTCGACCCAAACTCCACATATCCCAGCACATCTCTCCTAGTCTTTACAAAGATAGCCTCGGCATTGCCGGGATCTCTTCCAAAGTAGTCTCTAACAGCTTTTCTAACGCTGGTGAGGATCGTCTCGAGATCCCTTGGCATATAGATTGGAGGTGACATCGTGGACCACTTATTATAATAGGTGGCTATAGAGTTAATAAGTAGTTGTCTTTAGATATTTCGCTTCCGCTCTTTATCAAGTAGTCTATCCCTGTTAGTATATGAATTGTGAGAATAAGTAGATGAAGATCCCAAGCAAGATTGTTAGGATCGCTGCAACATATGATGCCCAGAGATCTGGATCTCCTTTCCCTTCTAAGCTTCTACCGCTAACCTCTGATCTAGAGTCTACCAACATGATAGATGGCCTTAATATGTTTAGATAATAGTATACGGATATAACGCTTGCGGCAATCCCGACAACGGCTAGCCATGGGATCGACCCTATATATAGCCCACCTATATTCTGGGCTGCTGCCAGGAAGAGAAACAGCTTTCCCCAGAACCCTGGCAGGGGTGGGACGCCTATTAGGTTGAGTATATGCAGGGTTAGTGAGAAGGATAGCTTGGGATCGGCTCTTGCAACACCCCTTATCCCGTCTAGATCTAAAGTTCCCCTGATCCTCTTCATATAGTTTAGAGCAGCAAAGACACCGGATTTCCCGAGCGAGTATGCGATGGCGTGGAATGCAACTCCCAGCATGGCTAGTCTGAAGACATCCTGGCTATTCTGGGATAGAGAGATAACGGTAAGGCCTATGAATAGAAAGCCCATATGGGCTATCGAGCTGTATGCAAGGATCCTCTGGGCATTCGTCTGTGTTAGAGGTGTTATGCTACCTATAACCATGCTTGCAAACGACATGAAAGCCAATACTGGGAAGACATTCAAAGCTGTTGAGCCGAGCAGCTTTAGAACCCATATAGCTAGTGCTAGAGCGCCCAGCTTTAGAGAGCCCGAGATCACAGCTACCACATATGGGGATGCAACCCCATATACATCTGGAACCCATGAGTGGGATGGTACAGCGCCCAGCTTGAAGCCTATAGCTATCGATATAAAGGCGATTGCTATAAACCCAATCGCCAGTGAAGCATTAGGAATCATATCACCGAAGGCGCTCCCCAGAACCATATATGGGGATGAGAGAGCTATTCCAAGAACAAGCAACTGCGAAGCAAGACCCCCTACAATGGCGTATCTCACAGAGGCTTCAAGAGACTCTCTATCCCTTGCAAGGGCTATTGTGGCGAAGGTGGTTATTGAGAGCAGCGTCCAAGAGGCTATAGCTGCAACAGGATCCCTTGCCATCGATAGCATAATAGATGCTAAGACTCCCATTAGGATCATTGCTAGATATATATGTATACTATCAGTCGCCTCTAAAGGAATCGTTATAACGCCTATTAAAGCCCCTATCAGAATAGCTATTGATATGGGATACGCAATGCTATCCATATTGACTAGAAAGCCCGAGATAGATCCCGAGCTAATGCCCGGCTGTGGAGGGCTTATGAGAAGGATCACAAGAGCTATCACTATAGCTGAGATGGCCATATACTTAGACTCCCTAGCCCCTACACCGAGGAGCTCTGCTAGGGGTATAGATAGGGAGAAGCTTGCTAGGATCGGGAAGAGGAGGAATAGCTGATCAATTGGTAATATGCCCATATATATCACCTCCAGATCTGGAGAAGGATTAGGAATATGGCTCCAAGCACCATAACGATTAAATAGCTATTTATAATCCCTGGCTGGTAGGCCCTGAGGATTCTGCTGAATATGCTAAAGCCTCTGGGGATCACAGCATGGTAGATCCTATCGATAACGCCTCCTTCAAAATACCTGCCCAAAGATCTCACAGCCCCAGCACCTCCATCAACAAATATAGCATAGATGATCGAGTTTATATACCATCTATCATGTAGAAACCTATTTATAGCAACTGCTATTGGATTGCCACGCATGGCTTCAAATAGATCTAGTCCGAACTTCCTGTACAAACCTATAGCTAGAAGGGAACCTGCTATGGCTATTGTAGATGCTATAGCTAGAAGGTCTAGCCTATAGCTGATCTCAGGAGCGCCAAGACCCGTTCCTCTAAGGGAGATTGTGGAGAAGCCATTAATAGCCCAGCCCCACAGTATACCCATGATCGGAGTTGCCCCTGCTAGGAGGAGATAGGGTATATACGCGACAGGATCCTCACCATGATCTCCATGGATCTCTCCCCCTACCCCCTTTACATGCACGTCTCTCTGAGGTACGAGATATAGTATCGAGATCATTCTAAGGGTATATATGGCTGTTAATAGGGAGGCTATCATAGCCAGTACTGCTGAAGCCGCATAGCCAGACTCTATCGCAACATCTATTGTGAGATCCTTGCTCCAGAAGCCCGAGAAAGGCGGGATCGCCGCTAGCCCAAGCGATGCAAGGATCATCGACATCATGGTTACTCTGAGCTTTGCAGCTCTACCCACCATTTGATCTATATATCTGCTCCCCAGGCTGTGGATCAGGATCCCGGCTCCGAGGAATAGCGATGCCTTGAACACGGCGTGGCTTAGTAGATGTGATAGACCGGCCACTATTCCCAAGCCCGGCTCATGCGTCATACCTGCATAGGAGGCTGCCATGAACATATATCCTATCTGGGATGCTGTTGAGAATGCTAGTATCAGCTTCAGCTCCCTAGCAACGAGGGCCATAGTAGCCATCATAAATGCTGTGAAAACACCTATCCCACCAACCATTGCTAGGTAGTCCCTCACCTGGGATAAAGCTAGATCCCCTGCAATGCTTGATGCAGATAGGAATATGGGTACGAATCTCAGCATAAAATATACACCTGCCTTAACCATTGTAGCTGCGTGGATCAATGCGGAAACGCTTGCAGGACCAGTCATAGCGGTTACAAGCCACTCGTGGAGGGGGAATTGAGCGCTCTTCGCCAGCGCCCCTAGTGTGAACATGAGGAGAAAGCCTGCTAGGATTCCCCTAGCAGCTAGATCGCCCATCATTGGGGCTAAACCACTATATAGATCTGGAATATATATTGTCCCTGTGATAAGCATGATCGATGTTAAACCCAGTATAAAGCCTATATCTGGAACCCCTGTCATAACTATTGCCCTAACACCTGCATGGCTTGGAGTGAACCACATGGGTTTTCCAAGGGCTTTCCTACCAGGATCCCCCACCCATGCATGCTTATCATCTCTATACCAGTGGCCTATAAGCGCGTATGAAGCTAGTGAGGTGCCTTCCCAGCCTATTAGCAGCATTATGAGGTTATCTGTCATTACAAGTAAAAGCATAGATCCTACGAAGAGTGAGAAGAAAACCCAGTATCTATGCTCGCCGTAGTCGCCCTTCATATAGCTCAGGCTATAGACCCCTATTAGGAATGATACCCAGGCAACCATTGCCGTTAATGTTAACGAAATCCCATCGAGATAGACGCCAAGATCTATATCTACGATCCCATTATGAAGAGGCATCTGGATCCAACTATATCTGGGGCTTACAACTATATCTCCAGATCCTATGAATGCTAGGATAGCTGGTATGGTTAGAATAGCGCTTACACCTATAGAGATAGCCCCTATATATGCAGATACCCTTTTATTCACAAGCCCTGCAAGCCCTGACAAAAAAGCGCCTATAAAGGGTGCACCCCATATTATGGGTAGCCATTCTATAGTGAGGGGCATGTGGATCACCTGAGTAAAATAGGTATTATAGATGCTACAGCGCTTGACAAGGGATTCACAATCAGAGACCCGAGGACAAGTATGGCTATAGATGCTAATGCAACAGCTGTTATAGATGTTACAGCCTCTAGAGGTGCCTCCGAGACCTCTCCACCCACCTCGCCGAGCTCGCCAAAGAATATTCTTTTCATAGTTATGAAGCTATAAGCTATCGTTAACCCGAAGCCCGCTATAGCTGCGACAACAACTAGAGCCACCATACCTGGGGATAGAGATGCTCCTCTAAATATGAGATCCGCTAGCCCCATCAGCACAAGGGCCTTAGATATGATCCCAATTGTCGGGGGCAGCCCGGAGATTGTTAGGAAGCCTAGAAGAGATGACATAGCTGTGTAGGGCATCCTAGATGCAAAGCCCCCCATCCTATATATGTTCCTCAACCCCCCAGCGCCAACTATTATGTTTCCGGCAGCCATGAAGAGAGAAGCCTTTCCAAGGGCGTGGGTGAGATAGTGGAGGAGGGCCCCAGCTATACCTGGAGGGCTCATGGTTGCCAGCCCTAGGAGCATATAGCCCATCTGGGATATGCTGCTATATGCTAGGAGTCTCTTGAAGTCCTCTTGATAAAGGGCTAAGACACCGCCATATATAATTGTTATGAGCGCCCAGGCTATGAGGTACCACTGATTAGCCTGCATCAACCCTGGATAGAGGATAACGAGGATCCTGTATATGCCGAGCCCCGCTAAACCTATAAGGTTCGGGCTTAGAAGAGCTGATACAGGTGTTGGGGCCTCGGCATGGGCATATGGGAGCCATATGTGGAAGACAAACGCTGGGAGCTTTATCAGAAGGCCTATTAATATCAGAGCGAAGGATATATTCCTCAGAGCCTGATCCGCTATAGATCCTGAGCCTCCGACCGGATATAGGCGATCACTAGTAACTGCTATATAGTCGAAGCTCCCAGTTGAAAGGCCATATATAAAGGAGCCTATGAGGAAGAGGAATGCGCCTGCATGTGTCCATATAAAGTAGAGGAAGGCTATCTTTATCCTATCCCCATATCCATATAATGCTATCAATATGAACGATGTTAGCAGCGACACCTCTAGGAAGAGGTAGAACTCAACTATATTGGTTGATAGCGCCACCCCCAGCATTGAGGCTGAGAATAATGTGTAGTTTAGATAGTAAACACCCCATGATCCTCCACCCAGCTCGTGGAATCTATGCTCCATATATGGTCTCGAATATATTGCGACTAGGATCGATACTACTAGAACCCCCACCACTACTGGAAGATTGAACTGATCTAGTATGAAGCCTATATATCCTATAGGGGGTCCCAGTCTTATAGGAGTATCGAGATATGGGATTCCTAGAAGGGATGCTATGAGAACTGCTATGGCGGAATATGTGAGGGAAAGCACAGAGATCATCATATGTATCCTAGGCGATGCCCTTGAAGATAGTGCGAGGGATACTAAGGAAGCCACAACGGGAACGGCTATTGAGCTTAGGAGTAGGTACATCTACCTTACCTCTCCTTCGTAACCAGCTCCTCTGTATCTATATCCCTAGCTACTCTGAATCTAACCACTCCGATCATTATAGAGAATATGAGCACGATCTCCGAAACAGCTAAGGCTATCGCAAAGATCACTATAGATACGAGGATTGGGACTGCTTGGGCGCCTCCTGAGAATGCTAAAAGATTTCCTAGAGAGAGTATTGCGAGCACCACAGAGTTAAACATAAGTTCTATCGATATAAGCATTCTAACCATGTTCCTGCTACTGAGTATCCCATAGACTGAGATGAGGAACAATATAGATGCTATAAATAGGAAGAGATTCATCTCCTACCCCTCCCCCTGGTTATGCTAACCGCTGCTATTAGAGCAACTGAGAGGGATAGGAATACTAGTAGAGCTGGGATCCAATAGCTCTGAGAGATATATCTACTTAGAAGTGAGTAGTCAGCCAGGCTAGGAGGTATAGGATGTGGATTCTCGGTTGATAGTGCTAGATAGAAGAGGGGTGAGGATGCAATAACAGCTGCTAAGAAGCTTCCAAGCCTGTTAATCCTTCTCTCCTGCACCTCCCTTATCATTGAAACACTCATTACTATGAAGAGCACTCCAGCACCTACATATATTATTATGTGGAGTATCGCTACAATAGCATATCCTAGGAGTGCTAGCAGAGCTGCAACTGTTAGACCAAGGAGTGATAGGTGTGCAGCACTATATACAAGATTTCTAGAAGCTATCACGAATATCGAGAAAACAACTGCTAGAAGCCCTAGGAGGGCTGTTATAAGCATATACAGATCTATACCCAGTATCTCTATATAGCATCACCTACCCTTCACAGGCTCATATATGAAGCCCCTTCTCTCATCAAACCCTATCCTCATCCTCATAGCCCCCTTACTGGGATCCCTCTCCCTAGGATCCTTTGTGAACTCCTCTATATTTGTCAACATATCTTCGTACCTATCATAGGCCATATCATGTATAGTTGTAGTGTCAAAAGCCTCTACAGGGCATATGTCGACGCAGTAGTAGCAGAATATACACCTCCCCCAGTTAATCACGGGTTTCTTCTTTTTCTGTGGATTCAAAACCATTCTAATGGCATCTGAGGGGCATATTATGTCACACAGAGAGCATCCTATACATACATCTTCGAGAAGCCTGAACATACCCCTATACCAGGGCGGCTGTTCAAGAACCTGCCTTGGATAGTCGACGGTGATTCTAATTGGTCTTACAAGATATTTAGCACCGGTGGCTAGAGCCTCTAGGTTCCTTAGCACAGCTGGGCCTAGCTTCGGGATCTCGACTTTATAGTATCTATTCTTCTCAGGTGCTGCCATCTCAATAATAGATCCAAGACTCTTTCCGAGATCCCCACCCTCTACTCCCATCTAACCCACCCTCCATAGACAAGAGCTAATGACCATATGAGGGAAACAATTGAGAGACCGAGCACATATATCCAGCCAAGTCTGACGGCCTGGTCAAGCCTATACCTACCATAGATAGCCCTTAGAAACACCGCTACGAGACTTAGCAGGGAGAGCTTAATTATAACCACTAAGCTGGGGGCTAGGAAGCCTAGGAGAATGCCTTCACCTCCTTGAAGGGGTAGCCAGCCTCCTAGGAATACTAGGGAGAGTATTAGGGTGTATACATAGAGCTTTATATATGCAAGACCCATGGAGAGGCCGAACATAAGACCGCTATACTCTGTATATGGCCCTGCAACTATCTCTGACTCTGCCTCTGAGATCTCGAATGGGAACCTCGATGTTGTTCTAAGCACGGCTATGAAGGATGCTATAAAGGCAAACGGGTTTAAGATCATGCCTGGGAGCATGTATTGCCTCTCAACGATCTCATAGAAGTCAAGGCTCCTGTAGATCACTGCCATAGATATTATAGATATTATCAGCGGTATCTCATAGGAAACTATTAAAAGGGCCTCTCTAAGGGATCCTACGAAGGCGAACTTATTATCTGAAGCCCAGCCCATTATTACGATGAATATGGGCGCTAGCGATATTATAGCTATGACTACGAGCAAAGCTAGATCGCTATATACTGGTGGGTGGATCGATGGCGATATTGGGATAAAGGCTAATGGGAGCATTGAGAACAATATAGCTAGGCCTGGGGATAATAGAAACGGGATCACATCGCTTCTCCTGGGGATTATAACTTCCTGGAAAGAAAACCTTATCAGGTCTGCGAAGCCCTGGAGAGCACCTCCTATCCTTCTCGAAACCCATAGAGGGCCATATCTAAGCTGGACGAGGGCTACTATCTTCCTCTCAGCCCATAACATTAGAGCGGCGATAACAACTACTAGTAGCAGGCCTGGATATATTATCATATATCCCAGCCCCACAACAGTTCTATATATAGTATCGTTGAAGCCGAGGATCTCTTTCAAGAGCATTACTATAGGGAGCATCATCGATCAGCCTCTGGTGGGAAGTAATCTAGAGAACCATATATAGCTGGGAGATCTGCGAGCCTGTGCCCTGGGATCATGTATTTAAATAATATAACATTTCTATAGGATGGCGTTGTCCATCTAAACCTATAGGGTCTCGGAGAGCCGTCGCTCACGATATGGAATAGAGCCTCGCCCCTCCCAGCCTCAACCCTTGCCGTCGCCTCACCCTTGGGAGGCTTTAAACTGGCGAAGATCCCTGGAAACTTTACCCTTCTCGTCTCCTCATATATCTTCTTCATCAGCGGGTTGAACATCCTAGCTATTTGAGGGTGTATTATGTCTCCACTTGGCATCTTTTTAAGGGCATCCCTTATTATGTTTATACTCTGCTTTATCTCCTCGAACCTCACCAGGGTTCTAGCATATGCGTCCCCTTCCTCGGCCACGGGCACCATGAAGTCAAGCTCATCATATGCTTCATAGGGATCTGCGACCCTAACATCGAAATCAACCCCAGATGCCCTTAGGTTAGGCCCTGTGATTCCGAGTTTAACTGCGTCATTCTTTCTAAGAACGCCTACCTCTCTCAGCCTATCCTCTATAACGGGGTTGTTGAGGAAGATCTTATACCAGTCTTTCAGTCTCCTCTCCATATATCTGAGAGCCTTTTCCACATCATCTGGAAAGCTCTGGGGCATATCCCTTCTAACACCTCCTGGGACTACATATGCATATGTTATCCTAGCCCCGCTCAGCTGGTTTGCGAGCTCTACAAAGAGCTCTCGATCTCCGAAGCCCCACATAAAACCTGTTGAGTGCCCTAAGAAGATGGATAAGATCCCTACACCATATAGATGGCTAGCTATCCTTGTGAGCTCAGCCAGCATAGTCCTCAGATACTTAGCCCTCGGAGGGGGCTCTATGCCCATCAGCTTCTCAAGGGCGTTTATATAGCCTATAGTCATAGGGGTTGTGTCTAGTAAGCTTGGCCTCTCAACCAGGGGTATTGTCTTCATGTATATTCTATTCTCGCTCAGCTTCTCAATAGTTCTAAATACAAATCCTATGTCGGGATCGCATCTAACTATTATATCTCCATCAACCCAGACTCTGATCCTCATATGCCCAGATCCAGGATGTGTTGGGCCTATCTGGAGCTCTACCAGCCTCTCGCCTTCCTCAGTAACGCCTAGATCTCTAGTTTGTATCAGCTCCTTGCTTATCTCCTCAATAGCTATTGAGCTGGCAACCATTCTAACCACCTAAACACCTATTTCCAGGGCTCCTCAACCTCCCCCGCCTTTCTAGTGGGGATCTCAAAATCTTTCCTCCCAGGCCAGAGACCCTCGAACTCCTCTGGGAGTAAAAGTCTCCTTAGATCTGGATGTCCCTCGAATACTATTCCAAACATCTCCCACGCCTCCCTCTCCTGGAGCTCTGAGCTTGGCCATATCTGTGTGAGGGTGGGGGCTCTTGGATCCTTCCTATCTAGCTTAGATCTAAGTATCGCCATGATCCTCCTGAGACCCCTGCTATAGGATCCTATGTGAACCATGAGTTCTATAACCCCCTTATCGGGGTAATCCACACCTGTAAGGGATTTTACATGGTCGAAGCCGAGGCTGCTGAGTATCTTAGCCGCCTCGAGGATCCTCGATCTATCGACCTCGATATTAATAACCATGCTCCTCTTATCAGCCTCAACCTTTGTAGCAACCCCCTTTAAATGCTCTGAAAGCCTTGTAGCTAGCTCTTCAAGCGCCTTCCCAAGAGCTAGTCTCTGCTGCGATGCCTGCGGCTGCTGAGAAGCCATAGATCCTCCCTTCCTACTTTCTAGCGAACTCTACTTTCTCCAGCTTGAGGTTCTTCTCGATAAGCTCTAAATCATGCCTCGTTATCCCTCTGCTCTTTATCCTCTGCTGCAGCATGAGAATAGCTCTTGCAAGTGCCTCTGGTCTAGGCGGGCACCCAGGTATGTATATATCCACTGGTATGACCTCGTTGGCTCTAACAACGTTATAGCTGTTCCAGAAGAGACCTCCATCTATGGCGCATGCACCCATAGCTATGACGAACTTTGGATCGACCATCTGCTCCCAGGTTATCCTGGCAACCCTAGCCATCTTCCTTGTGAGGGTTCCCTCAATAATTATTAGATTAGTCTGTCTCGGCGAAACAAAGGGTAGGGATCCATATCTCTCGAGATCGAATCTAGGGGCATAGGCAGCGCCCATCTCCACACCACAGCAGCTTGTCATCAAATGCACAGGCCATAGAGAGAATGCATTGGCCCATTCAACTATATCTTTGATAGGCTTTCTCTCCATTAGCCATTTCAACACCTTCCTAGTGGTTAGATCTAGATCTCCTATAAAGACTAGTCCGCCCTCCATAAATCGATCACCCCAGCCTTTCTAAGAGCATAAACAAAAGATGGAATAATAAGCAGAGCGGAGAGGAGAATCAATATGAGGGAGTTCACAATAACACCAGCAATAGAAGATAGAGCTATGAATAGCACGAGGACTATATAAGATTCCATAGCTATGAATAGAAGTAGATATGGGTAGTACTGCATCAAGAAATAACCCCTACCCCTTCCAGAGGGTAGATTACCGCTCTCAAACCTCTCAAGCTTCGTGGGATAGTCTATAGGGGGAGACACGGCTCTACCAATAAGATAAGCCAGAAACGGAAGCACGAGGAAGAGAACCCCAGTCACAGTAATAACTATCACACCAGCAACATCCATTTAAACCTACCATCCAAAGTATAGACCGCTACCAAGCATATAAGCTTGGAAGTCAGTCAACAGAGATCGATCGTAACTTCTGTAACATATATTATATATTATAAAAACTACATTATTTTCTAAATTTTATTTCCAAGATGCTACACCTAATTCGAAGGTAAAAACACAAATAGCTATAGCGGATCTTCCAATTATAGTATTTAATGTAAACCTAATGGTAAACCTTATATAGGTCTACATATTTATATCACTATCGGGTGAGAATGTAGGCTATGTAACTGTCTCAGCTAAAATACCTAGAAAGTTGAAGGAGCTTATGGATAGATATGGAATTAAACCAGCCCCCATAATAAGAAGGGCTCTAGAGGAGGAGGTGAAGAAGCAGATCCTAATCGAGTTAGAAGATAAGCTGAAGGAGATACTCAACGAGATAGCCAATATCCCAGATGAGGAGGTGGTTGGCTTAATACGTGAAGATAGGGAGGGAAAATAAAGTTGTATCTATTGGATTCAAGCGCGATTATAAATCTAATAAAGCGAGGCGACCTAAAGGTTTTTGCGAGAGCACATACCTTAGATCTCGCATTATATGAAGCTCTTAACTCAATATGGAAGGAAGTATATTTAATTAAAAGAATTAAAGAAGAGGTTGGCTTAAAGCTCATAGAGATCATTACCAACATTTTCAGCGTAATAGAGGTACACAGCATAAAAGGATCTGAGAAAGAGGTCTTTGAATTATCTTTGAAAGAGAGGCTAACCATCTATGACGCATCCTATATCTATATAGCAGTAAAAGAGAGGTTAATGCTAATAACAGATGATAAGAAATTAAGGGAGATAGCATTAAAGTACGTAAAAGTATTACCATCAATTGAAATAATTAAATGAGCTATTAGAGCATAGTTCTTTATATCTTGTTATATTTTGTGAAAATTTCAAACTTATCTTTCTCTCTAATCAGCGTTTCCCCCTCATGGTATTTCTAATTATTTTATTTCATTATTTCTAATTCTGTGAGGGGGGTTAGCCCTCGGTGTGGGGTCAATAGCTTCACCCGCATCCCATGGGGCTCTGTAGAGAAGAGCGCTATGCTCCACCCATCTGATTTAAGGTATCTCAAGCCAATATTAATTGCACCTATGAAGAGTGGATTGCGATTCATTATGCTCTAGAGCGTAGCCGAGCATCTCCTGGAGCATGCTTCTATAGGCCTCAACAATCTCTCTAAGAGATTCTCTGCCAAACCTATTAGCCAAGCCCTTTAGCACAACCGCTCTCCTAAGCGTCTTTAAGAGCTTCTCCATATCTCAAACAATTAAAAGCAATCAGCTGTATTTAAAATTTATCGTTTAACCAGAAACAGCCTTCGCAATGATCTTTTTCTCTTCTTAACAAGCTAGGCCATACAATATTTCTCTATGGAGGAGCAGCTGCCCTTAAAAGCTACAGCTACATACCATATTATAATATATATACCGAGGAATCTTTTTCTTGATCGCTATTTGCAGCTATTTTTTAGCCTTACATCAATATTTTCATGTAGAGCTAGAGGTATTTAATGGTTTTCCAGGCCTTATTATATATTGGCAAGAGATTTGGGTATAAAGGTTAAGAGGATCTATGAATCTCCGGAGCCCGATGATGGCTTAAGAATACTTGTTGAAAGGTTATGGCCTAGAGGTGTTAGGAAGGATGAAGCATCAATAGATCTCTGGATGAAGGAAATCGCTCCAAGCCATGAGCTGAGAAGGTGGTTCTCACATGATCCTGCAAAGTGGAAGGAGTTTAAGAGAAGATATTGGGAGGAGATAAAGTATAAGAAGGAGTTTGAGGAGCTCGTAAAGCTTACGAGAGAGAGGAATATAACGCTACTTTTCTCCACAAAATCGCTTAAATATAACAATGCTGTAGCCCTAAAGCAGTTTATAGAGGAGAGACTAGGTAGCGGCTAACACAACGTCTACCTCTATAATATTCAAAATATATTTCTTACCTCTAACCTCTAGAACCCTCCTACCCCCTCCAACTCTATATATCCTTGCTATGTTGCTGAAGTAGAAGCCAATGAGATCTGCTCCTGAAGGCTCTACTTCCTCGCCAACCTCTCTAACCTGGGCTGTAGCTACTACCCACTTTCCCGATGCAGCCGCGATCTTCATCATAGCTAGAATTCCTAGGAAGATCTCGTTGGCCCTTCGAGCAAATCCAACACTAGATCTATAGAGGGAATTCACGCTATCAATAGCGATCAGACTATAGCCTGATGCAGCAGCCCAAGACACCAGCTGGGCTAGATGAGGAAGACTATTGGCGAAGCCTATGCTTAGGTTAGGAAAATCAAGTATACCCATTTCCTCCATCCTCTCAACAACGATGCTCCCCTCCGTTGAGATATAAGCAGTACTCATACCGCTTCTAAGCGACTCCTTAACTATTTTTAACACGAGATTAGTCTTGCCAGAGGCGGGCTCACCATATACTATGAGGGGTTCACCCTCTACGAATAGATCATCATCTAACTGGCGAAGGCCTGTTGTTGGCTTCATGAAGCTCTACATATTAATACGACCTCAACGATATATCTCTAACCCTCTCCTGCTTGTCCCTGATGATCACTGATTACCGTTGATATTAATTCGTTTTGGGTTGCTTTGCTTCTTGATCCACAGGGATGCTATAACATCCCTATAGTCATCGAGGGGCTTCCACCCCCCTCCAAAGAGATCTTGGGATCTCTGTGGTTTCATTGGTGGCTGTTGAGCCCAGCGGAAAGGGGCTCCCATCTATCCTAGATCCTGAGGCTCTACTAGGGCAGTGCCCTCATGCAGGGCTTCGGTCTCGGGTGCTCCAAAGGTCATCGCTTCCCGAGGTATCCCAAGATCTAGCAGAGATATCACCTAATCATAAAAACATTTATGGATTAGACGCTCATAAGCTTAAGCTGGAGAACAAACGAATATAAAAGCATCCCTACTACCATGAAAAGGATACAGTCCAAACTAGAGGTGCAAAGGCTCTGGCATGTGAGACACAAGCTTATAAGTATATACTACATATTTTTAGTGGAGACCCTGGGCGGCACCCCCGAATGTCGAGGCGCCCACAGACCCCTTTTCATCTTTTCAAGATCTATCTCTGATAGCATTTACCTTATCAGCTTCTATGCTGAAAATATTTGGTGAAGAATCTTGAGCTACGATACATCAAAGACTAGGGGATATCTAAAATCCTTCGGTGTGAGTGTCTCTCTATTTGAGGAGGAGATGTTGAAGCTTATTGAGAGAGCCAACAATGAAGATCCTAGGAGGGTTTTGGAGGAGGCGGTGAAGCTGACAGAGAATCTTAATAAAAAGGTGTTGGAGATCGTGGAGCATGTGTTAAATATTGAGACAGAGCTTATGAAGAGACTGGTTGAAAGGGCTTTTGCCGGGGTAGGGGCACTTTCAAGGGCTGATCTTTATGAATGATATGGCTAAGATCTTGTGTGGATCTGATGATGATTGTCCTAGAGAGCTTGGAGAGATGCTCAAGCTATATAGGGATCTCCATGGAGCTGGTGAAGATATAGATATCAGCGTGGATTTCGATCGAAAAGTGTTTCCTCTAATAAGCAGTATAAGCGATCCCAGACTCTTGGCCAAGGGCGTCATCAAGGTTATGAGAAGGCTCAATATAGAGATCGATGAGGATAGCGTGCTTAAATATATAACCGGGGAAGCCGGTATCGATGAAAGAGGCTCTATAGCATTATACATATATAGAAGGCTGTTCTATAGGGCTGTGAGGAAAAGGCTAGGAGATGTGATGTGGGATAGGGATAGATGCCCTATATGCTGTCTCGCACCAATAGCTGGCATAGCTAAGAAGGTCTCCCACGGCATATACGCTAGAACTGTTCTCGAACTTCGATGTCTTTGCGGCTATTCATGGGACTACGATCTATTTAGATGCCCAGCATGTGGCAATAGAGATAGAGATAAATTTGAGATACTGATCCTCAGTGGAATTAATATCCATAAATGCATAGCATGTGACCATATAGTGGGGTGGTTAGCGACACACCATATATAGATAGGGAACTAATACACATCGCAATCAGCTACATAATTATAAGAAACCTCGAGATTAGCCCTCATTCAACGCTGAAGAACTGAACTAAAAATAGCCTCTCAATATATTCTCAATATCTTCGAAACAGTTTAAGCGATCTAGTCGATACCAACGATCCCCTGGTTATCTTATGCGATTTCTACATATAATGTTTCCTTATCAATAGAAAATCTATAACTATCTACATCTACCTCTCCAAAGATCTTATAATCTCCTTACTTCTCATCAACAATATCCTTGTAAGCTCTCTAGCAGTATCTTCACTAGGTATCTTGCTCTTTATCCCTTCTGGATCAGGCCCATCGTATTGAAATTCTTGCGGTTGCGACGCTAGCGCTGCCAGATCTGTCAATAACCCCCTCATCTTCTCCAGCCTCTCTCTTCAGCTTTCTCTGCGAGAATTCAGAGAAGTTGATGCCAAGCCTCCAGGCTCTCTTGACTAATTCTCTCCCCATTTTCATGGAGATCGTAATATAACTACCTATTTCTTATCAATCACCAATAATTGATACAAGGGATGATCTTCGATGGAACTAAAGGGGATAAGTAAGTCTCGGGCTTTCCTAGCTTCCCACATGATTCTGCATAATACTAACTAATACTAATAGATAGAGGATAGATGAGGTAGTTATACATTAATTATCTCTAGAGTATAACACTATACCCTTGTTCAAGGCTCTGACATAGAAATCTCTATTTAATTCGAGAGCTTCTCTCAGCTCGTCTTCTGTTACGATTGTTACCTCTACGTCGACATCCTCTACATTATGTACTATGAACCTGTCTATGCTGGCCTCAATATTGCTTGTTATAATTAGTAAGTCTATATCGCTGAGCCCTCTTACAAATTTTCCCTCGGCGAGGGAGCCTGCTAAGATGATTCTTAACGGTTTATAGCAATCTATTAGCTTGTCGATAAGCCTCTCAAGATCTTCTATGAGATCCTTGAGATAGTTATTACTAGGGATCTCCTTCAAGGATCTTCTTAACAAGTTCTAACACCTCGCGAGCTATATTGATAGCTTCCTCTGCATCTTCTCTGGAGTAGTGCTTGTGAGGCGGTAGCGAGGGCCATGCATTGGGGTATCTAGTTGGTATGTAATATCTGTCTAGCTTACCAGCAGCTCTAGCCAGACCATCTGGAAAATTGATCTTCGACAATGCCTCGTCTAAAAGGGCTTTAACACTATGAGTATGCCTATATACCCTAAGCTTCTTAATCAGCAGAGCTTTTAAACCCTTCTCTACAGACTGATGAGAGTAGAAGCATGCCTTGCTCCACTTCCCAACTCTGAATAGCTCTATAGCCGCCTCTAGATCGTCGATAGCCTCCTCCAGCCAGTCCCTATACCTCTCATAGCTCATAAAAGCACCAAGAACTCTACACTAGTGACCATTTATTAAATACCGAAGACGCACTTATATAGCTTTACAAATAAAAGCCTCTTCCCCCTAGCCCTAGGGGGTCATAAAAACCCAGGGATCTTCGAGGGCTCATAAGCAGTCGCCAGGCTCGATGAAAAGGCTGTTACTGGTTTGAAATGTTTTGTAGCCCGATAAGCATGTAAACCCTAAATCCTTGTAAATTTATTAGTGTCCCCGGGTTTCCGAGATCCGCAGGGCTTTGAAGCCCCTGGCGACAGGGGCTTAGCTACTGAGGTGAGGGGGCTCGGGGGTAGCGTAATGAACCACCCACCAAGTAATTACAACCGAAAGCCTCGTTCTTTAAGGTGGAGATGGTTGTGGTTTATTAGCCTTCTAGGGTTTTGATCGTTTTGGAGGGGCTCTATACCTGCGGGTGATGAGGGTTTGCTAGCCCTTTCGATAGGTGTGAGGGTTAGTCCCAAGCCTGCTGGCATAGAGCTCCTCAGGAGATACAACACGGCCCTGAACTATGCAATAAATAAGATCCTGAGGCTGAATCTAAAGAAAATCGGGGAGGTTCATAGTGCTCTATATAGAGAGCTCAAAGAATG